>Ga0268246_10000885_pt1 | contig 11638 bp, 14 predicted proteins | sample AgamicOrSfe_FD_200242 | JGI IMG/M metagenome (GOLD analysis project Ga0268246, IMG submission 200242) | Agave microbial communities from Guanajuato, Mexico - Or.Sf.e (v2) (version 2) | ecosystem: Host-associated > Plants > Phyllosphere > Phylloplane/Leaf | place: Guanajuato, Mexico | collected...
CGCTGCTCATCTTTCTGTTTGGGCTCACGATTGAGACTTTGAGTCGTGGTCGAATCTGATCGTGCTTTCCTCACTGGTTGCTGAGGAGCAGGGGTAATACGAGGTCTCTTCTCTGGACGAGCCATCGTGACAGGACTATCGTGCTCTGAGCTCAAATCGACCTCCTCCAATTTCCGCACCGCCTTCTCAGGACTACTCGTCAAAAACAGCCCTTCACTCTTAGTAACAGAATTATGTATCCCATTGCTAGGTCGAAAGGTGGAAAGACCGCTGAATCGATCGAGAGTCAACGCCGGGACATCCGCGATGATGTCGTCAAAGTCAATGTCGTCGCCGCCGAAATCGGTGTCATTGGAGCGAGGGCGCTTTGCAGGGGCGGGTTTTGACTGCTTGGATTGCTTTGTGGAAGTGGAAGAAGACTTTTTGGAGGCCGTGAAGGGATCGGTGTGGACGACTACTGTAGGTTTCTTTGTCTTTGTGCTTTTTGAGGGTACGTCCAGGTCGTCCTTCGATGCATCTTTGACTTGCTTCGTCTTCTTTGGCTTCGGCGGCTTGTCCAAGCCGTCTTGGCAACATGGATGTTTGCAGCTCTTCTTGTCAGTACAAGGATGCTTGCACTCCCATTTGCCGTTTGGTAGTTGCTTTGGCACATAATTGTCCAAAGAAGTGTCCTTGTCATTCAATCGTCCACTGTGCGTGGCAGACTTGCGTGATTTGCCCGATCCCGCCAGCGTCGGCAACTCCTCCACGACATCATCGATGTCTTCAAACTCGTCATCTCCAGCAGCAACAGCAGCGAGGTCTGCATCGTCAAGCTCGTCATCGAAGTCTTCAGACTCATCCCTTGATCGACCTCGAGGCTCAACAGTGGGGTAAGGAGAGACGCGTGACAGGACCGGCCTGTCTTCTTCCATGTCGGTGATCTTTGGGAATAAGCCAGAAGCGATAGCTGGTTTCAGAGTAGCCATTCTCTGTGTGCCGGCTAGATCGTCGCAGGCGACGTAGCAGTTGATGAACTGGTGCGGGCTGGCTAGATCTGCTTGAAACTGGACCTCGAAGCCGTTTCCCACTTTCTGAGCACTGGTAGATGTTAGCAACGTGCCACTAATATACTGAGGGCTGCCCACCTCAGTCTACAAAAGTGGAGGAGATGACCATCGGGTGCTGTCTCCGCCAGCATGCAGATGTAGATTGGCTTCTGACGGTAATGAGTCGTTGGCGTATCATTCACAAAACCCAATTCTGCTTTAAGGTGTATGCGAAGACGTCTGCCTTTTCCCGTCGTTGCAGGCCGCTGACATGGTCAGTCGGACTCATCACCTCAGAAAGTAACGAACACTCACCGGCTGTCCTATTGTCTTCAGTGCCACCCGCAGCTTCGGAAATGACTTGAGCTCTGCGAGAAGCTGCATGCCAAATGGTGGATTCCTGCTCAGGATGCCCTCGATCCTGTACGCCTCCGTTGCTTCGAGCTCTTCAATCGAGCGAATGCTCTGATTAGCAAGCTTCCGCACAGCTACAGCACCAGTCTGTTTGATCTGCAGGAGCTGCAAAGGTGAGTCGTCCCAAGCCTTTGCAGCCAGACTTCGGGAGAGCTCAAGAGCATTTCTGGTGGCGACCGAATCTTCGCTCTGGATCTGACAGTCAATGATGCATCGTATCAGCCTATTGATAACTTCGAAGATCAAAGTCGCTTCAGCATGTAGCTGTGTGGAATGGCCTCTAAATCTGTCATCGTTTCGTGTGTCGAGTCCACCTAGCGTAGCTTGGATTATTAGGCTGACTTTCTGAGATGGCTGCGCCAAGTCGACTTGGATCGGAAATTTGATGCATGGGCTGCTGTTTATCTCTTTGAACATTGCCTTTTCACCCGATTTGATACGCGTTTGGTTGAACTCGGCAGCTTGGGCAAGGACGGAGAGCTGTGAAAAGGTCAACTTATGATTCTCGAGCGACAATCACATCTCCCTACTATTTCAGATATCTTGGCCTTGCTTCCAAGAGCCATGAATAGCTTCATCGTGTCGAACGGGACATAATAGCGAGCCATGGCATTTCCATACTCTGTTGACATGATGTTCTGCGCGCCAGCACCAGTGATGAGGTAGTACTTGTGTAACATCTTCAAGTTGTACTCGCAAAGCGTTTCAGTGATTTCGCTAACACTGTTGCCTGCCAATTTGGCTGTTGTTCGGTAGTACTGTAGATTCTGGCCCAGACGAACATAGAAGAAAGTGCCTTTCAACCATTGTCTCGCAGACTCTCTATCATAGATTGTGCCGAGACCAACTTCAGCGTTCTGTGTTGTATCAGCGCTGTCGTGACATAACAAGGTTCTGTTGGTCCTACCATGTGTTCGATGAGGTTGAGGTGCAGCTTGCTCTCCAGAATCTCATTGCCAGATACCATGTTCTCGTAGTGATTGACTTTGCTCGCCATGGTGATGATGACAGCTACAGCAGACTTGTCAAATTGAGGTCGTCCAGCTCGGCCTAGCATCTGCATGACTTCCAGATCTGAGCACTCCGAGGCTCCTGTTTGACCGTACACCATGGTGTTCTTGATGATAACGAGATGGCAGGGTAGATTGACGCCTACTGCCAGAGTAGATGTGCAGCATATGACATTGATATTGCCATCGAGATATGCTTGCTCAACAGCAGCTCGATCTTCGTTCGAAATACCAGCGTGATGATAAGCAACTCCAGCGGACATATATTCTAGTTACAAGTCAGTACTATTCACTGCAAAAGTTCTCAGACACGTACTTCGAAGCTGTGGATCCCGCACATTGACCTGCTTCTGCGGTCCAGACCAGAACTGGTGTTGAGGTCGACTAGATGCCCACCAATTGCTCAGCATGGCCGCAGTTCCCTCACATGACTTTCGTGTAAAGCAGAAGATCATCATTGGCTTCCGCTCGGTACCATACTCAGCTATGATATCAGGCAGTCTGTACTTGTCAGTCTCAGCTCGGTCCTGTCGCGCGCTATTCTTACTTATCTGTGCAGGTCGAGTCAAAAGCAAAGACATTCTGGTGGTTTTCCAGTCCCACCACGTACTTGGTCAGCTTGACAGGTCTGAAGTCTTCGCCAAAGACTTCTCTTCTGGCTGGCTGATGCGGAGTCCTGCTGTTCTTGCCAAGCCAGGTCGCAATGTCATTGCTGTTAGGCACTGTGGCACTGAGAGCAATAAACCTGACCTCGGAGCCAACACTCTTCATTCGTGATACGACAGCCTCAAGACTGGCTCCTCGTTCTTCTTTCAAGATGTGCACCTCATCGATTAGAAACAGCTTGACCAGCTCCATGAACTTCTTGTGGTCTTTCCACTTCCGTGTCATGCTGTCCCACTTCTCAGGCGTCGAAACGATGATGTCTGCATTTGCAATGGTCTTCAGCTGGTATATCTCGGAGTCGCCTGTAAGCTCGGCGACTTTGATGTCCAGATGACGGAATCTCGTCGACCAGTCCTTGTGTCTTTCTGTACATAGAGCTTTGGTTGGTGCCTGATAGATGACCTTGAATGTATGAGGCTCGGATGTTGTGATCAGGCGACATATTGCAAGCTCGAGGATAGTAGTTTTGCCTGAGCCAGTTGGGGCAGATAGGACAAAGTTGTCATCGCTGTTGTGGACGCTGTCGAAGCATTTTGACTGGACGACATTGAGCAGTGGGTATTTGAAGACCGAGCGGATCCGGTCAGGAAGCGACGAGGTTGGCACTAAGTCAATGCCCTGCACGACCGGGTACCCATTGGGTCCAACCGCTGCTCTTTGTGGCATCTCCGAAACAGCTCTGAAACACTCCCCGAGCGAATTAGGATGTTCCTGCCAGACGAAGGTGAAACGGCTCTGCGTTATAGGTGAATGTTCGGAAGTGTGGAGGCATTGCTCGGACCTGAGCAGCGAAGGTGTCAAGTCACAATGCAAGGTGGAGGATGGTGTAAGCTGAAACAGAGGTACACGAGTCACGTGTACTTCATCTGGCTTACCTCAAGTGGAGACCCCTCTTCGTCCACTGTTCTTGATATGTCTTTGTTGTCTTTGTCTTTCATTCAAGTCTTGATCTACATTTACAAACACATCATTCGTCATAATCATCGTTACACATCTCTCTTGTCATGATATTGTCGTCTATGTGATGACGGCCTTACACCGAGTGGTGTACTGGTCCTCGAGGTGGACAGCCCGAATTCCTTCTTCATCTTCGACCTCGATGCTCTTGTATCGTCCGAATCGTCAAAGTAACCTCGCTCGGGAGTCCCCTGTTGTTGCTTTTCGTAATCCGTGTCGTCGCTAACAACAAGTCTTGGAATTGGCGATGATGACTGGCTGTTGTATAGCCACGTGGCACCAATGACGATGGTAGCTCCAATGATGTACTACAACATGTCAGCAGGATTCACATACTCCTCGGATTCTCACAACTCACGTGAAGACTTGGTTCCAGATCCAGGAAGAGAAAGCTGATGACAAAGCTTATGATGATTCCGATGCTCGTGGCAAAGTTCTTGGCGATATTGTCGGCGTATTTGATGACCAGGCTGACCAAGATACCACCGAAAGCTTGCAGCAGCACAACGGTGATCACAACCCAATTGTATCCTGCCAAGAACCCATGCTTTGCAATCTCTTCGCCATCATTGAATATCACGCCAATGAAGAGTGCCGGGAACAATGAGTAGAAGGACAGCTGCGTATTTCGGATCCACACTCCTGTCGAGCTCGATCGGGCTCCAATTTGCATCTGGCTTGAGCTTGGGCTGCTACCATCTTTCAAGACCATCTCAAAGTATACTCCTGCTAGACCAGATGTGGCGCAAGCAACAAGAACTGCCAGCAGTCCGATCGTGCCATTCAGATGTGGATTATAAAGCTTGTAATCCTCATCAATCCCTTGATATGTTGCCGATCTTTTTGTTAATGCTTTGGCAGCGTCGAGCCCTAACATATTGTAGAAAGACTCTGAAAACCATGAGCTTGCTGAAGAGTCATGTGTGCTGATTGTCGCCGAGTCGGAGTGAAATGCAGAGAGCGGTACTTGTACCAGAGTGACCCCGATTGCAAGCATGAAAAGTGAAAGCCACTTGCGTCCAGTGAGTTTGCGTCTCAGGAGGAGCACACTGAAGAGTGCGGTCGTCAAGATCTTCAGCTGATAGGTGATCTGTAATGTTGATGCATCGAGATTGGATGCGGCAATGTATTGGAGGGAGTTCTGGAGGCTGTATAATAAGGCTGGTATTGCCATCTTCCAGCTGTCTCCAGTAAACACGGACTGCAAGAGATCGCTGAAGAGTGTTGTCGCTGGCGCGTTGTGAAGGTTGCCTTGGAGCTCATATAGTGCCATTGTGAGGGATATGGTGAATTTGATCACTTCAGAAGCCAGTACGGCTGTTGACGGAAGGTATTTTCGTCCTTCGACAAGTGGCATTATTCGACTGTAGTGCATACACTTGCGAGCTGTCAGTAAGGCTTCGAACATTTTACAGGGTTAGCACTCACCAGAATGAGCGTGGAGTTCTGCAGAGCTAGCTATCCAGCTGATCAGTATTTCTGCTATCCACTTCCCAGCGCATTGCTTACAAGCATAAGTGATAATGTCTTCAATGGCACGCCCGAGCGAGCCTCTGGGGTCCCTCTAGTCATGACCATCTTCTGTTGTAGGAGTGCCACAATTGGATCGCGTTCTGTCGGAAGGTCTTTCGTGAAGTCTTGTACTGCCAACGTTCAGGTGGTGAGTCGCGTGACGGAATCGCGGATGATGACGGCGCAGATGTGAAGACAAGCAGGTATAACTATGTGGCTAGTACCAGCACCAGCGAGCGTTGCTACTCTATACTCTGCAAGATGTAGAGCATCTGAGTGATGCTGCCGCTGCGACAGACTTTGCGGTGAAAGCGGACTCAGAGGTCCGCAATTGTGAATTCCATCTTACCCCAGATCGAAGCTCTCGAAGCTCTGATGGAACAAAACCCCAGAGCAGGGTCCACTTCAATTTGGCTGGGCTGGCCTCATCGGAGAGACCTTTCCATCGTGACACCTCTAACAAATTGTGAAACCCTTTCCTCACATATGATGGCCCAAGATCAGCGTGAGTCCATTGTACACGTAAGCGTGTTCTTAGAAGTATCGAACCTTGCTGCAAGACAATACGGTCGAGCGGAGCGGCTGCACTGTCCAATATGATAAATATCTCCACGTGGAGTCCACGTTTCGAGTCTTATATCCTTATCTTCGCGACGACCTAAGCCGTACTATATTGTCAAAATGACTTGATCAAGTACGATAACAAGTACACCATCTCAGCTTGTATATCTTCCGTCCAAGCGAGCTGAGAATTAGCGATGTTCGGAGGATAAGAGTAAGGTATTCTTCTCGAGTTCTGAGCCGCTAGAGGGAATGCCGCAAGTGGGCAACGGTCAGCTTTGCGCCTTCAATGGCGCCACAATAGTAGGGCTAGCAGTATTACATAGTGACTTCGCTTGGCTCGGGTCACCCAGTCAATCTACTGTCATGTTCTATCATGCTTATGTATAGTGTAAACCCTCTATCCTTGTCGCTCATGATAGCAGCACTTACATGACGCTCAGTCACGACAGGTAGACTAGTCATCATTCATACAGCTTGTTACAGGTGCTCTCTATCCTGCGGTCAAGGAAGTCAAAATTGCTTCGTACCAGGCTTGTGCACACTTGTATGAAAAACGTGATCTTGAGTTAGAAAAAGTCTTGGAGACTCGACCCAGTGCGAGAGTCAAGTATCAGTCGTGATTGCGCGCACAACTTCACTTCCACCTCCAATCTGTAATGGCCGCCCAGGCCAAAAAGAAGCTCCAGGTCGCGAAGAACCATCCGGATGGAATTAATAGACCTGGCATCAGTAGTGCTACTCGGTTCCTCGACAGTATTGACAAGATCACTGGCCTTGTTGTGTCAACGTACAGCCGAGATGTCTGGGCAGATATTGATCCGAACCCGGAACACTACTTCGACAGTGGGTGGCGAGCGACTCTGGCATCGCAGCTGAGCGAGATCAACGTCTCCGATGATGTGAAATTGGCATGGGCTTTGGTCAACACCAAATTCTCAAACAAGGGACTTATTGATGACAGGAATGACAAAGTGGTAAGACTACTTGGAGTTGGATAATGAACAATGTATCTCACCCTGCCAAGCTTGAAGGTGTCGTCAAAGTCGTGTCGTCGTTACAGAGTGGCTCGAATCACCAGAAATACCTCTCGAACCTGTTTGTCAACTTGCTGTGGAAACAGCTTCAGCATCCCCCAATGACCTACCTCGGTATGCTGTTTGACCTATCACCTTTGAAAACGCGCTGATATGGGCATTCAACTAGGCACCAGAACGTTTGCACCCATCCGTGGACGCAAGCTGGATGTCGCGAATCCTGCACAAGGAGTTGCAGAGACAAAGGTTGACATGCCGGAGGACTGGGTCTTCCACCAGGAGTGGCGCTATCGAAGTGCAGACGGCACAAACAATGTGAGGTGGTATACAGGTCAACTAGTAGACCATTACTGACTTCTATACAGAGCAGGCTTAATCCACATTTAGGACAGGCTGGGTCGCCATATGCTCGCACGGTTAAGCCGGCGACCATTCTTCCTGCGAATCTGCCGGATCCTGGTCTCGTCTTTGATGGTAAGTTACTAACAAATGTGTCAACGACAATGACTGACGATTAAGCAGAACTCATGGCGGCTGACAAAGATGGCTCACGGCGCGAGCACCCCGCTGGCGTTTCGAGCATGCTATTTTACCTTGCAACCATCATCATTCACGGTATCTGACACCTCGCTAAGTCAACAAACTGTATGTTGCTAATCTGTGCCCAGACTGCTTCGAGACGGATCCTCAAGATCCCAATACTAACACAACCTCGTCATATCTCGACCTGAGTCCACTATACGGCAAAGACGGCAATCAGCAGAAGACTGTCCGGACCTTCTCGAATGGTACTTTGAAGCCAGACACTTTTGCTGAGGTTCGCATCCTTGGATTCCCGCCGGGTGTAGCTGCACTTTTGATTTGCTTTAACCGCTACCACAACTATATTGTGGGCCAGCTCAAACAAATCAATGAAGGTGGACGTTTCACTTTGCCGTCGACCCCGACTAAGGAAGACATACGGAAGCATGATCATGATCTGTTCCAGACTGGAAGACTGTAGGTTGTGTGTTCTTGGTCTACTGCTTGTGTGCTGACGAATGGCGTAGAATTACCTCTGGCTTGTACATCAACATCGTCTTGATAGATTACGTTCGCACAATACTCAACCTCAACCGCAGCAATTCACCTTGGAGACTGGACCCTCGTGAAAACCTCGAGGTGTATGGACCAAGCAACATTCCTGAAGGTGAGTTGTATGAGATGGAGAGGTGACCAGGGCTTACTCTGAGTGCAGGAATTGGAAACCAGGTCTCGGTCGAGTTCAACCTCCTCTACAGATGGCATTCCGCGATCAGCCGACGAGACGAAGATTGGTCAAACAGGTTCTTCCAGGAGCTCCTGCAAGGCGGCAATCGAAATCCAGAAGATCTTACAGATGAGGACTTGAAGGAGATCTTCCACAAATTCAAAGATGCATATTCCAAAGATCCGAGCGAGTGGCAGATCAGAGACCACGACGGCAAAGTCATACAGCGGAATGAAAGTGGATCTCTCGACGATGATGCACTGAACGCACTTATCACCAATGGAACAGACGACCTAGCTGGTGAGCATTTCTAACTATACTTCGACACAGATATATGCTGACCGCATTCAGGTGCATTCGGTGCACGAAATATTCCCCTCTGCATGAAGAGTATCGAAATGGGTGGCATCAGACTAGCAAGAAGCTGGAATGTGGCATCATTGAATGAGTTTCGCGGCTACTTTGGCCTGAAGCCTCATGACAGCTTCCGCAGCATCAGTACAATCCCCGGTGTGGCTCAATCTCTGCAAGCTCTCTATGGTCACCCTGACAATGTCGAGCTCTATCCTGGTCTGGTCGCTGAGGATGCGAAGGAGCCAGAAGCTCCCGCCTCTGGTCTGTGCCCTGGTATGACAGTCGGAGCAGCTATTCTTGCTGATGCTGTTAACCTCGTGAGAGGAGACAGATTCTATACCGTGGTATGTGCTGTGCAATTCCTGTTGTCTCGCGCAGATACTGACTTCTCTAGGACTTCACAGCCGCTAATTTAACTAATTGGGGCTTCACACAAGTCCAACCAGACACCAATGTGGCTGGTGGCGGCGTGATGTATAAACTTCTGACAAAAGCTTTTCCAGGATACTATAGCGGCAATTCAGTGTATGCCATGTATCCCTTCACTGTACCGTCAGGAGAGCTGGGAATGATGCAAGCACTCGACGAGCTCGGTCAAGGTGGAGACTTTGATGACAGTCGGCCAGCATATAAACCCTTGTTTTCTGCTCACGTCACATCATTTGACGCCGTCACGAAAGTATTGGGAGACCATGACAACTTCAAAGTTCCATGTTTGTATCACTATCTGCTTCTGATCGAACGTGGTACTAATCCATTTGGCAGGGGGTCGACACATCAGACAGATCATCTACGATCAAGAGGACATGCTCGGCGGCGATGGACCAGTTGATGCTGAACAGCATAAGCAATGGAAGGAAGCTATGGACATGACTCCAGCTCATCCCGACGCCATGAAAAGCCATTTAAAGCAAGTCCAGAAGCTGTTCGAGACTGTGATAGTCGATCTGTTGCGCGAAAGGACCACAAAGACTCGATCTGGCTATCAAGTCGACGCAATTGCCGATATTGGCAACGAGGCTGTCGCGATTGCGGCAGCGCACTTCTTCCACGTCCAGCTGAAGTCCGAGGAGTACAAAGATGGACAGCTGACTGCACAGCAATTGTACACCATCATGGCACTTTGCTTTGCATATACCTTCCTCGATGTTGACGAGTCAAAGGACTTTGCTTTACGGCTGTATGCAACTCAAGCTGGATCTGCAGTGATGGATCTTGTAAAGATTGATGTGGAAGCTGTCAAGCATAAAGACACGCTGGGCAGGTTGCTGAACTTGTTCCCAGGTTACAAGCATGCGGATGATCTGGCTGAATCGTTCGGCGCAGTGCTCATCAAGAAGCTTCTGGCAAAGGGCATGACGACTGAAGACATCACTGCTGAACTTGTCCCCAATTTGGCTGGCATGATTGCCCCAATCTCTCAGCAGGTAAGCTGTATCTTATGATCACTTTTACCACGCTATGTGCTTACTTGTGTTTCACGCAGTTCTCCCAAATCCTCGACTTCTATTGGAGCGACAAGTACATCTCACACTGGACGACAATCAAGCACCTCTCCCGCTCCTCCACCGACTCCGACTTCCAAACCCTCGTCGGCTACGTCTACGAAGCCATGCGTCTTGACTCGGCTGCCTTCGGTCTCTTCCGCACCGTAACACCCTCGGACGGCGCTGCCTCAATCTCTGTGCCCGGCTGCGTCGACCCGTCCAACCCCACATCAAGCACAACCACAACCCAGACCCTTCCTGCCGGATCATCAATCTTCGTCGACTTCGTCACTGCAGGTCTCGATCCAACCAAATTCGGCACGGATCCTACAATTGTAGATCCGCACCGCGACCGCAGTCTGTACATCCAGCAGGGTTTCGGTATGCACGCGTGTATTGGCGCTTCCTTCACACCTACTGCGCTAGCAGCTATGCTTCGAGTCTTCGCACGTCTCGAGGGCGTGACTCCTGTAGGGCCAAAGTTCAAGGATGAAGAGGGCGGCGAGAGTTACCTCCAGTCCCGAGGTATCACGCCGGCTTTGCCGAAGGAGGCAAGAGGTGGGTTAGGCAAGCTACCTTTCAAAGTGTTTATGAAGGCAGACGGAAGCGATGATTGGCCGTTTCCAAGTACTTTGAAGGTGCGCTTTGAGGGGTTCGATGCGGCAGGTTTGGCAATCAGCCATCATGATTGGGAGGGTAATCAGGGACAGCTGTTCAAGTGTGATATGCAAGAAAAGGAGGAAGAGGAGGGCAAGGAGCGGAAGGGAGTTTGGAGGACGGCGATGGGGATATTTCATTGAGCCGTCCGTGTATTGAAACAGGTCCTGGAGGTGCTTTTGGCGAACTATCCATGGCTAATAATATGTTGGAGTCTATGTAACCTATTTGTAACAGTCCTTAGGGAGTCAAAGGACACGTGACCCGAGTGGCAAATTCCAATGAGTCACGTCACTCAGCCACTCATCACGCTATTAGTACTTGCTCAATTACTCTCTGTCCTGATCGCTGACATTCGAGGCACAACCACCCCGCCTTCATATGCCTTCTGGTCGGAAGGAGAAAAAGCACAAAAACTATCCCAAGTTGAGTATCAACTACGTCCACCCATCGCTATCTTCTCGTGCCAGCACACAAGGCGCCTCGTCGAGCAGAAGCATTGTAGCACCAGATAGCACGCCCCAGACTGTCAACGAGCAGATTGAGCATTTACGCAGGACGCAAGGTGTCGCGGCTCCGCCTCCAAACACCCAGGACAGGCAGAGACCGTCTCTTCTATCATCTCGTCGACGGGTCGCAGGACCGCCACCTCCGCGGAGCTGGCTCGAGAACAATGCTGATGGTCGACGTACCTTCAAGTACGGTG
>Ga0268246_10000886_pt1 | contig 11636 bp, 12 predicted proteins | sample AgamicOrSfe_FD_200242 | JGI IMG/M metagenome (GOLD analysis project Ga0268246, IMG submission 200242) | Agave microbial communities from Guanajuato, Mexico - Or.Sf.e (v2) (version 2) | ecosystem: Host-associated > Plants > Phyllosphere > Phylloplane/Leaf | place: Guanajuato, Mexico | collected...
GAACTAGACAGCATTAGACCTGGGCAGGACTGACACGATGCAGCAATCGCCTTTCTGGCGCAAGTCCTCGAGGCATTGCCTACAAAGATCCTTACGACGCAGCAAAGTATGTGAGAATGCAAGGATTGCCTGTGTAGGTGCTCCTACAACAGGTTGCGCAGAAGCATTGGCTGACTTGGCCGACTTCAAGGAGATCTCCTCGCCGACTTCATCCTTTCAAGAATGGAAGATGGCATCAATGGCCTAGTATATTGTGCAAGAGCACTCTCTGCTCTGGAAAGACTTGGGACATTCTCGAAAGAAAGAGTCGCAAGCATTATGGAGTCGTGAGTACAAGCGAGATCTCAAGAGTGGTCGGAGCTGAGATCAGACATGCAGGTTATTCCAGAACACTTCGCCACTGGTGCAGTGCAAGTCGCAGAACGAACGGCAGACAGTTCTACTGTTACTTGATACGCTAATGGCGAAATACAGACCGAGTACGCATGCTCTTCAATCACAGAAGATCGAAACTGACTTTCCAAGTACTGCAAAAGATCCACGAGGCGGAGCATAACTTCCTGTCACGACTTATAGCATATTTTGACGGCGAGAAAGATCCGCGGAATCTCATGATTGTATTCTCTATTCTCCAGGCGGCTGCGGTGGAATGGGACGTCTCCGCCGAAGCATCAGTATGAAGCCAATAGTTGTATACCGCGAGACCTAATACTGACGTTCTCGACAGAATCTCTTTGAGGCTGTTTTCAACTACTTCCCAATCACTTTTCGTCCACCACCCGGCGATCCCTATGGCATCACAGCTCAGGACCTGAAGAACAGGCTATCCGACTGTATAGCATCTACAGGCTATCTAGCGCCTTATTCTATTCCGGCTTTACTCGACAAACTAGACTCCACTTCAATGAATACAAAGGTACAGCAAGAAGATTAGCGTGTATAATTATGCAAAGAATTAATTGATCTTAGCGCGACACAATACAAACGCTTACAGCATGTATCAATCACTACGGTCCCGAGACTGTGCATTTATACTCCGTTACGTTGTGGGATGCATTGAAGTTTGAGATCTTGAATGTCCAAGAAGAAGATCTTGCCCAGGAAGCTCTAAAGGCGTTGAAGGCTATTGCCATACAACTTTCTTCCTCAACCCACCTAGGACCATTGCAGAACTACCTCAATCCAGTCATCAAAGAGTGCAACGAGCACTTGGAGGACACACCCACGAAGCAATCGTCAGCTGCAGGCAGGATGCTTAGTGCCATTTCTGAAGCATCGTTGGAGGCGTCGGACATGCTTGGAAAGGGTTGCCTACCCCAGCTGTTCGTGTTGATGAAGACTGCAGATAATCTACCACGACGACGAGGTTTCATGGAGATTCTGAATCAATTACTCCAAGCCAATCTTTTGACATACGGTCCGTGGCGAAAGTCAAGCTTTACTGGCGACGATATCCCACAGAAACCGCTTCGACCATCAGAAAACCCATTCAGTGACTTCAGGACGGAATCGATCGATGCCTTCACGTCTGCCTTGACACGATCGCCCAAGAGTGAGGTGTCCTTCCGGATGCTAGCTCTAGATGGACTGCGGAGTATGGTTATAGTCCGAGGACTCCTGGAGGATCTTGAAGTAGTGAAGATTATACGAACTATCGACGAAATTGTCATACAAGAAGAGCAGTATGGTAAGAATGAGGTCAAAGCTGCTGCAATGGAGGCACTAGTGCAGATCGCTCTTCAAAAGCCGCAGCTTGTCATCGATTCTTCCATACCAGAGTTTATGGCTCAACTACCAGATACGGACGTTGATCACGAAGTTACCTTCGTACCAATCCTGGAAGCATTGGCGAAACTTAGCGCGGAGCAACAAATATTCAAGACCATCATGATACGATTGAAGAACAAATTGTACGCCGCGATACGGCAAGCTGCTTCCGCAAAGTACATTCTTGCTATTCTATCGTCCATGCTCTACGCGTTCAGCTCGGGCGCGGCAGGACTATCAGATCCAGCAGTCTTCGGCGGCTACTACCAAGATATCGTTATACCTCTGTTGAAAGACCTTGCCATACCTACTGAACAGTTCGCCAATGTAGCAGCACTACGCCACGACGATGTCCTGGACACAATCGGGCGGATCTGCAATGTCATTGTCAGATCTCAGCAATGGGTGTCTCAAACCGAGATCTGCCGTAACGTATACACTCTGTTCCGACAAGCCGAGCTCACTCAAGTTCCGCCATTTACGACACAAGATGACAGCACAATGCTCGTGTCCACACACCTCCTGGCCTCACTCCAAAAACAAGCTACACCACACACCGACATTCCAGAACTCCTTACCACCCTCATTCACTTCGCCACTACTGCCTCCCCCTCCCCCGCCGTCCTCTCCGCAACGATAACCCAGATCTCTCTGCTCACCAACAAGCACCTCAAGCCCGCCTTCACCGCCGCCAGAATCTCACCACTACTCTCATTGTCCGGAGCAGCCTCCCTCCTCTTACCAGACACCCTCACCCCAACGACCCTCCGCATCGCCTTCGCCCTCCTACGCGCCCTCATCCTCCGCACAGACCCCCAACTTCCCAACCTCCTCCCAACCTTCCTCTCCCTGCTCACACACGCCACATACGGCGGCCCCGCGGCCCGCGCCTGGAGCACCCTCCTCGTCCCCGACATCTTCCTCACAAAGGAGAATCACTGCGTCATCTACGCTCTGCATCGTCACCGACTCCTGACTCTTTCCCTACCTTCACTCGCGGCGACATTTCGCGCTGCAGATACTACAGCGGAGGGAAAGACAAACGTCCTCGTTGCGCTCAGTGGGCTGTTGTATTACATCCCGTACGACCTGATCCGCGCAGAACTGGGCACACTGGTGCCGTTGCTGTTGCAGAGTTTGGTTGTTGATGACGCGGATGTCAAGGCTAGGACGATTGCGGTCGTGGAGAAGATTGTGCTGGAGAATACGAAGGTTGTGGAGGAACATGCCAGCAGCCTAGTCAGCAGACTTCTGAATGTCGCTGTTGCCACGCCTTCGACATCAACAGGTGCAAGTAAAGCTGGAGCAATGACTACTGGAACTGGGGGCAATGCTGTCGCACCACCCAAAGCACGAGCAGCAGCACTGGCATGTCTGACAGCGTGTGTGGGCGCATGCAGGACGGAAGTGCTGCTGCCGATGAAGGCGCAGGTGGGCAGGAGGCTGATGGGTGCGTTGGATGATCCGAGGAGGGCGGTTAGGGCTGAGGCTGTGAGGGCTAGGAGGGCGTGGGCGGCGTTGGGGGGAAGTGGTGCTGAGGATGAGTAGGTGGGTGACATTTGCAGGGGATAATGGAGGGAAGAGGAAAGGATGGACGAGGCAGGCATAGATTCCAGTATAAATATGGACGGGACGATGGTGTGATAGATGAAGATGTCTGTGAATGAAGAGTTTAGGAAGTCTATAAGTTCGATCTATAAGATCACACCATCCGCCGTATTCTCGCACTGCCTCCAACGCTACTCGCAGCACCGGTACTTTTCATCCCATTGAAATCCGCTTGCTCGCCTTGTCGACCCTCTTTCCCACTATTCGTCTGCACACCACTGCCCGCACCACCGCCATCGTCCTTGCCCCCTTTCTCCGGTCTCCCAGCCTTCTTCCCACCCCTCCCCCTCGCCGAATCCCACCCATAAACCGCTCCACTAACAAACACCAACCCCGCGCCCACTCCCATCAACAAACTGACCGGGTTGCCAAAAACGACGCAACTGATCAGGAAACTGACTAATTTGCGCACATTTAGCACGACTGTGACTGTGACGGCGGTGGTATGCGCGGAAAGCCGATTCACGCCGGAGATGCAGGCGATTTGAGTTAGGGCGTTGAGTGCGAGCAGGGGGAGGGCTGAGGTCGGTGAAGAAGAGGCGGAAAGAGTGGTGCGGAGGGTGGAAAAGGAGGAGAGTAGTTGGGGAAGGGGAAAGGAGAGCGGCAGGATGGATGTTAGGTTGCTGAAGAGGTCGTGAATGGGTGAGGGAGGAGATGTTGCTGTAGTCGCATCTTGTGCCGCGCTCTTGCTGTCCGCATCCATCGATCGAACTCGTGCCCGAGCTCCGGGCATATTGCTCTCATGCGCGACCAGCCTCCTCCACTGCCCGAGTATCGTCGGGGCAAACGCGAGCGAGAAGACGAAGCCGAGAAGATGCGTGTAGAACAGAACTTCGCCCCAGTGCCTGCCATAGGTGTTGTAAGTAGATTCTGTTAGCACACCCATATAGGCGGAAATGAGCTGCGCAGTGAAGAGGAGGGCGAGGCCGATCGAGTAGGAGGTCGTGCTAGCTGTGCTGGTGGTGCCGGTGGAGGAGACGGAGAGATCGAGTTTCGCACCCTGGAGGAAGGAGATGAAGTGTTAGTTGAGACTTTGTGCGGCCTTGATACAGGTGATATGATGGGAAGAGGTATAACATACCTTACGACTAGCATCTGCCCACGCAGCCACAACCACGCCGACTGTCAACGCAGCCACACTCCCAACCTGTACTCTGCTATACCGCTTGCCCATCGTCCAGCCAACAGCCATTGTCTGCACACTGCCAAAGCTTCTTAAAATAATATGCATGGGCACAGAGATGTTGAAGGCAAAGGCCCAGTTGTTGAGCATGTTGACGCTGAAGAACATGAGAGATAGGAGGGCGAGACGGCTCAGTGGGATCTTGGGGCGTGCAAGGCCAAAGACTCCATTCTGTTTGACGGAGGAAGAAGAGCGGGATCGGAGCTGGGAGGGCAGGGCGAAGAGGGCGGTTAGGAGGAATTGGATGAGCGTGATGAGGAGGCCTGGGTTGTTGGTCAGTCGGTGCTCTTTGTGTGCTTCAATAAGGAAGGTGGCTACCTGTGTTGGGCTCATATCTGTGTCTGTTAGTGCTCTGTCGATAGCATCGCGCGAATGATCACGTACTTGACGATAGCTTCAAGGGTGAAGACCTTTGTTTACACGATCAGCACGAATACTCATGCCACGGCAGTAGCCCGGAATGCTCACATTGGAGCAGCAGCCGCCAAAGATGAGACCGAAAGCCGTATTCAGTCCCGACATGGCTGTAGAGTCGCAGAAGTGCAGGAGGCAACAGGGCTGATTACTCGTGGTGACATTGAGGCACACTGGACTATTTACTCAAATGACGATGTCGTGCGGCGGAATCACATCCGGCACTGGGAGCGCATGCTATTATTGGTTCTGTATTGTTACTTATTCTCTATGCTTCGCTGTTTCTTGGGATGCCCACAGCAACGTGCTCGTTCGGCACTACCGTCAGAAGACCTCATGGGCTGCCTGGGATGTCTTTCAGTGTCATTACTGCAGTTGTGGCTCCACCAGTCGAAAAACCTTCTAACATTCCTCCACTATCATAGTGCAGAAAAGACGAAAAGCTGTACATCATTAGCATGATCGTCGAGTAATCAAATGAATGAAGTATACTTACGTTGTTGGTTGCAGCGATGGCAATGCTGTCCTCGAACGGATGCCAGCTCATGTGCAGAATCTTCTTGTTGAAGTCGATCTGGTCCGCATCTGTCTCCTTCCTCATTCGTGCGCCGGTGGCGGCTGGGCTTCCTGCTCTCGATGATCCCTTCTTGCCTCCGTTGGCGTTCATCGGAGTTGGAACGCCCACCTTCTTCGCCTTGAACGCTGACTTGTCGGCTTGCAGGACGACCTCGGTGTTCTGCTCGGCGGCTGTAGGATAGATCATGAAGTTGTTGTTGTAGCTTCCAGTCATGACATTCTTAGCATCACCAGAGAAGACGACCTCGAACTTGTCGAAGATGCTGTCGTTCTCATATGTGTCGCATAATCGTGGTCGGAGGTGCTCGTGAATGGGAATTGTCTTGATGGGTTTGTTCTCCATTGCAACATCCCAGATCTTGACTGTAAGGTAATCTCTTGACAGGATATGCCTTCCATCGTTGGAGAATCGGACGTCCGAGATGGAGGAGATGATCTCGGAAAAGAATGAACGTGATGATGGGTCTTCCTCTTGCTCAAATTCTGTGGTATTGGTCAGTATAGGACATTAGGAGATCCGCCCTTCTTCACATACGCTTAGCATGCTGATCGCATAGTGCGCTCTCACGCATGTCCGCCAGCTTGATTGTGCCCTTCGAGCTTGCGTACATGAACACATTGCAGCTCTTGGGATGAAATTCTGCGGCGGTGATCACTTCCGTTAGTTCTTCCATGTTGGTCGGCTTGATATCCACGATGTTGAAGCTCTCATTTTGTATGTTCAAGTTCCATAAGTTTATTCGCAGGTCGTCGGAGCTGATGAATGTCTCTCCATCACTGTTCACTGATATACTGTTGATGTGGTAGGCATGGGCGTTGGCGTAGGTCTTGCGTGGCACCGCCGCGACGACTGTATCGTGATGCGTCAGGCGAGGCATCTTCAGATCTGCTATGCTCCGGAAGTGCGGGCTGCTTGGGTTCCGGACTGGTGCTCCACCTCCATTGACAGCGCCGGCAGGGGTCAATTCTTGTGTTTGGTTGTTCTCAGCGACGACCTTCAACGACTTCTCGAAGACCTTCCATAGCTTGATCGTCTTGTCATTGGTCGAAAGTAGGTAGTGTGAGGCATTCTGTCGCTTGCACCATTTTATCTTGTTGATCTTCTCTTCAATTTCCAAGGATTTTAGATAGTCAAATTCGGGCTCGTGTGATTGGAACTCGGTGTGGAATTTATACTCGCAGGTTTTCTTCTTCTAGCAGTCAGTGACTGCGTGGGACAAAGTACCAATACGTGGACAACAAGCGTACCCCTTCATTGCGCTCGAAGAGCACTACTCGTCCACCTTTGTCTCCTGTTGCGAGATAGTTTCCTGTCTGGTCGAACTCGACTGTGGATATGATGTCGGCTGTGAAGACCCAAGTCAGCATCGTCCTCTTCATGCATTGCAGAGCTGATGAATTAGCTTTACCTTCTGTAATATCTTCCACGTCGCCCTTGTCACCAAAACATCTGTGAGAGTGCTGCGTTAGCCCTTGCGCGCTGTTCAATACATCAAGATTCGAGGCGGTGACGAGCTCCGACCAACTTCTGCTGTTCGGCCATGTACATGCTAGCAGCAAATGATATTTCTGATGCTTGAAGAAAATGTTCCTGATAATCTTGTCCTGAAAAGCTCAGATATGACATGCAGGAGACAGACACATTGCACAACTCCGAACGTGACTAGAGGAAGACATCAGGAGAGCTGCATACTGTGTGAACTTCCAAGTTGGAGTTGTTGAATCTGCTGCTTCCACCATTATGCCCAACTCCTCATGCAATGTTTAGTCCTAGCCTTGGTCGCACGCACGCAATCTCCAGATTTCCTGAAATAGCGCGATCGACTGCTCTTTGATGAGGATGAGACAGCTGACTCAATTGTATCTCCAAGTGATGGTGTCGAGATATAAGGTCGGAGTGATGGAGTTTAGGTGTGTCTCGTGGGGCTTTTTGGAACCCGACTCGAGAGGGGCTCAATCGGGTGTGACTGGAATTACGGCGACCAGCGACGATTTGGTGACCACAAGTTCCTCAGAAGCTGCACCACCGGTGTCTTTGTTCCAAGTAGACGGGAGAAAGACCTGTAGGGAGACGTGTATGAAGACGAGATCGAAGTTTAGATTTCTAGGTTCGAGACTTGATGATGAGAAGACGAGCACGAGAGGGTCCGTGATTTGGTACGATGACGGCAGGCAAAACGCAGGAACGCAAAAAGCACAATCGGGACACAAGGCCGAGCTGAATACGGCACATTCCCGTCCTTGTCTATTACGGTGTTACGGTATAAGCCTTGGGTTTAAAGAGCAAAGATGATCGCTTCACTTGGGCTGCGTGCACACAATTGCTAAGGTCTGTATATTGGACGGTGAGCTGTCCCACCACCACCACCACAATAGGGCACGCTTGATTGAGAGGTCTGGTAGCGCAATAAGTAAAAACAGAAATGAATATCTCTATAGTCCTTGCCTAAACTCCTCACCAAGATGCTGTTGACGTTCGGGTATCACAGATATGCGCAATGCAGTCGTCCTATCAATCCAAATGCAATCCCAACCAAAATTCCACCCTCAATGCAGCACTGCTCGCCACCGCTACAGATCGATCATAGGCAAGACTGCCAACTCAGTCTCGACCAAACGTACAAACTCGTCGTGCTCGATTCCGGTAGCCCTTGCCAGGCGATACATACTCTTCATCTGCATTGACAAGTGGTTCTTGACCGCAAAACCGGCGGACGAGGCTTCCGTTTCCAGGTGATCAACGTTGGATTGACCTGAGGCAGGCCTAGTAGGTGATGGGGAGTGGATCCGGTCGTGAGTGGCAGCAGTGGTAATAGGGATATCCTCGTCATGTGCTGGGCGGCGTAATGGTTGAGCTTGCTCACTCTCACGACGAGCACTATCTTCTCGACTCGGTTCGTGATGTTTGAATGAGGATTCCACCCCGGCAGCGTCCTCTTCTTCATCAGGATCATGACCATCCAGTGCCGGTTGCACCTCGTCTGCGTAGCGATCAAAGTAGTCTGCTTCTGCCGTGCTATTTTTTCGCTGGCGATCGGCCGCTGCCGAAGCTGGTGCTGGCGATCGCCTGGGTGCTGGTGTTCTCGTGGCAGGTGTGCGGTCATACGACGCCCAGTAGTCATCGTCGTCTTCCTCGGCCTCTTTGCTCGTAGCAGTCGTGGCAGATCCTAGTTCCTCACTACTCCCCGCAGTCATTGTCGCTTCTGCTGCCTCTTCCGCTAAGATCATGCTGTTGTACCATTGCTCTTGCGATTCCTCCTCGAACGGCCTCACCTCTGCCACTCTCCAACCATTCTTTGCCTCCACACCTTCGCCTGGTTCGAGGCCGACAGTGCCGGTATCGTTCTCACACCATACCCAGATGACTGTAATGTCATGCTCTTGCACATCGCACTTTCCCTGCAGCGTTTCGGTATCTAGTCGCCGATAAGTGACCTTGCTATCCTCAAGTTCAAGCTCTCCAGAAACAGGATGGGGTTCCAGCTGAAGAGCACCAACAATCTCGATCAGACGAGCAGCTCTCTCAGGAGACCATGTGAGGAGGTTTAGCCAGTTCGCAGCCTCAGATCGCTGGCTTGGAGGAAGGTGTTGCTCGGTGTTCCTGGTGTTGGATGTGAAGAGGTGTACTCGCTGGCGGAGAATAGGTGATAATAGTGGTAGGAAAGCCGCCGGCGGACGTGGGCCGAGGAAGGCCGAGGGCAGGCAGGCGAGTAGTGGTAAGAGAAGCTCTCGGGTATCTGGTGATACAATGTGCATAGTGGTGGTTGCAATGTAAGACTGAAATTTGTTGGGCAGAGTCCCGAGATATCAATCTTCAAGTGCTCTTTACTAGTAAGGTCCGGATCTTGCAGAGGGGACGGTTCTGGAATCCGAGAGGGAGGCCAGGCCGACTATGAAGTGTGTCCTAGCATCATCTCATGTTCCGGACGAGAGGATATGGAGACCCCACATCGCTGTGAAACGGCCCTGGGGGGAGGCCGGCGGGATGCTGCATGACTCCCGAGATTCGTACGAGTATATCAAGCTACCAGCACCGCTCGTCAAAGACGAAACTCTGGCATGTTTCTGATTGTGGAGAGGAGGTGGAAGCGGCCCACGGCATATAGCATGCTGAGCTGATGCTTTCCACTTTGATCTGACCCCAGATCTAGGCTAGCCTTACACGTCACGTGCTTGCTTCAGGAATGAATGCTCGGACATCCTGTTTCTGGCCTCATCAACCTAGATCCTTATCAGTCATTGCTGCCGTGTATTGCTATTCATATCGATCGTGAAGTGACTCGAAGTGTGGTTGGCTAACTTGCTTCAGCCACAAGATTATACAGATTCGGAACATTCGAGTTGCTGGCCAGGGTAGTTCTCAGTCCAGCTCCTTGCTGTCTTGCCACTCGTTTAGACAGCTTGTAACTGGGCAGGAGCGCAGAGCCCCAGTAGCATGGCCTTTCTGAGCAGCAGTCTACGAGCTGGCACTTTTGCAGCTCATTCCGAGGACGAAGACGATGTTTATGATGTGGTCACATCAGAGGAGGACTCGGAAGAGGAGCTGGCAGAAAGTGGCACCAAACTGAAACAGAAGAGGAAAAGCCCACCGAGACCTGCAACGGATAAGCGTGGTTTTGAAGTGGAAGAGGACGACAACAATGATTCTGATGGTTCCCTCAGCAGAGATAGACTACGCAAGACTGTGTTCCATGATCCGGTTGCAGAAAAGCAGATGAGCCAGATTGAAGCTAAACTGTTCTTTCAACGACACCAGCAAGAAAGTGGAGCTGACCCGAGTAGTCCACTTCTACGCTCGAGGACTGTTTCTGGGCACCATGAAGGCGATTCCATGTATAGGAGCTCAACCCTATCCAGGCCACAAAACGGATCGTCGTCAAGTTCTGCTCTCGCGGGCAGTGCTCATGCGCACGACAACGTCGCTCCAATGACTACAGCAAAACAGACTAGCAGATTGACCGAAGCAGATCTTGCAGCCAGACAGCACAACCTTCATCCTGGACTTCCGCACGAGGACAAGGGACCTCTGATTGCTGAGCTTGGTCTCCATGGTGCTGGTGCTGGAGTCGGCGTTGGAACTGCAGGGGGTTTCGCAGCAGGCGATGCTGTCGTGAATGATGAGCTTTGTGAGATATATGATAATATCTCAACTATACTCGATAGTCGTCACAAATATATACAGCTGTCATTGCAAGGTCCAACAGACAACCCAAAGGATGATCCAAACTGGAACATATATCCGGCTCCGCCTGAGAATGTGTGGGATCCTGAGAAGCACGCTCGAAGGGCTTGGAATGATGATGGCGAGATGACAGCTTCAATATCAGGTCGAACTCGAAAGCTCGGTCGCGATATTGGAGCAGATTTCGATATGAATGATCTGCTACCACTGCCGGACAAGAGTGAAATGGTTTTCAAGATAGATGACTTTGGGGTGTTCCAAGTGTACGAGACAGCAAAGGCAGCTGAGACAGCCTCGCCGATAGTCCATGTCCCGAGTTTGAGAGAATACTTCATTGACCTAAAAGCGATCGTTCGAGCTGCAACTGATCCACCAAGCAAAAGTTTCGCCTACCGACGTCTGCAGTATCTCGAAGGTAAATTTGCTCTGTACGCTCTGCTCAACGAATACCAAGAAATGGCAGATTGCAAACGAGTGCCGCATAGAGATTTCTACAACGTCCGGAAGGTCGATACTCACGTTCATCATTCTGCATGCATGAATCAGAAGCATCTATTGCGCTTCATCAAGTCGAAGATGAAGAAATTCCCGGATGAAGAAGTGATTGTGCGAGATGGTGAAGTATTGACGCTACGAGAGGTATTTGAAAGTATCAACCTGACTGCATATGACCTGAGTATTGACACATTGGATATGCATGTATGAAACTCTCTCACCGTGGTATAGTACGTGTTCTTACAATTTGACAGGCTCATCAAGGTACACGTCATCGATTCGACAAGTTCAATCTCAAATACAACCCAATAGGCTCTTCTCGCCTAAGAGAGATATTCATGAAGACCGACAACCATATTCAAGGTCGTTATCTCGCCGACGTCACGAAGGAAGTGATCACTGATCTTGAGT
>Ga0268246_10000889_pt1 | contig 11578 bp, 12 predicted proteins | sample AgamicOrSfe_FD_200242 | JGI IMG/M metagenome (GOLD analysis project Ga0268246, IMG submission 200242) | Agave microbial communities from Guanajuato, Mexico - Or.Sf.e (v2) (version 2) | ecosystem: Host-associated > Plants > Phyllosphere > Phylloplane/Leaf | place: Guanajuato, Mexico | collected...
TCGCAGGCAGAGTTCGATCAAAGAAGGGCGTTGGAACGAAGATATGATTACGGCCAGACTATAGCTGCGTGGCTGGAGATGTTGGCTGGAGAGGAAGGGGCAGTGAAGGATCTGCTGGAGGAGATCCGATGATACCGTTTCCAGTACATATCGCAGGAGATGAAGATCAAAATCTACAGATAGAGGTTATTGCTTCTGATATCTAACAGAGAGGATGCACAATTACGACTACCGCTCAAACGATTTCGAAGATGAACGCTACAACGATCCGCGTGGCGGGACGGGCAGCTGCAGCAAATGACGCGCCTGAAACAAGATCCAGCAAGACTACGCGAGTCGCGTTGTTGTTTCACGTCACTCTATTTCACGCGAAGCAAACACATCCATAACACTGCCCAAACTTACTCTCGACATTGCACACAACTTCGAACATTCTATCCATCGTTATCTTAATATGGTGACAACCACAGTCGAAATTGCTCTCGCGAGCGATGGCCACCACGATATCGTCATCAGAAAGGCACTCGGCTCATCTGCAGAAGACGCGGCAAAGGCAGAGGAATTGGCTATCAACTACGTTTCGCACATCTTGCCAAAGAAGGTCTCCGGTAATCTGACACTCAGTGTTCGGCAGAGCGCGAATGGCGACTTCATACACTGCGCGACATTCAAATCGAACAAGCAGGAGATGACGCCGCATCTCAAGCTGGAGCCAATCGATCTTGACACGCTATCAGACGACGATTCAGAGTCCTCAGATGTTCACGACGGAGAAGCGGATGGTGATGAAAGTCAAAGAAGAGCAGGAAGCCGCAATTCGACCACAAGTCGTCAACCCAGTGTGCCAGACAGTGTCTCTCTATCTGCCGGAGCTAACAACGCGACAACCCTGCCCTGTCTACGTTGCGCCAAACGTATCATTCACAACTCAAAGGACAAGTCTGCCACAAGGGAGGAGAAGATGGCACCTGAACTTGATGGTACAATCAATGTCAATGCCATGAGATGCAGAAGAGAACACGAAGGCATGAAGTGCTACTACTGCAAGAAGGGCAAGAGGCTATGCTTAGAGGTGTGTCAATCCCATCCAGCAGTCGGAGAGAATACTTACAAGCCTGATAGATTCCAGACCGTGCTAGTGCAGCATGTCAGAAGGTACTCCGCTATGCTGCTGCCGTTCAGGCAGGAGTGTCACCTCTTGACTTAACCAAGGCCGATGCTCTTGAGGCTCAGGCTGTTTTTAATTACATTGCCGAATTGAAGGTTTCGACTGCGAAGAAGCGCAAAGAACCATCAGATCTTAACGCTGAGATGTCAGGAGTCCAATATGAGAGTCCTGAGGAATAAGTAGGGGAGACAGAGGCAGGAGCAAACAGGTAGAGACAACCAGGCGGGGTCAAAGCAGAGCAGGCATCAACAATCAGGCAGAGCCGACTTGGGGCAGGCATGAGATTATTTTTGGCGAAGTGATGGAGTGCGTGACAAGGTTCTCGATTCTCAAGCTCAGATACGATCTTGAAGGGCATCACGACTTGATGAAGTCTTGGTATTGATCGATGTAGCTTAGATGGCCAGGGGATCTCTTCCACTTGCAGCTGCCGATGTCATTGCTGGCGCAGGGAAGACCGACACGTTCACTAGTAATGATAATCTACAATGAACAGACTTCCAGACCTTGCGCTGCAATGTGTGCTTCCAGGCTGTAGGACGAGATTCGGCAAAGGCCAACACAGTGAAAAACCAGGAGCTAGACACTTCCCGGGGAGAGTGCCGTAGAATGCTCAGACTAATGGTCTGGTATCAAACGTCAAGATGATAATCACATTAATACTTGCAAGACTAACACTGCCGATACTGTACTAGATCAGAAGTCTGAAAGGCCTCCGGGAGAGTGCCGTAAGGTTTCTGCTCAGACTTGTGCTCTGTGACAACAGAATGAATCTCCTCACAATGGAAAGCATATTGCAGCGCAAGGTTTGGAGTTTGTCCATTGTGAACAATTCATGCCTACTGCCTTTTCCCAGCCACATTATCAGCTCGCCTTCGACTGATGTGTGTGCTCTGTAACCAAGTCGGCACGAGCAGGGGCCTGATAAGGTCGTATGGCATGTAGCACACTTCAGCACTGCTAGACAAGACTCGGACCTCAACCAACCCTCTGCTATCAAGCACAAGGTACTGTATCAGGACACAAGTCTGAACTGAATCCCTACGGCACTCTCCCCAAGATGCTTTTCAATCGTTCTTATATGGCAGTAGCCATGGCTCGGTGAGGCAAGAGCTGGACCTCGCCTTATCTTTCGAATGCTGCATCTGTCCCATTCTCGACAGTCGCTCTGGTATACTCGATCTTTTCTTGCCACCGAGCAGCGGTCGGCACCCGCCATACCAAACTAGGACTCACCAACGCTTCCAACAGCTGGCGTACACTACACAGACAATGGGACCAGGCCGGCAACGTCCGTTCGGGCGTCCGCGTATGATAGAGCATCGGTCCAGCCTGTCCGCGTTTCGCATGTAATATGCTTACCCGCCCGACGCTCGGGTAGAGGGCAGCATTCTGTCCCCGCTTTGCCCGTCTTCATTTTAGTGTGTCGATGGCTCGGCTTTAGAGTGTACCAGAGTATCTGGCCTCGAGAGGGTTAGTAAGTATCGTCAAGACTTAGGATAGTCATATGCTGCTTCTTATACTTTATTGTATGCCCGGCCAGAGGGCCCGGTCGCGCATCCGGCGCCCCGTACGCCCGTGCCGGCTTGCTCCTCGGTGATACTTTTATTTCCGCTTCTGTCTGATATAGTTCGGTTCATTCGTCGTCATTATAATATTGCCGAGTATGTCTATTACCAAGGATGTTAATACCTATGGTTAGTGTGTTAGTACGTACCTGAATAACGATCAATAGGAGGTTAGCGTGGTTCCGGCCGGGTAATATCTCATCTAGCCTGCCATCTCGATGCAGCATGATCCTATATCAATAACACCTACTCTTTTCGTTGTCAGGGACGCCATCAAGCTGCCCTAAGCATAGTATGTTGCTAGCCCTCTCCTAGAGGACATGAGCTGAATCCTTAAGTAGTTCATCGCGTCCTAAAGAGCGCTGTCCACGCCGGTCGCGTCGTTCCGTTCGTTGTCCCGTTCACAGCTCGATCGATCTGATTTACCAGACCAAGCACCCTTATGCAAGGTCTCTCAAGGTTCAACTAGGCTTGAAGCTTGCAAGCCGTGGTCTCTTGTGTCCTCTTTTCCAGCGAATTCCCTCTGAGCTATTCCTTTCGAAGAATCAAACACTGTAGCAAACACCTAAACCTGATATACGACACCCTTCAAGGCTTTACTTCTAATCTTCTCTGCTTTATCGTTCGCTATCACGACGGTAAACACTATAATGGCTACCACCACGGCCACAGTCAGCCTCACAAGTCACGGTACTCCCATAATCGCTAAAACACTCGGCTCATCTGCACAAAACTTCGCAATAGCAGAGGAGTTGGCAAACCTTTACGTGGCGCACATCTTGCCGAGCGAAGGCAGAGTCTCCGGCACCATTCAGATCAGTGTTCAGCAAAGCGAGAATGGCAACTTCACGCATACCGTGTCTTTCGAACGGCAGGAGGTAACACCTCTCCCTAACAGGCAAACAATAGCACCGCTTCTGCACAGGCAAGCAGTGGCATCGTCCTTCAAGCAAGGGCCTGCCATGGCTATGCTTGATTTCGACAATCCAGGGTACACGGATGAGAATAGCGACACCGAAGGAAATGACGACCTTAGAAGGTATGGCAACACCGAGCAAGACGGCACTGGCGAAGGTGAACAGGATGGTGGAAGACGTCGGACCTCAAGACCTCGTCAGCCTAGTGTGACCGACAGTGTGCTACCCGGAGAAGAGCCATCCTACCAGGACGATAAAGAACAATCCTTTCACCACGAAAACAGAGTGTCCGACCTCCCCTGCCTACGGTGTGCCAAACGCATCATCCACGACTCAACCTCCAAATCAGCCACCAACATGGAAAAGGGTAGATCTGATCGTGACGGCACTGTCATGTCTGTAGAATACAACTGCAAGCACCAGCATGGCAGGAAATGCAACTACGAAAGCTGTACGAAAGGGGACAAGCGCTGCGATGAGGTATGTTCTTAATCATCAACCATTCGACCATTTGCGGGACTAATCAGCATATAGATACCCGGAGCTCTGAGAAGTCGATGCCGCGAACTCCTTAAGCTTGCGAAGAAGGTTCACGATGAAGACACACCCTATGATGCCAACAAGGAGCAGGCACTCAAAGCTCAACGCAGGTTCAACACGAAAGCGCGCGGCATCGCAAACAACAAGACAAACACGAGACGTCTTACTCCTCGGTCGCTCTCCAATGCGCACAGGGAGGCTGGCAAGAAGGGGAAGAGCATAACTAGCAATGGCCGCAAAAGCCAAGACTCTGATGTCGAAATGTCGGACGATGGAGGCTACAGGGATGATGGCGGAGTTATTACGCGGGCATCGAGGCACGTCTCTCGTCTGTCCTACCATGGGATGGATGAGTGAAAAACAACAGAGGAGGTGCAGTGGAAGGAGGAAGAGCATAATTGGCGAGGGGCATAGGGAACAACATTCTGACATCGAGAATTTGGGGTGGTTTACTAGGAAGATGATGGCAGAGCTCCTCCGTTCCCACGCCTATTCGAACGTGGATATCGGAGAACGAGCCAGAGACGGCATCGCAGATAGAGGACTGGTCTAAGGTAGTTAACGAGACGAGTTGGTATTACCTTCGGCGAGGTTGAGTACAAACATGAAGCTCTGTAAAGACGAAAATATGCAGGTTGAAGTCACGAAGAGTCATCCTTTCTCTCTAGTCTTTCGTCCTCATTCGCTATGTGATATGCTGGTGCATAAATCATTGCTAAACTCACGGTCTGCTAATTTAGCCTAGCACTGGTGCCTCCAGATGCTTACTTGGCCAACCAGCTCTATGTCAATCTGACACTAAGCCAGACATAATATTTACAGATAGCACACACTAACAACACACTCACGCTGCCAAGAACGCTATGAGTTTGGGTTAAGCATAGCGCACTACTAACTTTCCCAGTTTTAGACTAGTGTGCTGAAGTCTGCATAGTTCTGTTGCCGACGGCGTATTGATTTGGCGTCCCGTGTGAGACAACGGTCGCCGGGGTCGGGGTCGGGGTCGGGCCAGGCCAGGAATTCGTGGTGGAACGTCCCCCCCATTCATCCTCCCTCAACGCTTGAAAGCAAACACTCCTCACTTCAGACACCCAAACACTGATTTTCTCAAGCTACCACACTAATTTTCTCATAAAACCTCTTTACAATCTTCTCTGCTGAACTATCCGATATTACCATGCCGGAAATCACAGTCGAAATCGTCCTTGCCGCCAATGGCCGCCATGAGATCAATCATCACAACAAGTCATACGAGTTGTCTGCACAGGCTACGGCGAGCGCTGAGGATCTGGCGAGGTATTATGTCTCGCACAACCTCCCCAATGACGGCAATGTTTCTGGACGCTTGATACTCGTTGTTGACGAGAACGACAACGGCACTTTCACTCACACGTACACGTTCACGCTCAATAGGGAGGTCGTGGCACGCCCGCGTCCCTCAACAATGGACCTTCACACGCTGGCTTTTGGCAACACAAACTCCAGGATCGAGGAACGTGGAGCTGGAGACTCAGAGATTGGAGGAAGACCTCACACCAGGGGTACTGCAACTCGTCAATCTGGTGTAAACGGTAGTGTCCTGCCAGGGTCATTCACCCGCCAACACGCCAACGATTCCACCAACCCGAACATGAGAGTCGACAACAGTGGAGGTGGAGATCGAGAAGGTGTAGGAAGCTCCACTACCAGGGCTTCCGCAACTCGTCAGCCTGGTGTGAACGGTATTAACGTACCAGGGTCGTTCAACCAACAACACGCCAACGAGTCCTCCAACCTAAACATCAGAGACCACAACCGTGGAGTTAGACATGACGAAGGTGTCGGGAGCTCTACCACCAGGACTACCGCAACGAGTCAGCCACATCAGCCCGATAGTGTCCTGCCAGAGTCTTCCGACTGTCCGAGTAGCGATCATCAGCACACCAAAGAATCCTTACCCTGTGTGCGGTGTGCTAAGCGCATCATCCATGACACAGAGTCCCACTCGGCCTCCAACAAAGACAAGAATCGTCCAGACCTCAATGGCACAGTCAGGCAAGACGCATACGTCTGTAGGAAGAATGGTAGCAGAAATTGCGGCTACTCGGTCTGCCAGAAAGAAGGGAAAGCATGCTTAGAGGTATGTTAGTCAGTCACCGACTGTTTGCACGAGACTTATGGGAATATAGATGCCAGAAATCCTCAAGGAACCATGCCGCGATCTACTCAGGCGTGCCGCCGCCGTCTTGAGCCGTGAGATCCCGTTCGAGGCAACAAAAGAGAAGGCTCTCAAAGCTCAGCGTGAGCTTACTCGCAACTCAAACCGGGAATCGAGCAAGACAAGCAGTAAGAGAAGGATGACGGACGGGAATGTCGAAGAGGATGCAGATTTCGAGACCGAGATGTCGCCAGATCAGGACTCAGCCACACAGAGGAAGCCCACTGAGGACGAGGATGATGAAGATTGGTCGGGCGACATCCCATTCCACAAGAAACATTAGCTCCTCAACCCGATCGTGAAGAGGGAAGAGCAGGAGTTGCAGTCAGGATCTATGCTTTCAAAGTTAGAGATTTGAGAACAAACAATCACGAAGATGTGTCGCAGATGCACGGATCGTTCTCATCGGACAGTCGTTGAAGCTACAGCAGTGGCTGAGTCAAAAGACGGCGTTTTAGGGTATGCTTAGGGAAGTCGGTTTTTCGTACCATAAAGAACTGCTCAGCTACACCTCCGTCCATTGCCAACATGCATGCTCGTCTTTTATATTATGTGCCTGTTCCTCGTACAAATCACAATCACTGAACGCATCGAGTCTGACCGAGCAGTTCTCGTCCGCACTTTCTTACCCGTGCGACCACCCTATTCGAGCGTGACGAACTTCCTCGATTCTCCCTACCAGGTATCATCTTCGCAGATGTCTTCTGCTTCCGGCCCGGAACGGGAAGGATATAGCGTCGACGGCGCCGGCGGAGGAGTCCTCTTCGTGGGAGGAGAGATCAAAGACGATATGATCGTGACTATGTTCTGGCATGTTACTTTTTTGAGCATAGGGTCTTTGCCTATCGTAGCGCCATTATCTCGCACATCCCTTACCATTCATCATCACGAGTGAGAACGTTCGCCTCTGAACCCAACCCCTGAACCCCTGAACCCCTGAACCCCTGACTCGCACTTTCCAATGTAACCACTGGAAACAATTCGATTAAACACTTTGTACAACTCACCTATCGACTCTCGCTCGGCGTCACTGGCGCTACCTTGACTCTGTTCCTGTACGATCTCTCCTTCGCGTCACTGGCGCTATACTGAATACTATATACCGAATTCCTCTCTCTCTGCGTCACTGGCGCGATTCTGATAATCCTACTCTTTCTCCGCGTCACTGGCGCAATTCTGATGACCTTAAGGCACTCTCCTGTAGTCTTCTCCTCGCGTCACTGGCGCGACTCTGAATCGACTCTTTCTCTTCGTTCTCTGCGTCACTGGCGCGAATCTGATCCTTACGACACTCTTCGGGAGCTCTCTCGGACCCTTCTGCTTTTTGTGTGACTAGTGCTATCTGATCTTGCGACTTCTTCGACTTCTTCTCTTCTTCTTGCGTCATTAGTGCTATTTGATCCTTACGACACTCTCCTTCTCCTTCTTTGTGACCCAGTTGGCCAAGCTAACCTTTGTAGAAACCTCGAATCACCATGTCACCTGGAAACGGTAACTTGGCCTACGAACGTGCTGCCGATGGAAAGCAATCGGAGGCAGAATCGGCTGAGATACAGTCACAAGCGGACGCAGAGAAGAAAAGGACGGAGCTCAAGAAAGTGGAGATTGCTCGATTGGAAAAGGAAAGAGCGGAGCATGATGCGGCAAAGGCAGCCTTGCCAGGGCGATTGGAGGCGGAGAAAGAGAAGCGTGAGAGAGTCATACAGGAGCTTGCTGCCGAGTATGAACGTTCCCGCCAGAGTCGGATGATTCTTCAGACATTCGAGCGCTATCATGATCATTTGCGAGACGTGGTGGCTGAAATGGCAGAGCCGATTCCAGAGCAGGAGGATGTGGAGGTGGATGTGGATGTAGACGACCCATAGTGGGCAGATTTGTACGATTGATTAATACTACTATGTGGTCTACGGTACACTTCATGGTCAATCTAGCTTACACTGTGAATTTTAATCCAGCACCACCTTCATCCATTGTATCACGTTCATGAAGAGCATTTTCGCCAAAGTCTCTTAAGAATAGTGCCGTAATCATGGAGAGTACCACAGCCAACCTCAATCACGCCGAGCTTTCTCGGCAAAATGCCAGAAGAGGTCCAGAGTGCATCGAGGCGATGCGAGAACCTCTGGTGTGAGAGGTGTCGTGGTCGGTGCGATCACTCAAATATAATGCACTTCTCCGATACGTTCTGGTGGAGTGTTGAGATCGCCAGTAGTTTGTTGGTGGAAGGGGTTTCGAAGAGCATCTTGTATTGCTATCTACATGTAGTGTCCATGCTATAGACAAGTCCGAATCCATGTGACCTCATTATTGTACCTTTGCCTGTGTCCTTAACTCAAGCACGTTCGTCCCGACCAATCGTCACCCCAACCCAGTGTCATCAAACCCAATACATTGTCTAAATCGAGCCCAGGGCTATGCTCGTCTTCGTCAAACTCGAGCTGCGGGGCATGTTCACCTAGCCTCAGGCGTTCGGTAGGCCGGTTCGAGCGCTTCGAGTCAGGTAATGTTTGCCGCGTCCCGTTCCCGTCGGTCCCCGGTCCGGAGTAGACTCCTGCGCCGTCATCACCAGACGAGACCCGCGGACATGTTCACACATTATCACCACAATCAACAGAGTCGCGCATGTCCGGAGGAAGTGCAGGGGCAGCAAGATCTGATTCATCTGTCTCGAAGAAGTACGTCGAACCCTGCGTCATCTGCCTCGAACCTATCACTGAACGAGCGATCACGCCCTGTAACCACCACTTCGACTTCCTCTGCCTAGTCAGCTGGCTACAAGAACACAACAGTTGCCCGCTATGCAAGGCGCAGGTGGCGCGAGTCGAGTACGATTGGCGATCACCAGATGATTACCTGACCTATGTTGTTCCCCAAAGTCCTCCACCCACAGAAACACCTACACCAGCCCCTTCAAGATCATACCCTCAATATCATGGACGGCGGCAGCACCCATATATCCCACGAAGACCTCCTCGGCCAGGGCCAGTAAACGTTGATCCGGATGTGGCCTTACTGCGTCGGAGGCACGTCTACCGCGAGAAACTCTTCTCCTTGCACGTCGGCAGCAATCGGCTTTCCAAATTCAAAGACTTCACACAACACGACTTCGCCACAAGTGATGAACTACAGGCGCGTGCGCGCAAGTGGATTCGAAGAGAGCTGCAAGTGTTTGACTTCCTCAGTGCAGATGCACCAGCGTCGAGCGGCCGGCCACAACGCCGTGCTGAGAATGCCGAGTTCCTGCTTCTATACATCATCTCTATACTCAAGACGGTCGATATCAAGGGCAGCAGTGGAAAAGCAGTAGATCTGCTCGGGTCATATTTAGGCGAGGAAAATGCCAGGCTTTTTCTGCATGAGCTTGAAGCTTTCCTTCGGAGCCCTTTCGTCAACTTGGAGGACTTTGACCGGCATGTGCAATACGCAACTCCAATGCCAAAGCATTTGCGGCAATACTCACGCCATTGGTATGACTGGAGTCAGAGGGCTGTCTTGACGGCTCATCTTCGTGTTGAACGTGGTAGCCCGTAGAACGAGACTATCGCGAATAAGCATGAGCCTCAAGCTCGATATGACCGAGGTTGGTGGACATCAGATGAAGCCCCATCAGATCCACACGCACAACATGAGAGTCTGGGGTGGCCGTGGGTGTAGATACGTTCTACCCCACCTTACAGTGCTCGTGGCGACTTTACAGGTATACATGTGATGATGTGAGCAGTATATCGTACTCCTTCGATACTGTGGCAATCTGCCTGATCTTCGGAAGACAGACTCATCAATATTCGAGAATTGCATACACGATATAAGCTATTTCACAACCCTACAGTGTGATTATGTGACTGCCAAGCACGGCCTGCTCACACAACAGTGTCTGGTACCGTACGAGTTCTTGAGATCAGGCTGTTTCAGCAGCATTGCAAGTGTGTCACTGCTTGAAGAATACTGGGCTTTCTATGTTGACAGCCGTGTTATACGAGATCACTCTGGGTGCTGGATCATCGGAGAATTATGTTGATGTGGATTCGACAAACTTACTTTCGTATACCGGGTTCCGTCTCGAAGAGGCAATGTCTAATATACTCTAGCCACTTCGCACATGTCTCGTCATAACATACCTGCAACTTGTCCGGGCCATCTGGTCATCTCATCACTACATCAAAGCATACACTATCAACTCAGTACATTCGCGGGCCAAGTAGGCAGCGGTGACATACTCTGGCTCCCGAGTTTCAGCATTGTAGGACAATATTCACGCACAATACTGCAGGAGCAGATTGGTCGGTATTCAGTGATTCGTCGCCAGATGTCGAATTCGACGTATGGAATCACTGATATACCTTCTCCTGATATGCCCCAAAATGCATCGCAAAGTTATGCATGGCAGGCTCTAGGACCCAGTTTCATAGGCTATATCCTTCAGATCTTCCTGACAGGTGCCTGTTGTCATTCAGCGGCGAGGTTCTTCACGAAGACAAGCGTCCTCGGGCGGAATATGAAAATTGTCTTGGCCTTGACAACAATACTGAATCTGATAGCGACTCTATCGGTCATAGCCTCGACACTACTCTGGGGAACGACGCAGAAACGAGATGCGGAGAGTCTATGGTCGTACCAGATCACTGATGCGTGTATGTTGATGTCCTTGGTCCGCCTTGGAGCAGAATTTGACTGACAACATCAGATGCGCCTTTACTTACTGGTCACGTTACGCTATTAGTACAATGCTTCTTTGCTGATAGAGCATGGAAGGTACTGATTTCGTTCTACACATAGCAGAAATCATGCTGACTGTGTATCATCAGATCGTGAATAAAAGCATGTTCTTTCTCGTGCCCATCAGCGTATGTATCATCGTAGCCTATGCGGGCGCAATTGGTCTAGGAATAACCCAAAGTAAGACATTCACGGACCTATGCTTACTCTGCTGACCAAAATAGTCCTCAATATGACGGGCAATTCGCAAAACAGCGAGCTCTTACTATTCACCGAGATGTTGACTTGGGCAGCGGCAGCAGCTGATATAGCCATTTCAGCGGTCATCATCTACGGCCTGGCCTCCAAGCGTACCGGATACAAGACTACCACGGACGGCTTTGTGACTAAAATCATATCTGCAGCCATGGAAAGCGCAATGATGACAACGGCGTTTGGCGTGGCTTGCGCTATTACAGAAGCGATTACATGG
>Ga0268246_10000890_pt1 | contig 11570 bp, 13 predicted proteins | sample AgamicOrSfe_FD_200242 | JGI IMG/M metagenome (GOLD analysis project Ga0268246, IMG submission 200242) | Agave microbial communities from Guanajuato, Mexico - Or.Sf.e (v2) (version 2) | ecosystem: Host-associated > Plants > Phyllosphere > Phylloplane/Leaf | place: Guanajuato, Mexico | collected...
GACTGCAGTCGTGGTGGACTTCCTTGAGGTTGCCGTCTTCTTTGCAGATGTGACCTCCGAGCTGAAGCTTGTTAGGCAGAGGACTGACTGGTCGCTCAAGTGCACTTACACCGCGTTGACCTCAACTGCACTGGACTGCTTCGAGGTCGCCGTCTTCTTTGCAGATGTCTCCTTTGAGGCGACTCCCTTCTTCGAGCCCTTGGGAGGCATATTGGCACGTTCGATTTGTGATGCAGTCCAGTGTATTCGCGCAATCGAGATGCTTGTAGCTTGTCGTGCACAGTGATGATGAAGCGTGAAGAAAGTCCGTGGTGAAGGGAGAAATGGCTAGGCAGCAGTCACGGGATCGTCGTCATCCCGTAGGGCAAGACCGACTCATGTCCAGATTTACGCGTGACCGCAAGGAGTCGCCTTGATGTGAGTCGGGTACGAGATTGTCAATAATGCAAGCTCTGCGAAGTGATGCTTTTCAAATCGTGTAGCGGAAGAAGTGTTACTCAGGTCCGAGGATTTGGGAAAAGAGATTAGATATGGAGAATCTATCGTACATGTATATCGTTGCCACCTGAGCCGTATGTCAGAACGCCTGATTGTTCCCCAGTAAATAGATATGTTCTTCTGCATCGTCCAGATATCCCAGTTCTTCATTAGATCATCGCCCCACGTCCAATACACCTTCGGCCTTGTCATCAGACGCAAAGCATCAGCATCACGCTTCAGGCACAACCGCATGCTCTGACTCCGCCACCTCCTCATTCCCTCCCGCCTTGATCTGGTCCTTCGGCAACGGCACAACAAGCGTCACGACCAAGAACACCACAAACGCTGCTCCAACACATATGTAAGGCAAACCAGTAAGTCCTGACTTCATACCCGACTTGAACAGCGCAGCCAATATAGGTCCAGCAGCAAGGACCCCGACATTCGTCATGATCCCAATCGTCGCATACACCGTTGCGAGGTTCGCAGGCGGAACGATGTGCGAGACGACACATCGTAGAGCCACAAATGCCGCGTTTCCACCAGCTAGCAGGATGATGGCGACTGCAACAGCAGGCAGTGAAGGTGCCAGCCCGATCCCAAGATTGCCGAGGATGAGCAGGACGGCGCTGGCTTGGCAGATGCGGAGGTCGCGGGTGAGGGCGCTCATGGAGGTACGTTTTGTGAGGGTGCGGTTGATGAAGGGGATGACGACGAGGAAGAGGAGGGCGCAGACCAAGCTGCGGAGAGTGACGAAGAAGGTTGCCTAGAATTGAAGTCAGCAAGTGAGATCAAGGGAGTAGAAGCTGACTCAATCCTTACAGTTGAAAAGGTCGTGTCGAACTTCTTAGAGATAAAGATCAGAATGAATGGATGACCAGGCAAGTATGCAAGAATCCAAGTCGCAACAAATACCAATGCTGCGAAATTGTCTCGAATGAGTTGATACAACCGCTTGGAGGTCTCCATGATACGTTCTGGTGCGCTTTGGGCCTTGCCTTGGCTGTCTTCGTCGGTGGTCGTGTCAGTCACGACGGTTTTGACGCGTCGTTCGGCTGGTAAGAGTAGAAGGCTGGATGTGCCAAGAAGGTAAAGAGGCGTGCCGAGAAGGAAAGGAATCCATGCACTCTTCAGCATGAGGAGCCCACTCAGTTGATATGCGGCTGTCTGTGCGATCATGCTGATACCGCCTAGGAGGAAAAAGGTGTTCGCACTTTGCTGATTGTCAGTACATGCATTTCTCTGTCTCGTTTCACTCGTGACACTCACCGTTCTATGGCCGGAATGACATCAGCCAGGATCGCGAAAATCAATGCCGACATGACTCCAGATCCACCGCCGATACAGCTGAACAGGAATGTCACCAGGATCAATCGAAGTGGGAAGACATTTGGGAAAAGGACAACCACTTTCACCATGATGTCTCCCGCGATGAGGCCAAAAAGCGCAAGCATCAGGATAAGCTTTCGTGATGTGCGATCAGCCAGAGCTGCGTACGGCAGTGTGAGGAAGAAGCCTTGGCAATCAGTTAGCTTGGATTGCAATGACAATTGAAGACCAGGACTCGCTTGGAATGGTGCCCAGCGTATCTAGCCAGGCACTGAGAAACGCAAGTTCGGTCTGTACAGGCTCAATCTTGCAATCGTATTGTTGCGTGGAGCCAGACAGCTTCGTCGGATCTTCACTCCTGCTGCTGTAGTAGACATTGCAGATATTCTGTTCGAACAGCTCGGTTTGCGGCGCGGCGGAGAGGTATAGGCCGAGCTCGAGTGTCACTAAGCATGTCGTCAAGATGATCACCGTGCGGCGCCTGATGGCCGCGTTGACTGCTGTGGCTGCCTCATTGTCGCCGCCGAGGAGTGGTACTGTCTCGTCGATGGTCTGTGTCTCAATCGGCTCAACATTGATAGCACGGGGCTCGATCTCCATCGTAGCTATCAATGAGCTGAAGTGGACAAATTGAGGGGCGTGGGAAGGAGTGTGGTCGTAGTGAGTGACTCGATCCGGGGTTTAGATAGCTAGCCGTTCCTCCCTGCGAATATTGAGGAAGTGTTTAACACGAGGAGGTGCTGCCGCTAATCACGGATGTTTGTGTACGTGGAGAGGGAGGCGAAACAGCGATTATGACCGCGAATTCGAGGACAGCTGCTTTCTCACACGCTGAATAGTAGACACGGACTATTTGGCTCGAGAAGCCTTTGATGAGGTCTTGGTTGTAACCGGGCCTGATAGCTCCAAACAGACAAGCGCCGTATGTCAAAGATAAGCAGCCAATGGATGTGGCAAAACGATATTAAGTACAATCACATAGCAAGAGAGCACCAAGCGCAAGATATAGCAGTCGCGCACTCCGAGCGGAGTGTCGAGATCAATCGCAGATCAGAGGATGTTGTAGTCGGAATGATGAAGGCAGCAGGATTGTTGCAGGCAGCGAGATAAGCCAAGGCCAAGGCTGGGGATGTCGTTGTTGTAGATGGCCCGTGCTTTGCCGCAACTTCAAAAAGCTCGGAGTCGGAATCGGGCTTCTCTGCGCCGCGCGCGGTCTCCTTCACTCTCATCACACATCGCGTGCAGGGGACTGCGATGAGGAACGGCACTGCCAGTTCCATCGAGGAGCTCGTCACGGTCATCATCAGCACATCGCCGCTCCCGTCGCACCCCTCGACAGCCGTCATAGACGCTGTCTTGCAATCCCACGCTAGGTTCTGTCCTGAACTCGTGGCATGCAATCGAATCGTCGTCTTCGATGGCTACAAAGTCGGCCCTGCTCTTCGTCTGAAAAAGGGCAATGTGACTGAGACAATCGCGCAAGGCTATGAAGCATACAAGCAACAGCTGAAGCAGCTTATTTGTGGAGAAGAAGCATGCTTGGCAGAACGGGAGTCTCAGAAGCTGCTCATTGGTGGTCAGCGACAATATGCTGAGCTGAGTGTGCAGAACTCTGTGGATAGGAAAGTTGTATTCATGGAGCCTAGCAAGCAGATAGGGTTTGCTTTAGGTGTCAAGGCCGCGCTGGGCCAGGTGACTACACGATATGTCTTTGTACAGCAGCATGACTGGGCGTTATGTTCGCCGCTGCCATTGCTTGATATGATAGCAGCTATGGAGTCCAATACGCAGCAATATGGAGATGTGCCCATCAACTATGTCGGTCTTAACAACAAGCGAAGCATGAACTATTCTTCTCGCGTGGTGGCGAATGATGGCTTGCTACGTCAGCTGGAAAGCACAATACTCAACTTGCACAAAAACGAACCTCAGTCATCAACACATCCCATACTAAAACAATGCACCCCTCTATTCCACTGGCTCGACCGCCCACACATAGCACGAACGTCGACATATCTCGAGCACGTCTTTGGTCAGGGTCTCTTCTCTCCAGGTGACTTTATCGAGGATGTTCTGGGAAACTTCATGCTTGCGAAGATACGGAGTCATGTCGCCACGCGGAATGTCGACGTGCAAAGCGAAGGAGGCGATGCTGATATGGCACAGTTCGTTCGCACTTCTGGCTGGCCGGCATGCTGGCTTTATGAGGGCTCTGATAGAAACACTTGGTCCCTGACGCATCTTCAGGGACGAACGTATATCGGGAGCACGCCGGAGATGAAGAGACGCGAGCTCAATACGAATGCATTCCAAGGGTGAACAGCTAAGCGTGTCGACATATAGACCCTGGTGAGCTGAGAGTGAAGAAAGATCACCGCGATGACAAGCATTGCGGTCATGACGACTTGGGGTCTGGTAGTCGTGTTAGTCGTTGGCTGTAGGCAGAAAGTGCTCGCGTGGCGAGACACGTTGCTGCTGTTCACGCACGCCAGGCTGTATTTTATGTTCCACGTTTCGAGCTTTTGCAGATGGACTGAGCAACGGGTTCGTGGATCGCTTTGCGCGCCTGTCGTTGAAGACGCTCTTTTGGTGGTTCAAGGATCACGAGGATTGTATACTTCGACCATGCTGCGACTCAACTCATACACAGATTTCGAAGGTCTTTTTTGGAATTCCGGCGCACTCAGAACACAGCATAGAACAGTTTCAAGACGACAAGCAAGATCAAATGGAAAGTTACTTGAATTATCACGAACTACATATGTTAAGCACGAGCGTACGAATAAATCAAAGGCACAACGACCCAATACTCACTCAAGCTCGCTCAGACCATACAGCGCAGACGCTGATCTCAGACACCTCGAAAATTCCCTATTTACTCTCGTCTTCGTGGAGTTGTCCACAGGGGCCATTGATGTAGTAAAGAGGAGAATAGTAATTCGGGGATGGCGTTGTATCAAAAGAACCAGCCTGGTATGTAGGATCGCACGTCTGACTGCTGTCATAGAAAATCTCGCATCGCGTCGATGGGTTGTTGTAGAGACTGGCGAATTGGCATCCTGGAGTCTGGAAACAAGCGACGCAACAGTCGTATCCCGTGGTTATCGAAGCAATGATGTTAGAAGCTTGATTAGAGTCATAGTTGTTATAGTAGGCGACGTAGCCTCCGGTCTGGATTTGAGGACCAAGGATGTTCTGCGGACCACATGCTGCATAGTATGTCGCGGCAGGGGCGGCGACCGTCATTGTGTTTGTGGTTGTGGTCGTGAAGGTAGTTGTAGAAGAGACTGTAGTAGTCGACGAAACAACTGTTGACGCGGTGATTGTGACAGAAACAGAAGGATAGAGCGTTGAAGTGGAAACAGCAGTCGAGGTTGTTGTGGCGAACTGGGTGGGAGCCGGTGCAGTCGAAGTAATAGTCGATCCCGCGAGAATGATCTCTTCAGTATAGAAGACTTGTATATAGTCGACGCCTGTGCTTGAAGGTCAATACTGGTAGACACGGGAGTGGCAGTATGATTCTTTCGAGCAAGAAAAGCATCATGGATGAGAGGGTTCCAAGGATGTTGCGAATCTCAATATATCAAATGAAAGCTCGAGGTATCACTTACAGCTTACAGCTTGGGATAAGGAGTCTTTCCTTTGCATGGAGAATTGCTCTTGCCTGATCGTTTCATGGGTGTGGCCCGGCCTGAGTTGAGGCTGAGAAAGTCCTCGTGGGGGTTTCGGTTGCTGCGTTTGCTGTTTGGGGCTGTATAATTGGTATCGCCACTCGATCCCGTGATAGGAGTAAAGCCAGCTGGAGTTGCAATGGTCGAGGTGGAGGTCGTGGTAACGGTGGTCGAGTCTGTCTCTGTCGAAGTGGTGGAGAATACCGAGGTTGTTGTTACCGTAGACGTGGACGTTGATGTTGAGGTTACTGTGGCAGTTTGGATCGATGCAGTGACAGTAGATGTGCTAGAAACCACGCTCGTACTAGTCGAAGTTATGACCTGTGGGGTGATGGTCACTGTAGGATGAGAGGTAGTAAAGATCTAGAAGTATCAGGCCGTAAGCTGTAGTCGACATACATAAGACCTACTACAGTGACTTTCGGTGATAGTTGAGAAGTCTTTGTTGATGTTGGTATTGAAGCCTTTGACGTAGTACCCTGCCTAGTCGTACATTGCAATTTGGTGGTCGTTGAAGAGCCAAAGGACTTGGTTAGATTTGCGAGTGCTCCTGAGGCAGACAAGGCTGCCGTCAGCAATGACTTGACGAGCATCGTCGGTATGATAAGATGGAAAAGGTAGATTGAGCCTTTCCAGAAGTGCAGAATTGAGCTCCGCAAGCGGCACTATAGTGGTTTATGTATTCTCACAGTAGTCCTTCGCACTTCGACATATACAGTAGCTGAACTCCCGGCGTAAGGCGAATGAAGGAGCATTCTCCAAATGCGGTTACTGCAGTACACTGATACAGCACTAGTACACGTATGAACGTTAATTGGTGGTTGAAAAGGATGGATCTAGGCCGTCCCTTGCCGTCAAGATTCCTCGCCAAAACTTGCCACGACGAGAACGCCCTCGAATTGCTTCCCGCACGAGCTCAGGAGCAGAAGCCCGCAGCCTCGAGCGCGCAACCGATTGGTCCGCATTTCAGCTGAGACTGAAAACATAGCCATTGGCGCGCTCGATAGCCTTCCCAGTCCTGCTGTGCCACGAATCTTAGACAGTTGTACATTGTACACAACACTGCTTTGGCAGTATTGATGAGGTGTTGTCCGAGGCCTAAACTACACGCCGACGGGAGACTTCGGTCCAGGCTGATACTTTGATGTAGGCAGCGTGTACGTCCTTATCTCAACATCTTCTTGTCTCCCACTCCGAGTCCGTGCCAGAGCGATCCCAGGAACCCTAGTCCAGCCCCCCACGCAGTGTATAGCATGATCACTGTCAGGAAGATTCCGTCGACGACGGCCAGACCATAGTATACATCGAGTACGTCTTTCTCTGGAAGTGCAGTGGTCATAAATGCAGATGGATTCGAACGAAGGTCTGACCATTTCATTGCTGAGATGCTTGAGATGTGTAGTAGGACGTGATAGGTTATAGCAATCGCGCCTATGTATAGTACGACTAGTCCGAGAAAGGAGAGGCAGGAGAAGATGATATTAATAGACTCGTTGAGGATGCTTGACTGTTCGAGTATGGACATGATACTCGGAGTGGAGGGAGCGAAGCCGAAAGCGTAGTCGTTAGAGCTGTTCATGGTGTTTTTAGGAGATAGAGTACTTGAATCCTCACTTTTGTAGAGGTCGTCCTCACGCTTTCTTTTGTACTATCGATGATTACACAAGGCTTATAATAGGTAGTACAAGGCGCAGCAATCATCATACAATTTCTATAGCCTCGTCATGTTACAAGGTCGCACTAGCTAATGCCGGACAGTCTTCTATATTAGTACTGGCCTCTGGCTCTGCAACACTTTGATGCCCTTCGTCCTTATCGCAATTTCTGGGCGACCCATCGCATCGCATCGCATTATACCACCGGACATCTCTCCTCCTCCGCTTCTTCAGCTGCTCCCGTCCTACCCGAGGCTCTGATGACACGCTGGGCTCTCAATCCGGACTAGTTCTGTGTTGCAGAATCGACGAATGTCCTTACTTTGACCACCTCCTGTTTCCTCTCCCCAGCATTGGCAATGTAGCAGCATAGTGCTATGACCACCAACTCTACCATCAGCAGAAGCCCTGTCACAGTCGCACCCACTCCGAGCCCGTGCCACATGGATTCCAAGAACCACATCCCCGAGAACATTCCGGCGTAGCATGCAGACCAAATCGAGCCTACCGTCAGGAGGACGCCATTGACTGCAGTCAATATGAGGATCGCATTACCCCAACAATCTTCTTCGGCCACACCGTTCATAGTTTTCTTTGGCTGCAGTCGTTCTCCGGAGAATGTCTTGTTCAGAACACTTGTAATGCTCATTGGGAGGTAGAAGCTTGCCATGACCGCGAGGACGTAGAAGCTCGTGGCGATGGCGAGGAAGAATAGTACAACGATGATGGACAGCGTGATTATACTGATGGCTTCGTTGAGAATACCAGTATCTTCAGTCGCAGCCATCGTGCTCGGTGGTGTACGAGAGGTATGATTGAAGCCGAAGGTATAGTAATGAGAGCCGTTGTCGGTTGCAGACATCGTGCTCGGCGGCATGATGCGACTGAAGTTGACGATGTATTCCTTGGAGGCGTGGGCGGTGTTTGCTGGATTTGTAGTGACAAGGGAATTTTTGCTGATGATATTAGAGTCGTTCACCTGTATTCCTTCATTTTGCTGTTACTCACCTGATCAACACACGCATTACACGCCGAGCTTTCGCTCCAAACCATCTCTATCTTTCTGCGTCGCAGCATCCGCGAAAGTGCCTAGTCTAAGGCCATCCTGCTTCTTCTTCTTTCTCCTCGCATTGGCATCCGCACAGCAGGAGCACAGTCCGATAATGACAATGACCACCAGTTCGATGACAAGTAGACCCCCAAGCAGGATCCACCCGACACCAAATGCATGCCAGCATCCCTTGTCGAGGTAGTATCTATCTAATCCCGCCAAGATGGAAACAGTAAAGAAGACACCATTCGCAACAGCCAGTCCACAAGCGCGCTCTCCAGAGGGATCATTGCCTATAATCTCTGAAATAGCGACTGAAACGACGCCGCCGATGAGAAGACCGAGGATGTATAGGGCGATAAAGCCGATGAAGGTGAAAAAGCCTGAAAAGATACTGAAGGCATCGTAGAGCATACTGGAGGCATCGTTGAGTATGCTGGGAATCTGGCTGGCGTCCGACATGTCGAAGGCGTAGAATGGCTATGGTCGACGCCGTATGTACGGTACAAGCGTGATATGCGAGGTGTAGCGTGAGAAGGCCGTGTTTAGAGTTTTATATATTGTGCGGGAGTGCTGAAGTATGTATGAATATATCGATGGATGTGTTATCAAGTTTGTCGTTTGAGTTTCCACTGTTGTCGAATAAACTTTGGTTCTTGTTGTGGTCGCACCTTTTGATCGCACCTGCCTGGAAAGTAAGTATGAAGGCCCGTTGCCTCGTTTTGGGATGTACAGCAACAGTTTTCGATGTTCTTTAAGGTATTGACGAGTTTTAGCTGTTTCGTCCTTCCAGCAGACATCATCATACTTTGATCTACTTCATTGAGGCTCCACCAGTCTCACGATATACAGTACCAGGACTTTATTATCTTGGTGATATCTAGGATTTCCGAGGCGAAATACTATCCTGGAGCCTGGCTTGATGCTATGTATGACTGGCACCATCATGCCAAGTTGTCTGTAGAACGGAAGTTCTGCTCAACTACTCTCTATCTTTATACTGCCTTAGGCAACCTTCGTAGCACCACTAGATCTCCTCATCCAACACTTCCTTGGCTTAGCCACAACGCTTTATACGTTCAGCCCGCATTCTAGACTGCCGCGGCGAGTGGCCCTAATTTGACACCATCCTGCTCCTTCTTCTTCCTGGCATCTGCACAGTAGCAGCACAATCCGATGATCCCGATTACTGCCAGCTCAACCGCAAGCAAGACTCCATACATGATACACCCAACTCCAAGTGCGTGCCAGCATGCGGAAACAACGGTCTCTACTTTGCCGGTGAAGAGAGCGACTAGGATAAAGACAGCGAAGAGCAGGCCGTTGATTATAGTAATGAAAAAGGCGGTTTCCTCAGGCGCGGAGGGTCCGTTGGCTATGTGCATCATGCCGAGTAAAAGGAGGAAGCCGACGAGGAGGGCGAGGAAGAACAGAGCGGAGAAGCCGAAGATTTTGACGAAGCCTTTGATGAGAATGAGGCCTTCGTAGAGCATGCTAAGGGCGTTACTAGGCGTGCTAGGATCTTTGGCAGGCTCTGACATTGTAGTTTGCGTATTGTGCACGGAATCAGATGTTGTGGTGGTGGTGAATGTTGCGGATTGCGAAAGGCTGAGCTTGGTGTTATAGTTGGTGTGCTATAGTGGCAAGTTTCGCAAAACGAGGCGATGGAAGTGATCGTCTCTAGATGAGTGTGTTGTGGTTTGAGTTTTCATTGAAATTGATTAAGCTTTTGGGCTGTGGTGATCGTACCTGCGATATAGTTGCACCTGCCTCACAAGTGGCGATCAAGGCCTGATTCATACGAGCCGCAGCATTCCACTTGATAAAGCTTGACTATGGATTGGACATTATGCTTGCTGCTGCACTGTCGCACTGGTGTAAGGTCTTACTCCGCGAGATAGTCGTGTAGTGATACTTCTCCCGCGTCGAGGCTTTTTCAACTTGATACCTCAACTGAATATTCCTTTTACCTTTGTTCTGCTAAGGAAATTGATACAGCCCAGGATGACACGAAGGGACGTGTCGAGAACCTTGGGGTCTTGTGCCGTGTCGGACATGGTTTTGCTTTGCGTGCAGGACAGAAGTGAAGTTGAGGTTGGAGTGTGCCGTGAAGAGTGGAATTGAAGTCGGTGCTGGTGAGTGTCGTGGTAGGAGATGAAAACAATGTTGTAGTTGTTTTAAGTAAGCGGGCGTGACAATTTTGCGAGATGTAGTGAGGATAAGTGTCGTTTCCAGTCTTTAAATTTTGACTTTTGCCATTGCAGGGAAGTACCGTCATACTTTTGAGAATGTTGTGGTCGCACCTGCCTCATAGTTGCAAAAGTGTAGATCGAGACCAGGATACGCGCTAGACCTTCGAATTGACGTTGGCCCCGTCTCGTGGCACCATATGGCTCTTCGAAGAAGCACTAACGTTGTTGTCTCGTGGTACCATTGGCCTAGCTGATCCCTCCATTTCAATAACTTCTGCCGCTGACCTCTTCTTTGACCAGTCCGCATTGGCGCAGCAGTACAGCCCCATGACTACCAGCTCGACCATGAGCAGGAAGGCAAGTATGATGGCCTCAACCACAAGGGCGTGCCAAAGGGAGCCTATGAGGCCTCTAGAATCGAAGCCGACTAGAGAAGTGAAGAATACCACGGCCCCGCAAATAATGCCGTTGACAGCAGTTAAGGTTTGAGCTTCATCATTCCGATTGTTTATGCCCAGTAGGCTCGATACAAACCCTATAAGCCAGTAATTCAGGAAACCAGCGCCGATGTTCAAGGCGACGATCGCGAAGAAGGGAAGGCCACATAGGATGATACTGATGGCATCGTTCAAGACATTGGTGGGTTGGAATGGGATGGTGATGTTGCTCGGGGCATTGGGCACGAGGTCGAAGTCGTCATTGTCGTCCATTGTGATTGCTCAGTGAAATGTGGAGTTGCTTGTTTGGAAATATTGGCGAAGCTGTTCTTGCTTAGAAGTTGTTGATCAAGCTGTTTGCAAGTGAAAGGTGATTGATGTAACTTTATGCCATTGTTATGGTTACACAAGCCTTACTTCACGTCGTACAAGGCGCAGCAGTCAGCTGACAGTTGTGCTCAGCCGACTCGACTCGAGTACCACTTAGTACTACACTCTACCACAGCATGCCACTCCTCCAGTCAGCCCCAGTCTACATGCTAGACCTTGGAATAAATGTCCTCGTCTGGCGGTACCATAGCGACTTTTGAGTAAGTACCGGTCCCGTCTCGTGAAGCCATAGGCCTAGATACTCTTTGCAGCTCAAGATGGACCGTTGCTGGCCTCCTCGCTAGCCTCACTGCGTTAGCACAAGAGCATAGCGCCATGACCGCGAGTTCCACCACGAGCAGAAAGACTAGTACAATAACTCCAAT
>Ga0268246_10000892_pt1 | contig 11558 bp, 16 predicted proteins | sample AgamicOrSfe_FD_200242 | JGI IMG/M metagenome (GOLD analysis project Ga0268246, IMG submission 200242) | Agave microbial communities from Guanajuato, Mexico - Or.Sf.e (v2) (version 2) | ecosystem: Host-associated > Plants > Phyllosphere > Phylloplane/Leaf | place: Guanajuato, Mexico | collected...
GTTGGAAGGACAATCACTTCTTAGATTGTCGTTGCGGGTCATCTGAACGTACCATAGTTGTCATCCTTCACAACCTGGTCGATAGGAACAGACTGAAGGATCAAGGCCCGAAGTGAAAGGGCAACGCAGCCACGACGGCAGTGTGTGCCTAGACGAGACGAGCGTAGACGAGCGGCGGAAGATGATGATGCAGAAGACAGCAGTACTACTCAAGTCTGAATGACAGGAGTGGGCGAATAAAAGCCGATGCCAACAAGCGAGCAGACGGCAGGCGGTGAAGTTGTGTGAGAGATTGAAGGGGTGAACGTACTCTGATTTGGGAAACGGGGGGGTTTCACGTGGTCTCGGCTTCCGCGGGTAAAAGCTCTCTATCGAGCTCAGTGGCAGGAATGCAGTCTGCTTACACTACCAGATCTTACCTCCTACATTCAAGGCTGCTCATACGGCTATTATAGACAACTACTAGTAGGCCAACATACCAGTCTGGTCTGGTCTTTGCAATCCCATAATAATTGCTGGAGCTTGGTTCGAATTTCTTGGCAAAAAGTGTTATGGAAACGTTGGGTTGGATGAGCGGAAGAGCCTCGTGATGTGATCGATTTTGAGGCTTTGGCCCTTTGGGAACTTTCGATGCTGATGTTGCACTCCTACAAGCACTGGTGAAACTGAGATGCATGAGCTACATGCGCAATTGTATCAGTTGTCAGCTTTCCCAAAAGTGCTTCCATAAGATGCACGATATACTCAAACAGCCCTCTACTGTGTCCTCCGGTCCTCTTCTCACATATCCCTCGTCAAGGTCGTAATATCATGATCATCGTTGCAAAAAGCGTCTCAGCCTCATCACGTTGCTACTGGCTGATTTGCTGGTCGAAGTGGCAACTTGGAAAGCTCACTTGGTGTCATGAGCTCGTCCAAGCCTCGAAAGCCATCCTCGACAACCCATTTCTGCGTCCCCTTCCATATGACTCGACAACTCTTTCCTACAACCAGAAGCCCAGGCGGCCTGCTGCCTTCTTCCTCGATGGCTGCGCAGACATACTCCAAGGTTGTGCGAATCACCCGCTGGTCGGGGCAACTTGCCCTTTCAATCACTGCACAAGGAGTATCTCTTGGCCAACTCTTTCCCTCGAGGAATAAGCTTTCAATTAGCGACGACAGCCTGTGCAGTGACATGAGAAAGACAACTGTTCGTGTGTCGACATATTGAGGTGGATCAGGCAGTGCACCTTTTCTGCCAGTTCCAGTACATATCAGCACTTCGTCTGCCACGCTCCTATGTGTGGCAGGTATGCAAGCAAATAGAGGTGCACTTAATGCGCTCGTGATACCAGGCAGTACTATCGGAGTATAGCCATACTTACTGAAGAACTGATACTCTTCTGCTCCACGACCGTAGATGTAAGGATCGCCCTGCTTTAGTCTTACGACGTTCTTGCCTGCTCTGAGACCTTCCAGTCCCCACTCTAAAAGTTCCTCTTGAGCTCTGTCGGCGTTCCCAGGGAACTTGCGTGCAATGTGAACCTCTGCTCTCCGTGGAACCAAGTCCATGACTTGTGTTGGGACGAGCTTATCCGCCAGAATGAGATCTGCTGTCATGATGGCTTTATACGTTGCTCTCGTCAATAGGTCAGGATTACCTGGGCCAGAGCCTGCAAGCACGATGCGACCTCCTGATCTCCTGGTGTCTAGTGCCTTCGGATCCAGCCCAGAAACATCAGAAGAGCTATAGCTTTGTAAGACGTTCTCGACATCTGCGTCCGTGATAGAGACAAGTCTTTGCAAAGGCCAGTATTCGCAGATTTGCGCGAGCCAGCGCATCCTCCTTGTTTTGGCAGCTTCTGCATCTTCTGGAGTTATGAACTTGTTGAAGCTTGCCATCTGATTGCCATCCTCCTCTTCTGCTTCGAGATCCATGGAGAGTTCTGCAGCGTGATCTTCTTCGTAAATTCTGCGCCGCATAGCACCTAGTCGGTCAACGGCGATGCCAAGTCCTGGCGGTAATGTGGCGGAGAGTTCGCGGCGAATGCGTGAGGAGAGCTTACAGCCTTTGCCTGAAGTTGTCACACCAATCTGTAGAGGCCCGTCCGAGTATGTCGAGAGTATGGTAAAGGTTGACAAGCTGGATGCGTCTGCCACATTGACAGGTATTCGTAGTTTTCTGCAGAGAGTGGATATCCGTGTGCCTAAGCTATGAGTCAGGAATCGGTGCGGTATCTTTCAGCCAACTGCACACACTCATCTGGTGTTTAGGTCCTAGTGTGACGAATACACAGTCTACAACGTGATCCACCTCTGCTCTGCCCAATGTCTTGAGATCGTCCTCGAGGAAGTCTCTCTGAACCCATTCCACCTCTTTCTGGTCTATTCGTTGCTGCAGGCCATAGTGTAGTTCGGCCTCAGCAGGTGCGATCAGCTTCACGAAGGCACCAACTTCCAATGACTTGGTGCATCTTGCGCCTGCAAGTGGATTCGAGCCGATAACAAGATGAATATGCCGCGTGGAGTCGACAGCAGTGAGGAGTGCCGGGTGCGTTCTGTATGTGACATTCGTCCCAAGTCGTGGTCTTGTAGTCATTTTGGTAAGTGCTAAACAGGAGTGTTGCAGTCAAAGTCACACTAAACATTGACAGTCGAGGAGGGTGTGGCCAATAAGTTATAGGAGGAGAAACTCCGCGGATAAGGATTGTCGATCAACTGATTTTCTGTTAGTCATGGCTTATCGGCATGAAGCTCCGATATCGCACATACTGCGAACAACAGGCAGTAAGCCGTAATCCCCAAAATACAGGAGAGTGCCTAGAGTGCCTTGAGTTGTGCTGATGTTGCAAGATGTTGAAGAAGTGGTCCAGGGTCTAGGTCAATCGTCTCGTCCCATCACAATATCGAGTGCTTTCCTGCTCATAGCCGCACTGTGCTCTAGTGCACTCAGCTTAGCCATGACTGAGAGGAGCCCGGGATCCTGGCTTTCTACTCTCAATTTCTCGCGCACCCGCACTTCTTGATCTTTGTACCTAAACGTATGCCCAAGTTCGTCGTGCGACGGTGCCAAAGCAGTGCCCATGGCTAGAGCGAGACGTTCGCGGAAGCCAAAGCCACTGATTGAGCCGGCTGGTGTTGTTGAAGCTGCAGGCTCTAAAGTCCTGACCTCAAGTGAAAGTGCTGCATCGGTTATTGATAGGTGGAAGGATAGGTTCCGTGGGAATGGGTGCTCGAAGACCTGCGACAGCATGTTAGCCTTCTGTGGTCAGCATACGTAGGATCAGTAGACATGCATTCTCGTCAATCGAAGTCTCCCACCACTGCTTCTCGCTGGGATTCCCTTTCAAGCTCTGCTTCGCTTCGTGGATGTTGTCCGAGAGGAGACGTAGTTGACCAGCAATGAAGTTGGCGTTCTTGTAGTCGCCGCCCCACAGGCTGACGTCTATAACATCTAATGATGCATTGATCAACGTCCTCACAGTGGTGAGCTGATCAAGCACAAAGGTAGATGCTGAAGGCGCGGTCGATATCGAAACTCGATTGCTTGTGGCACCCTTTGGCGGCAGTAGCCCGGGCAGTCTCAAATTGATATCCTGGTGGTCACAGTATAAGCAAGAGCAACATTACTTTGCAGCGTCATGCACAGTACATACTCCTTTCATGATGCGAGTGCCCGTTCGGGTAACATAACCTTTGAGGCTTTCTGAACGCTGAGACGATAATACCAGTGTAGATGGTCCTCTGTCGGAGGACAGTAGAGCAGCACACTCTTCAAGGCCGGCTTTCAAAGAAGCGAATGTGTCTTTTAGTGATTCAAGCAGCCAATCAAGCTCGCGAAGCTGGGCGTCACATATCAGCTGGTTTCAAACTAGTCAATGAGGCAGTCTCGAGCACACAACGTACAAGTGATTCATTCTCTCGTTTCAGCAACTCCTGCGGGTCTATGGGTGGCCAGATTGCGGTAGACATCTTCTGAAGTAGCACGCACGGTACGCAGTTACATGTAGAAAGTAGGATGGATGCAGTGATCTGAGCGCCGGAAAGCCGCAGTCTGCAGTTTGGCGGGAGGGCTAATACCGAGGGAGTCAATCAGGCAAGCATTGTGCCGGCCGCGGGGAAGTACAGATGATGGTGGTAGTAGTGGTGGTGGGTGTGGTTGTCGATTGACAGGCAATTGTGATTCGAATTACCCCGTCACAATGGGATGGGGATCGAGAAAGGGCAATGACGATGCCTCCTCTCCTCTTCTTCTCCTCTCCTTCGACACTCCTGTGGAGCTGTCACGAGCTCATTGGCGCTACTGCAGACTGCGAACGGTTCTCCACAACTCCAGCTCGACCAAGCGAGGCAGCTGGTCACGATAGCGCCTGCAGCTTATACTCACTCCTTGATTCACGATTCCTTTGTCGGCATCTGGAACTTCTGTATAGGAAGCATCAGCTCTAGCCATGTAACAGAATTGAAGGGCTCTGGCTGTGAAATAAAGGAAATTGGATAGTAACATTTCAAGGTTGGTACGAGGCTTTTTTCGGTCGGGTTGCCAACTTGGAAGCAGCGAGTCAGTTATCAACACGAGGCATCTAATGACGAAAGCCCACCAGCCGCACCCAAATCGGGGTCGTTCTCTTATACTAAGCTCCAGCTCCTACACTGCTAGATCCACACTCCCTGCTGCTATAGCTACAGCTAACTGCGGCTGCCACCCACACTACAGCTTCTAGCCTTTTCACTTCCTTCTCATTTCACCTCATCTCCCACCTCATCTCATATCGTCCCAGTATCATCGTCCACCACACTTCTATAGCGCACCCACACTCGGGCCTTCATCCTAGCTTCTCGATCCTATACTTTCACACACACACAAGATGGCTGGCGGCGCAAGTATGTCTTCAACCCGGCTCGCAGCGTTCCGACGCATCGCACCCTTCGCATCTATTAACAATACACTCCAGGAGGAATTCTCAGCCTGTTGGCTCTATTACTACTCGCGGCAGGATGTCTCTTGGACTTCTTCATTGTTCTTTCTGGAGGATTAGAATCGTCTCCGATCAACAAGGTGTGGTTTATTGAGGCAGCGACTGGCCTGCAACCTGCTGCAGCATGGACGTGGAACTCAATCTGTCAATACAATGGCGCACCCGGTAGCGGATCTGGCACATACTCCAACTGCGCCAAAGCCCAAGTCGCGCAGTACTTTGACCCGAGAAAGAGCTTTGCCAATGACCAGCTTCCACCATACTTCCAAAGGTTGGTCGATTGATGTCTTCGACGGATTGCAAAGGATGATACTAACTTGGTTAGCCATGGCGACTTCTTTTACGCTATGAGCAAGGCTTCATGGGCTCTCTACCTTGTCGCGCTCTTCTTCGGTTGTTTGGCACTACTTTTCGCGCTCCTCGCTCCTTGCAGCCGCATCATCAGCTTCGGTGCTTCCTTCATGAGCTTCTTGGCCATGGTTATTCAAGCCGCAGCTTGCGCTGTCATGACGTGAGTTTCACTCAAGGCTACATTTATAAATGTCATTGCTAACACGATTCAACAAAAGTGCTTGGACAATCTATGCTCGTAACCAGTTCCGAAGCGCTGGCATCCAATCTAACATCGGCGAGTACGCCTACGGTTTCTCTTGGGGCTCGCTCGTGGCCTTCTTCCTCGCCATGTTCCTGTTCTGCTGTGGTGGAGTTGCTTCAAAGAAGAAGAAGAACACCGATGATGACATGCCAAGAGAAGAGAAGGAGCGGACTGGATTCTTCTCAAGGAACAAGACTGCCGACCAGCCTGGTCTCGACGGACACACCGGTGTCAAGGACGACTACTCATGAACCAGTCGGGAAGATTAAGAACGGTGCACCGACCTGACTTCGTCGTGAGGAAGTCGTTTTCGTATATTCCAGGGGAGATTTGACATTCAGCATAGTGGAAGGAGGAACTGCAGCAGGCGAACAGGCTTGCGTATGTCCATAAGGACGGGGATTGATTTTCACTTCATTTGATACCATATTTGGAGGTACAGCTTGATAATGTAGACGAGGATTCACCTTTAGGGTGTCCAACCATCACTCGCTTCTATAGGAGACATAGTACTGCCTCCGTGGTATATGCACATAATAATATCAATCTAATCCAGCCAAATCCATTTGCCCATCCAGCAGTAAACTGTTCCTCTAAACATGTACCTCACCGCCGCTGCTTGATCTGCGCATCGTCTGGGGTCACCTGACATATCTCGTCTAACATGGCCAAACACAAACGGGCATTTCCTGTGAGCACCTTTGTTACGGAATGCTAAGTGTCCCAATGCTATATTGATTGATGCTTCGACTTTGTCCACCACGCGTCGTGCCATACAGGCTTCGACGACGTGCGCAGAAGCGGCGCCTGGCCACTATGTGCCTCATAATTAGCATTATCCTCACAATCCTTCTACCATTCTACATAATCTACAAACCACCAGGAATACTGATCCACTACTTCCGCTGGAGGTGGCCTGATGTCCTCTGGCAAGTCGACACGTCACAAGGAATCGTAGCACTTACCATAGACGATGCTCCGTCCCAGCACACACGCGAGATCATGCATCTTCTGAAAGATAGCGGCGCCACAGCCACCTTCTTCGTCATCGGCGCACAAGTCCACACTCATGAAGACGAAGCTATTCTCCAGGATCTGGTACTACATGGCAACGAGCTGGGAAACCACGCCATGCACGACGAGCCTTCACGCTCCCTCAGCGATGCCGAGCTCCGCCACCAAATCGAGCATATCGACGATCTCATCGTCTCGGCATACAGGGCAGCAGGTGTGCAGCGGGAAGCGCGGTACTTCCGCCCTGGATCTGGCTTTTTCAGCACGAGGATGAGGTCGCTTGTCGCGGCTATACAGTACAAACTTGTGCTTGGTGGGATCTATCCGCATGATCCGCAGATTCCGTACTGGAATGTGAATGCGCGACATATATTGAGTATGCTGCGACCAGGCGGTATCATCATCTGTCATGATAGGAGAAGCTGGACGGTGCCGATGTTGAAGAGGGTCCTTGCTGAGGGTGGGAGGAGAGGATATAGGTTTGTCACGGTTAGCGAGCTGCTCAAAGAGGCAGAGGTGTGATGAGTGGGGGCTTGGCCTGCATTACCGGCTCATTGAGATTCAGGTGCGCTACACACGATTGAATTAAGGTTGAGGTCACGTCAAGCTCACACGTTTCAGATCTGCGATCTGTTTCAGGCTAATCCCGCCTAACACGCTCTCATCGTCGCGCTCATCTAGCGCGACCTGGGTTTCACCTCGTTTCACGTGAAGTCCCATTGGAAATAGTCGTCCTTCCTCTTTCTTGTCTTCACTATCATTCACCTTAAATCAACAAAGACAGGATCTCACGATGCCCACGCTCAAGCAGATCACCTGCTCGATTGAGTGCGGACCTTCGAAGATCAAGCTGCGTGAACACCAGGTTACCTGGGAAGATGGAGCTGTCTCTTCCTACCTCGCTGTGCCATCTCAGCACAAAGACTTCAGCATTCACGTTACTTCAGAAGGCTACATCGCGCCTGGTCTCGCCATCTTTGTCTTCATTGACGGTGTCCCTCAATGCAGTCGCAATCGCACAGGCCTCATCTTTCCGGAATCAGGCACGAAAGCCGACCAGACAGAGATCGACTTCCGCGTGAGTCAGAAAGAAGAAAAGTTCTTCGACGATGGGACATGGATCGCAAGGCCGTGGACTTTTGCTGATCTTAACATTGGTGAGCTGCTACTCTCCTTGCGTTTTGAGCTTAATGAACTGACATGATCAGACGCTTCAGCTGACAAGACGTCCTCCATTCCTGCTGATGTTGCTCAAAACATTGGCACTATCCAGATCATGGTGCTGCGCTGTTATGCAAAAGAGAGCGCGTCATCTGCACAGCCCGGCCCAGCCAAAGCTGACAATAAGAAGCAAGGCGACAAGAAGGCGCAAAAGAAAGTCGTCATCGACCAACTTGATGGGGCTGCAGATGGCGACTTGCAACATCAGCCTACGCTCATGAGCTTTGATGGCACTTTCGAGGCTCCAGCAGACACAAGAAATCGACCTGCTCCTGTAATTGGCGCGGCTGTACAGGACCCTAGAGCCCGGCTACCTGGAGAAGATGATCAAACATACCTTGCACGACTACTGGCAATGCTATCTCCTGGTCAACCTAACAACTACAACGACTATCAGACGCAAGGCCACTATGCGCAGACAGTCCCAAATCCCGCTTACGAAGCTTACCTCCGAGACCGCATGTTCCAGCAAGTTTATCAGAACCTGGACCAGAACGGCAGACTTGTTAACAACAACGCATATCCAGGCTACTATGTCAACAATACCTGGAACCCTCAGGCAGCACCACAATTCCAGCGCGGGCCTGTTGGATTTGGCACGTATCCTGGTTTCAATGCTCAGCAAACAGGTCGGCAACCACCAAATAGTGCAAACACGAGCGTGGCTGGCGCCAAACCGGAAAGTGATGTAGGGAAGAAGTCGGCCGTAGGTTGGGGCGCCACTTCAGCTGAGGACAAGGACATACAGGAAACGAATGTCTGGCAGAATGACCCTGGTGCACTCAATTGGGACGATGACGCTGGGGACAAGGTCGCGAACGGCGATGGCAAGAAAGATATCACAACCGGCGCATGGGGGCATTCTGGTAACAAAGCAGGCGGTGACTGGGAGAATACTGCAAAGGTCGAGACCACTGGGACTTGGGGTGACGATTCTGGCAACAAGGCAAGCGGTGCCTGGGACGATAGTGGCAAAGTCGAAACTGTGGATTGGACTGCTTCAGCAACCACCAGTCCACCCATCGACACGCCGGCCATTCAAGAGAAGAAGGCAAGGCAACTCGTTGAGCGCAAGAAGAAAGACAAAGCCACCGACAACTTCAGAGCTTCGCCAGCTCAAGGCGAGGCTGGCTATCAGTACCCTGACCACGGCACCGGACAGCATCACCTTCAGGCGTGGCAGCAGCACACATTTGTAGCACCGACCCCCATCGATGGTGCTGCAGATGCAAAAAGTCAAGCAGCGCCCGTCAAGGGTCAGAAGAGCAGCGAAAAGGGAAGATACACTATTTCTGCGGAGCCTCTCTTCCGAATTCCGCAAGGCGTCGTAGACAGAACACAAGCTTCTCACCAAGTTCAGGCTGGCAGAGGTTCCATTTATGAGCACAGCACTGGCAGACCCAAATATCTTGACCGCATTTCGAAGCCATATGCTGTCTTCACATTCAAATATCGCAGTCGTGGTAAGCAAACGAAACAGTCGTCATCTGGCTTGACGAGAGAACACTGGCTGATGCCTTCTTAGAGAATCTTGCAAACATCCTAGGTGTTGATGTTGGCACCATCAAAGAGTTCACGAAGCCAATGCGCAAGAAGCTGGAAGCATTGTCCAAGCAACAGCTGATTGAGCACTTCATGAAGGCAAAGGTACGCATCTTGTGCCAGGTTTGGGCAAGAAGCAGCATATCTAACGATACTTAGGCTCGTGCAGGATACGAGAGTGACAGCAGCCTGGACGATTCTGACGTGGAAGTAGTCGTCAAGAGAGATGTTGCGGAAAAGAGCAGCAACAACAAAGAACCTAAGAAAGCAGAGCCAGCGCCAGAGAAAGCCACAGCGGCACATGACTGGAGCGCACCAGCTGCCGATGCGAACCAGTGGTGATGATGTTGCAGGCTAAGGAGAGCAGAAGGAGTCCAGAATTGTCTTATATTGTCTTATATTTTCTTGAAGTGAATGCGGAAGCAACAGGCTGATGCACTGGGTTGTTATTTGGTGGTCACTTTTCCGCAGCGCATGTCATGAATGCATTACACGTTGGGACGTAAATGAGGCAACGGAGCAATATAATGACCTGAAAGCGGAGGATGAATAAGATTGTCTAAACCACATGAAACACAATTGAGAAACATGTTTCCAAAAGAGCATGAGTCACTTGTAACGTTTGTAAATAAATGGAACTAACATAGCCAAAATGTCTCGAAGGACGCGACGGCCTTCGACACAGTCTTGATTCAAGTAGCTGGCATTACCTTGAGCTTGCAGCATGCTTCCTGCTGTTCAACCTTCAAACCACGTGACTAGATCCTACCTCATTGTCAAGATCTCAATTCACTTTGCATCACCACTGACTCGATCACTCACTTCACATCTCACCTGCAGAGCCATTTGATCACGATCTTACCTTCACTACTAGTACGGCATGGTTGCAAGTCGTCGCTCGAGTACGTGCCATGGCTTCATCAACCGCAAACAACTTCCCTCTCTTGCCTAATCCAGCTCGCATCCTTCTAACCTCCTTCAACCCAGCAGCAAAACACGCAGCAAAACAGCAGCGTCGCAGTGCCGCCATCACCATTTCTCGAGCTCCAATCGGCACGCCATTGCCTGCAAACAGACTCGAAGCTCAGCCGAAAGTCCGCGTCGTCTCTCAGCCTCCTGCACAGGATCCTGCTTTTGGCCACTCTTCATCAGATTCGAGTAGCTCGTCTGGGGTGTCGCTTCAGGGCAAGGCTGAAGTTGCAACCGATCGCAGAGATTCGGCTATTGCAGAACGCCGATCTGAGAGATCATCATCGCGTCAATCCGAGATGCCACCAATCGATGATGAAAGTCGGCAGACAATCTTCGACGATGGAGTCAGACCATTGTTCAGGCAAAGTGAGCTAAACTTTCATATGCTGTGTGACTCCAGGCAAGACAGTGTCGGTCAACAACAACAACAACGACAACAACCAAGACTTTGCTCGAATCACAAGCTCAACAGCTCTCAAGCTAGCTCTCGACAGTACAATAGCTGACACATCTTCAGGTCGCGTCTCCCAGGACGAAGCACCTCTATCGTCAACACCTGTCTCGCTGGAAGACTATGTCAAGGCGAAGCCAGCGAATCGTCGTGAGCGCAGTCACTCGAAGACAGCAGCAGCGGCCACGAGCTCTTCTGCCAATGACAACAAACTACAAAACTTTCCTTCCGATATTGAGCACATTATCGAGGAATCTCCACAGAAATCGCATGCAAGCAACGATATCTTGCGACTGAAGACTCCCGAGATGAACTACTGGGCGCCGGTGCCAGACCCGGCCAATGGCGTCTTCGAGGAAGATCAGGATGTGAGTATGGTTAATCACAGCATCGGAAAGCTTGCACTAACTCCTTGTGTAGGATGCTCCAGTTCAGATGATCATGCATCGCCCAAGCCTTGATCTGTCGACTGTCCAATGGCTACCTACAGAACACCGCTGGGTTGAGCTTGAGAGATTCGTGAGGGACGACATGACTGACGACGATTGGAATGCCACATATGCTCGTTTGACCGCCCTGGTTGCATCATACAAGCTCAATGAACGTCAGAGGTACCAGTTCGATATTCAGACTGCAGAATTGCGCGAGCAAGAGAGTCGTGCCCTCCAGAGCCCGTGGGATCCTGTTGGATTGCAACATAACAACGAAGGACCTGGTGTTCATCGTACTGTTCTTCACGATCCATTGAAGGCCAACCACAATCAAATGCACAGTACTTACCAAGTTCCTGTTATTCGAGCACCAC
>Ga0268246_10000893_pt1 | contig 11556 bp, 12 predicted proteins | sample AgamicOrSfe_FD_200242 | JGI IMG/M metagenome (GOLD analysis project Ga0268246, IMG submission 200242) | Agave microbial communities from Guanajuato, Mexico - Or.Sf.e (v2) (version 2) | ecosystem: Host-associated > Plants > Phyllosphere > Phylloplane/Leaf | place: Guanajuato, Mexico | collected...
GACCTCTGCCTTTACTCCAACGTTCCCAGGTGCCAGCGTCGTGCTCCGCCCGTTTGCAACACAGCCCTGATGCTTCTCCCACACGTGTAGTCCGTTGGCATTGTCTGTATACAGTATACAAGGAAGAGGCAAGTCAACGATCGTCATAACATTGATATCCCTGTAAGCTGTAAGCAATGCCACGGCCCCTCTGAGATAGCCCGTCGCTCTTTCCAGAAAGATTCCAGAAAGGAAGTGGTCCACAAGCTTTGGAGGATAGACTCCAAAGCTGAGAATTAGCATGAGCTGAGCCCTAAGACCGTCGCGTCTAGTGGCAACGTTCGAGGATTCAATGGTATACTAGATCAGCTCATGGTGATAAGCTGCACTGCTCAGCGCTGTGAAGGCAAAGAAGGATGGGGGAGAGACCCACCCTATAATTAAGGAGAGGCTGTTGAGAAGATACCCGACATGAGTCAGTAGCCCAGATCGTTTTGGCGACTGACCCCTTCTTTTTTGTTTCAAACACATGAGCTCCATCTCGTCAAAGAGTTTCCCGACACTACATCAACCCATTCACACCCCCTCTCTTCACCCTTTCCAGCCTGTTCGCAGTAATCTAAATCCAACCTTTGTCACTCCTTCGATACCAAACACAACAATAAGCAATGGCCGGCAAGACAATGTACTTTGCCACCCTCCAACATGGAGCCCAGCTTTGTTGTGCTTTGCTGACAATCGCCACAGTAATGTTGACGTCCTTGTCATTGGTGCAGGACCTACTGGTCTTGGTGCTGCGAAGCGTCTCCAGCAGATCGTAAGCGCGCCTAAGCAAGACATCAGACGAAAACAAAGACGCTGACGGCACTAGGATGGCCCTTCGTGGATGATCATTGACTCCAACCACACTCCCGGTGGTCTCGCCTCCACCGACACCACACCCGAGGGTTTCGTATGTTCGCTCAGTACATTCTCGAGGTTGCGAAGACTAACAATCCCACCAGCTGTACGATGTCGGCGGCCACGTTATCTTCTCCCACTACAAGTACTTCGACGACGTTATCGATGAGGCTCTTCCCAACGAGAACGACTGGTACACCCACCAGCGCATTTCCTACGTCCGATGCAAGAATAGCTGGGTTCCTTACCCATTCCAGAACAACATCTCCATGCTGCCAAAAGAAGACCAAACAAAGTGCTTGGATGGTCTCATTGACGCTGCTCTCGAGCACCGCGTCGCAAACACAAAGCCCAAGGACTTCGACGAGTGGATTGTCAGGAACATGGGTGTCGGAATCGCTGACCTGTTCATGCGTCCTTACAACTACAAGGTGTGGGCTGTGCCTACCACAAAGGTATGATCAGAAAGAAGTCCGTTTCTGGGAACAAACACTTACGCCAATCAGATGCAATGCCAATGGCTCGGTGAGCGTGTCGCCGCTCCGGATGTCAAGACTGTTGTGAAGAACGTCGTCCTGAACAAGACTGCTGGTAACTGGGGTCCCAACGCTACTTTCCGCTTCCCTGCCCGCGACGGAACTGGTGGTATCTGGGTCGCAGTCGCCAAGACACTCAAGAAGGAGAACACCCGCTTCGGTACCCAGAGCCACGTTGAGGCTGTCAACGCCGACAAGAAGACCGTTTCTCTCGGCGACGGTACCACCATCAAGTACGACAAACTCATCAGCACCATGGCTCTTGACGCGCTTGTTGAGTCTATGGACGACAAGGAGCTCATCGAGGAGTCAAAGGAACTCTTCTACTCCAGCACACACGTCATCGGTGTCGGTATCCGAGGCAGCCGTCCCGAGCGCATTGGTGACAAGTGCTGGCTCTACTTCCCCGAGTCCGACTGCCCATTCTACCGCGCCACCATTTTCTCCAACTACTCTCCATACAACCAGCCCGCCGACGATGTCAAGCTCAAGACGATGCAGCACGCTGACGGCAGCAAGCCCAAGAATACCGAGGAGCAATCTGGTCCTTACTGGTCCATCATGCTTGAGGTGTCCGAGTCCAGCATGAAGCCTGTCAACAACGACACCATGCTCGCCGAGTGTATCCAGGGACTCGTCAACACCGAGATGCTCAATGGAGACGACGAGATTGTCAGCACATACCACCGCCGCTTCGACCACGGTTACCCCACTCCTTCGCTCGAGCGTGAGGGTGCCTTGAAGAAGATGCTGCCCAAGCTCCAGGCCAAGGACATCTACTCGCGTGGTCGTTTCGGTGCCTGGAGGTACGAGGTCGGCAACCAGGACCACTCTTTCATGCAAGGTGTCGAGGCTGCTGACGCTGTTGTCAACGGATCTGTTGAGCTTACGCTGAACTACGTAAGTTGTTTTGTTCCTACTTTCAACTTTTTGTGTACTGATTTTTTGATAGCCCGACTTCGTCAACGGACGATCCAACACCGAGAGGAGACTTGTCGACGGTGCCCAGTACTTCAAGAGCATGAAGGGTATTAGGTCGTCCGAGATCCCCTTCAAGGCTGAGCACTAGAGGAAGAGTAAGAAATGTCTCTTGATTAGACATCTGGAGTAAGGCTATGTAATATACGAAGGAGTACCCACGGCTTGGTGTAGATGGGAATATGATCTTGTAGGAATGAGAAAAGGAGTTTTGTTTCATCTTCGATGGGCTGTATAGTATGTTGCAAAATACAGAGATTAGACATGAATGGGATATTCTACAATGCTGCTCGTATCATTGCCATGATGCTACCATGCCTGGTCACAAGTCGAGGATAACCTGGAGAGTGCCGTAGTGACTCTCAGGCTTCTACGCTATACTCTATGTTGACGCCGAACCATCGCCGACGTCGGATCTTGCCCGAATCGCTTGGCGTCACCAAATTCCGCATCACGTCCAGCTTCCTTATCAGTCCTCGGCGCGACTATCACTTCTTTCCACGTACTTCCTGCAGCAAGATACGCTGCGTCCAATAAGAACATGGAATTCTACTATCCCCTGCTGCGGAAACGTCGGGAGGCTTTCCTGGAGAGAAGTACCTGATACGTAAGAGGATGGGTGGGCTATCTTGCAGAGTGATACAGGGGATAAGAGGGTGGGAGATACATATACTCCCTTCAGTACTCATTCATCTTTTACCTGTATCCTTCTATCTTCTACGGTACCTTCTGTCTTCTGCCTGCTGTCTCTGGTGTGCTGTATCACCTCCACCGTCTCATATCCTGCCTCGCTTTATGTGATACTGCTGTAAACCCTCGAAACCATGGAGAAGAGCGATATCGAAAAACATGGCATGCAGCCTACCTCGGAGGATGTGGAAAGGAAGTTGAGTGTCTCCCAGGTATGTCTTCATTATGACTATCATTTCAGCACAGTGAATGGCAAGGCTCACCTCAAGACAGGGCAAACTGATGGAGCATTCTCATGATGCAGACGAGGCAATGAAGGCGTACGTTCAGCATTCCAGTACGATAATAAGTATATGCTGATGGCCCTCAGCTTCGCCGACATGAACGGCGTATCCCTCGAAATCGACGAAGCCACCAACAAAAGACTGCTTCGCAAGATCGACCTCAACCTCCTCCCCATCATGTGCATAGTCTACGGCCTCAACTACCTCGACAAAACCACAATCTCCTACGCCTCCATCATGGGCTTCAAAACCGACACCAAGCTCCACGGCAACGACTACAGCTGGGTCTCGTCCATGTTCTACTTTGGCTACATCGCCTTTGAGTACCCCACCAATCGCCTCCTGCAGCTACTGCCGATCGGGAAGTTTTCTGCTGCTGCGATTGTGGCGTGGGGGACCACGCTGTGTTGTATGGCTGCGGTGAATAGTTATGGCTCGGCGTTGGCTGTGAGGTTTATACTGGGGGTGTGTGAGAGCGCAGTCACGCCCGGCTTCGCGCTCATCACGTACGTGCTGCTGAACTTTCACTTGCGACCTCTCCTGTACTGACATATCTTCCAGCTCGCAATGGTACACCAAGTCCGAGCAAGGCACCCGCGTGGGCATCTGGTTCAGCTTCAACGGATTCGCGCAGATTCTCGGCGGCCTGATCGCCTACGCCATTGCCCGCGGCGTGGACAAACACGGCTCCTCCATTGAGGGCTGGAAGATCAACTTCCTGTGGACGGGCCTGCTGACGATTGTGGTCGGCATTATCTTTTTCTTCGTCGTCCCGGATAATCAGCTTAATGCGAGGTTTTTGAGTAAGGAGGATCAGATTCTGGCGATTGAGAGGATTAGGAAGAATCAGCAGGGAGGTATGGTTCCTCTTTGTGCTTTCTCTTCTCCAGGGGTCTATTGGGCTGACTTATTCCCAGTCGGAAACAAACACTTTAAGATGTATCAGCTTAAAGAGGTATGTCTGCGGTTTTCTCTTCTCCAAGACTTTTTCGAACTGACTTATATCCAAGGCCCTCCTCGACCCGCTCTCCTGGATGTTCATGTTCTACGCCCTCGTTGCGGTTTGTCCAACTCCCCCATGCAGGCCACTCTCTCTACAACATCTAATCCATCCAGGACATCCCCAACGGCGGCATCTCCAACTTCTTCTCCCAGCTCATTGTCTCTTTCGGCTACACCTCCGAACAATCCCTGCTCTACGGCACTCCCGGAGGCATGATGGAAGTCGTCTCCATCCTCTCCTGGGCCTGGGCCGTCCAATACTACCCCAATCAACGTATTACACTCTCCGCCGCCTGGCTCTCCGTGGCCCTCCTCGGTATAATCTTGATTGTCGCGCTCCCGCTACACAACGACGGCGGCCGTCTCGCTGGTTACTACCTCACTCAAGCGGCCTCTACGGCTTTCGTCTGCCTCCTCAGCTTGATCGCCACAAATGTTGCTGGCTATACTAAGAAGACTACTGTTGCCGCCATGTACCTCATCGGCTACTGTATTGGTAACATCATCGGTCCGCAGACTTTCCAAGCGAAGGACGCCCCGAGGTATGTACCCGCAGAAATCGTCATACTCGTGAGCTGGGCGGTCTGTCTAGTCGATTTGGCGGCGATATATGCGTACTGCAAATGGCAGAACAAGAAAAAGGCAGAGCTCAGGGCGCAGCCTGGGTATGTGAAGCTGGAGAATCAAGAGTTTTTGGACTTGACGGATAGAGAGAATTTGGAGTTTGTGTATACAACTTGAGGAAGGCTGGGTGGTTTGGAGGTGTTTCAGAGGTGGGTTGGAGGTGTTTCAGAGGTGTGTTGGAGGTGTTTCACGAATGTGCTGAGCGTGTTTCTGAGTGGTGTGAGTGGGCCGGTTGAGGGCTGGTAGTACAGGCTGATGACGACGGTAACGATAACAATGACTTTAGCGGGACACGACTAGAATGGAATACCGAAATACTTAAGACTTCGCTTCTGACAATGACACCACATCGAAATAGCAGGACTGTAGACAAATTGTCCAAACAAAAACACAACGACCCAGTCTAGAGGCCATACTGGCGCATCAGGATACGCCGTATTGCTTTATTCTCACTCTCTGGCTTGAATATCACCTCCCATAACTGCGAGTCCGCGGTCACTCGCCGTTCACAGTCACGATGCGTCAAACTGTCTTGCAGCCCAGCTCAGCGCAACCTGTTGACAGCCTAGCCGCCAACGCTGTAACACCGCAGACATACATGTGCGCTCTGGCTTCACTGGTCACACGCAAGCATGATCGAGAGGTTTGTCAGTTAATACATTTCCATGCCAGTCCACCGTTTGAGCTTCTCACGTTTCAGCCTCTCCCCGATTGACCAGCGTAGCAGTGGCATTGCGATTTACAGCTGCGGAAGGACACAACAATGACATAGGGCTGCGGATTGACTGGCGACTATATCATGACACTGACACAATTGCCAATCCTATGCCAACACTAACCCAGTCGTCTATCTCCACTCCAGTCCGTACACAGCCCTTCCTCCCACCCCTCTCCATCTTTCCTTGTCTTTCCTGTCTTTCCTCCCAGTCACTCCCTATCGCAACCCAGTCCCAAAACATACCCCAACCTCTCTGACATTCTATACCGCCACTCTGCTCGACTCCGAACTACTGCTCGTAAGCTAATCTTTAGTCTGCCAATTCACGGCCGCAGTATCATGCTGTGTGGAATTCTAAAGCTCAAAGCTCAAAGCCTCAAGCCCTTCCCGACAACAAAGAATATCCACGAGCGAAGGCTCATATGCTCAAATGCTCAGATGTAGGCTCTGCAGCAGATGGACGAGAAGGTTATTAGCGCAGCATCGTTGTCTGGTACTACTACACATCACCACAAGTGCGATTGGAAATTGACAATTGACAAGTGACAATTGACAAATATCAAGTGACAAATGCCAAGGGACAAAACGCACAAACAAACAGATGGACGAAGTAGACGTGCACGAAATATGCTCGTGTCAGCTCACTCACATAGCGTGTCAATCACGAATGGACCGCGTGCGTTCAGGTTGCGGTCTTAGTATGGCTGGAGGTCGTTGCGGAATAGAAAGAAGAGGAACGAGAAAGTCGGGATTTGTGAGAGGGTGGATGAGGGATGAGGTAGGTTGGGGCTTGGGCTTGGGTGGGAAAGATCAGTTGGGATGGAGAGTGCCGCGAGGCGATGAACCTCAAGTCGGGTGAGTGAATTGATGCGTGGTGGAGGGCGGTGGTGCAGTAGATTCGGTGCGCTTGCCATTGTGTGCTAGTAGGACGTTCCCACGCCTTGATATCCGTCCAGTCAGGATAATCTGCTTGCGCTGCATGCACATCATGAACTCATCCACTCATCTCATTGTCATTGACCCGATCCCCAAGTGCTACGCTTCAATGCACACGCACCTCGACCGCGCTCAAATCCTCCTAAAAAAGTACACATACGCAAACTTCTTCATCTCCTCGACATTCTCCCTCTCCGCCTTCGCCACCTTCTCATCATTAAAGAGCACCCAGCCTACCTCTCCATCCCCCTCTTTCGGCAGCTCCTTACGTATGAACGCCACGTAGTGTCCCGCATGTATGCTGGAGCCCTTGTGGCAGGCAATCGACTGGAGCTGGAATGAAGTGGATCCATCCGTTGCTGCATGTCCGGGCAGTGCTTTGGGTTCAGTAGACGCCGATCCAGATGCAGTATTCGCGGCAGCATCATCATCGCCAAAATCACCTTGTGCATCTGGATGGCTGAAGAGCCAATCCACCGCCCTCTCCATATCGCCGCCTGTCTCCTTGAGTGCCTGACGTGCCTGTGGCGCACTGAAGCCCATTGCGCCAAGATCCTCAATCTGTGCCGGGTCGATCGCGGTGGTGCCACCGGCTGCAGCACCTGCTAGACTGTCCTCTTCGATGGGAGCGTCAATGTCCGCGTCGTCCATGTGCTCGAACAGCCAGTTTGACGCGGCTTCGACGTCGGAATTTCCGGTCGCTTTGAGCGCTTTGGTGCAGCGGACGGCGGGGAAGCCCATAGCTGTGAGCATTTCCATTGCCATCTCGTTGGGAACGAAATTGTTTGACGAGGCTGAGGTGGTGTCTTCGGGCAGGAGGTCTTCGCCTTCTTGGTGTGCGGTGGACTTGTAGTGGTCGAAGGATATAGGCTCGTCGGAGATGATAACAGGGACGTCCTGTTTTGTGGGGATCCAATTTACGATTTCAAAGCGGCGGGCGTTGATGGCGAGGATGTCGGGGAAGGTCTTGAAGAGGCTGCGTTTGCTGAAGGATTTGTTGGTGCAGGAGGGACAGGTGAGTTCGACTTGCTCAGAGGCAGTGAATATGTCAAGGCATTCCTTAAGAGTTACTGGTTCGAATTGTTCTTTGGCTTGGTCTTTAGATGTTGATGTATCACTCGAAGTGGCATCAGTCATTGTCGTGTCTGCCGCCGCGAGCCGTCGAATTGGCACGGGGATTGAGATGTTGTCCATTTCATCCGTGCGGTATCGGACTTTCTGGCAGCTTGAGCACTGTAATCGCTGCTCCATAACGAACTTGAATGCATTGACAGGGTTTGGCTGGTCTACTGGATGCTGTGATCTTGTGATGATTTGGAAGAGATGGAGGAGAAATTCGAATGCATCCTGTTGCCTCATCGTCGAGAACTCTGCGTGACCTCTACCGATCAGATGTTTGAGCATAGCTGGTGCTAAACCTCTTTGATGTGGTACTTCAGGATTGTCTTCCGACACGACGACATCACTATCTGAATGCGAGTAGCGACCCGATAGCAGGCCATCAGCAAGCTTCCGCAATTGTGTCTCGAGATCTTCAGCTGGTTGTTGTGTAGTTGGTGGCGTGTCGTGCGGGTGAAAGTATCGCTGGCGGAATTCTGGAAATGAGAACAAGCATTGTATGATGCTGGCCAAGTAACAGCTGTTTCCCAGATTCTTCAACCCAGTGAAGCCAGGACCGAATAGTGGTTTGAGCTCTTTGCCATCTGCCGTTGCCATTGAGAATTCCCATTTCAGGTTCTGCTCGATCTGCAACTCTGTCAAACTCTTCTCCGTCTTCTGCCGATCCGCTATGTTTATTCCCCAATGTGCTAGATGTGTTGGCAACTCTGGATCTACCCGTTCTTCGTTGCAAGCATAACAGTAGATATCCGCATTTCCGTCAGCTGTGAGGGAGCCGAGCTTGACTGCCACAGTATGCTGTGTTGCGTCGACGTGGGCCAAACCATGTGAGTTTCCACCAACTCCTCCGTATTGAGCACGTCCACATCCAAGATTGCCACAAGTCAAGCATAACCATAGATTCTCCTTCAGATCGCATGCGGCACAATGACCAAGATCTTGTGATGCTATCGTTCTCGATTCTTGCTGCTCAAGACATAATGTGTGTTCACATGCAGTCATCTCCTGCTCCCAAGCCTTGACCTCTTCCTGCCGAGCAAACGTGTTCGCTTTCATCACCGCCTCAACGACCTGTGCCAGCTTTCCTCCAGAGGGTTCCACATCTTCGACATTGCACTCATAGCACTGCACTCGTGTCGTGGTTTCGTACCGGTCCTGTTCTGTCTCGGCGGAGATGGCAAGCTTGGAAATCTTCTGTGGTGGCTCATCGCGGCTGATGTGCTTCCGCTTGCGTTTGATATTGAGTATGAGGGGATGCTGTGTTTGCTTGTAGTGAAGTTGAGAGTGATCCCGTTCGCCAGCACAGCCGCCGTTGAAGCAGTAGAGGCAGACACTCAGGCCAGCTGGGTCGTCAATGCTGTCGAAGCATTGTGTGCAGTCCTCACGATAGACGCTTTGAGTGGCTGCGGGTGCGCGGAGCTCTATGCAAAGGTATTAGGAGAGGTCCGAGTTGGGATAGTGGAAAGAAAGAGCTACCGTTTGTTTGAATATGCTTACACGACATCTTGGACTGGCGAAGATGAGATGAATCTGATGGTTGTTTACCTTAAGCTTATTGCATCAGGTACAGAGACACGTGAAAGCGGGATGACGCCCGAGGTCGACATTTAGATTCCCATGCTTCTTTCCTCCTTTCATTTAAACATTTCATCTCACCTTCGCGAAATCGCATCGATAACTCTCTAAGCAGGAGATACATAGCTGAGCTCAGATACGTTGAACATACTGCTGAGTTTAGAGACTCCATACCACACTCGCCATCATGGAAGATCCCGGTGAGTCCCGTCACCTCCGTCTCTCACCACCATCCAACTAACAACGAATACAGTCGCCGAAATCCCCTCGATTATCCACGCCCTCACCTCCGGCCCCCCATCCACCCTCCCCGTCACCATCTCCCGCTACTTCCTACCCACGGCCAGCTTCACGCACCCCTTCTGCCGCACGGGCTCCTTCCAAAACCCCACCCTCAACTCCCGCTCCCTAATCACCTACATCTACCAATGGTACCGTACCATGTCCCCCGAGATCCGGAATGTCCGCATCCTCAGCATCGCCTTCGACAAGCAACACAACGAGCTTTTCGTCCGACTCCAGCAGACTTTCGCCATTCACGTATTGCCAGGTCACGAAGCGCGTGTGGAGTTGGTGGTGGTGCTTGGCTTGCAGAAGGGGAACGGTGATCGTGTTAGCGATGATTTGTACTACATCCGCTCGCAACACGACCTCTACCCGCCTGACCAGCTAGCGCACTTCCTGTATGGTGGCTGGATCGCGAGCTACTTCATCCTCTTAATACAATTCTTCGCGACAGCCGTCTGCGTCCTGAGCACATACATCTTTGCGCCCGTGACGTGGCTGGAGGAGAGTGGACTTCGGATGCAAAGAAGAGCGAACAGAGGCTTGCAAGATGCGCAGAGAGCCACAAACAAAGGTTTACGAGATGCCCAGAGTATAGCGAACAGAGGACTACACGATGTGCAGACGATAGCGAACAGGAAATTGCAAGACGTCCAGCAAGTAGCGAACAGCAAATTGCAAGACGTGCAAAATATCGCTACCAAAGGCTTGCAGGATGGAGCGCAAAGATTGCAGGATGTGCAGGAAGTAGCGAGCAGCAAATTGCAAGACGTGCAGACAGCAGCGACCAAAGGACTGCAAGATGGAGCACAGAAGCTGAAGGACGCTGTCGACGCTAGCGGCTTCGGCGCTGCCAGCGGATCCGAGGCAAAGCAAGAGCCCGAGTTCACCATGAAGCGCGGTGCTGTAGGCCCCTCCACCACAACCTCAACCCTCGACACCGCAACGACCACATCCTCCGAACCGACAGCCTTCTCCTCCTCTTTCGTCGAAATGCCCCCCGGAAGCGGCCGCTACGTCACCGCCCCCCTGTCCCACAACATCGAGCACACCGGCACCCACCACTCCGAAAGCCACGGCGTCCCCTCCGCTCGATCCTTCCATCCCACCCCCGCTGAAGCAAGTTTCATTGAAGCGCCACCGGGAAGCGGTAACTACGTGACCGCGCCTGCAGGACACACTATTGAGCATTCCGGTGTCCATCATGAGGAGACGTTGACGCATGATGTTGGGGGAAGTGCTGGAGGAGTAGGAGGAACGGTAGGAGTAGGAGGTGTGGGAGGAGTGGCAGGAGTAGGAGGAGTGGATCAGCTAGCCGGGCAGGGAATAGATGAAGGAGCCGAGCCTACAGCGTTCACGTCGAGTTTCGTGGAGATGCCGCCGGGGAGTGGACATTACGTCACGGCGCCGAAGAGTCATACTATTGAGCATTGAGCATTGGGACTGAAGCTGTGCGCTGTGCTCGAGAGCAAAAGGCAGAAAGAAAAAAGCAGAAAGTGGAAAGTGAAAGTGGAAGCGGAAAGCAAAAAGTGGAAGTGGAAAGCAGAAAGTGGAAAGTGGAAAGAAAAACGAAAAAGGCTAGTTGGGTGATGATATAATGGACATGATGAGCTGATGGAATGGGGCGCCAATCTCTCTTCGCTTGTACGAGTATACAGATACACAGCTACACTAATTCTAATACGGTTCACAATATTGTCGTCCAATACGCTCTAGTGTTGCTGCAATATCCCGTCCTGAATACCCGATGCTTGAGATGTCGCAATACCGCTCGCCGTCCCGATCCTGGCGTAGACAACCCAACATTGTCACTTGTGCAAGACGATCCTCTTAGTCCTAGCACTCGCGCCTGCTGGCTGATTAAAAGTCTCGAGGCAAGTCGAGCAGACGTGGAATGATGGAGGGTGAACGAGGAGGTGAGATATACAGC
>Ga0268246_10000894_pt1 | contig 11533 bp, 13 predicted proteins | sample AgamicOrSfe_FD_200242 | JGI IMG/M metagenome (GOLD analysis project Ga0268246, IMG submission 200242) | Agave microbial communities from Guanajuato, Mexico - Or.Sf.e (v2) (version 2) | ecosystem: Host-associated > Plants > Phyllosphere > Phylloplane/Leaf | place: Guanajuato, Mexico | collected...
GCTGATATACTCCCAGAGTCAAAGCATTGCAACCCAAGCCATCAAAGAAGGTCGTGGGCTTCTAATCGAGGGACGCAAATGTCGTACTGAGGTCGCCAGAGCAGCTCGTGAGTATCTTCGTCTCCTGTAGAGGATTTGTGCTGATCATCCTGCGTCACAGGCTCTCTCATGGTCTCTAAGAACGATGGCACCGCAATCTCGATCCCAGAAGTGAAAGACATCCTCGTCGAATTTGGCGCAATAGAGAAATTCTTCCATCCCTCCGAAACTGAGACCGAACTCTTTGGTCTTCCTCGCACAGGACAGTTTTTCCGCTTTGCATTCTTCCAGGACTGTCTCGATGCTGCAGCAGTAAGTATCCATTTAGTATTAGTATAACCGTCGCTAACCTTGGCAGGCTCTTCGCAACCATCCTGTCTATCGCTTCGAGCAACGCGGCGAGCCACAGGCTGAGATCGCTTCACGTCGTGCCAATCGTATGAACACAACCACTGGCATGCAAGAGCCAGCGGTCGTCCGCAGGCAGTCTTATACTTCGCCACGTACCTCCAGCAGCACCATATTTGTCGGCAATTTGCCCGTGGACGTCAATTGGCGAATGCTCACTGACATCTTTGGTGCTCATGGCAACATCGCATCCTGCCAGATGACGGTCAACATGCCGTTCAGTGAACCTACAGGCGACAGTAGGTTTGATGAGCTCCACCTAGTTGACCCCCGGCTGACACCTTGTGCAGATCAGGTCTCCACCAACACGTTCGCTTATGTCGAATTCACTCACCAGTCCAGTGCGATGGCTGCTGTTAGTGCTCAAGTAAGTGACTACAGTATCGCCATGCTCGATTGACTGCGACTGACCATGTACAGGATGGGAGACGGACAAGCCACACCGGACCTCTGAAGCTTCGAGTCAGGTCGCAACATGCCAGTCCGTTCTCAGGCCGTCAGCCAATGCACCACAGAGCTCCTGCTGTCGGACAAGCTGGTCATGGTTGGGCGATGCCTTCCTATCTTGCAACACCGCCACATTCCGCTCACGGCTGTGGTCCAAGCGTCCCTCAGTACGCATCGTCCATGACTTACTATGACCCCACTCCAGTGAGCCCTGCCGTCAATCCTGCTGCTGGTTTCCAACCCAACAGCTTTCCTCACTACGCACAATACTATGGACCTCCTGGCCTCTATGGTACACAAGCAGGCTACATGCATGGCCATTCTTGAGTGCTTTGGCAGCGCTTTCATCTGATCGTCTTCTTGCTTCATGCAAAACTGTAACTTTGCTTCGGGAGTTCAGACACGATCGTCCTACCCAGGAAAGGACTTCACGACTCGAGGCTCAATGGAAGCCATTGAAGCCATTGCTCAATGCTTAATCTTCAAGTGCCTCAGCAATTACTTGTCATCGCTTGACATTTGCTATCAATACTACTGCAATATTTTGCACAGCAGAAACGGAATCATGGGCGCATTTACAGGGAAAAGGTATGGAAATATCGAACAGGAAAGGAATGTGGGGATATTTTATGTCTTGTGTTACTACTGTATGTGAGAGGTCTCTCAAGGTGATGATTTGAAGGAACAGGTCAAAGGTCAAAGTATGTGAATATGAGCAACATTATATAGTGCAATATACCTTACGCATCTCGAGCTCATAGCCCATAGATCCAGGGCATGGATCATAAATGATTAGCACGTGATTAGGGTTGCTTGCCTCAGATTCTTGAAACACCGATGACACACTCCGCGACTCTCCAACTTTCATGCGCCATTGTCGCTGATATATGCTGAGAGAATGCTATTCTTCAGGTTCGTCTCTCGTCGCACCCATTCAAATCTGCACCTACCGCACAATACCTCCCGCTTCCGCTACACGACGCGCCTTGCGCGCGCCCCTACACTCACGAACGACCACATCTTCCCCTTCACCTTTCCTCCACCGTCTTCCTCCATTCCCAAGCTCCCAAAAGCCACCACACCTTCCTCACTCCCCTGCCACCTAGCTCCTCTCGGTCCAACAGACAAGCTAACGACCCCATTTCATCCCGCAGCTTCTTCAAAACCCTCGTCGACACCCCCGTGACCGTCGAGCTCAAAAACGACATCTCCATCCGCGGCACCCTCAAGAGCGTCGATCAGTACCTCAACATCAAACTTGATGATATCTCGGTTGTTGATGAGTTGAAGTATCCACATCTGGTATGTTGGTGTGCTATGTATGATTTGGGCGATGGGGATGTGGATGATGGGTTGATGGGATGTGTGACGAATGATGGGAGACGTGTGTTGAAAAGAAAGAGGCAGGATGAAGGGGCGGGTGAGCTGCGGTGCTGTGGGAGGTGAGGGAGGAGGGCAAGGCGGCGGTCTGGGACATGGAATGCTGTGCTGAGGAAGATCGGAGCGCAGGGATTGTCCTGGCAAGATGCGGAGCAGGAGAAGGGCATCAGGAACAGCACCAGCCGCCCACATTCGCCCCCCTCTCCCCGGGCCCTCAAGCACACCAGCCATACCGCAAGCCCAACCACAGCACTCTACTCACACCGTTCCGCACATTCAGAGTCCATCATCAAACACCACTAACCACCCCCTTCCTTTTTAGTCCTCCGTCCGCAACGTCTTCATCCGCGGCAGCGTCGTGCGTTATGTCCACCTTCCGTCGAGCAGTGTAGATACTGCATTACTGGAGGATGCAACACGTAGAGGTACGTAACATTTAACCTGTAGAGCTGGGGTGGGCGACCGCGACTGAATGTTGGCGTGCTAATGTGTAAGTCTCTATAACAGAAGCGGCTCAAGCTACTGCGAAGGCGCGAGCGGCATGAGCCTTCACGATCATCAAGCAGGGAAGGGCAGATTGGAGAAGAGCACATCAAAGCAGCTTCAGGCGAGGGATGTAGCAGGACATGCTCGAAGGAACGGTAGACCGTGGCGTACATGAAACGCGGGTAGAATACGATCTCACATATGCGTTCATGTAACGGAAGCGGCACAAGTCACTGCGAAGGCGCGACAGGCACAAGCTAGGAAGTCGAGCAGAGCAGAGCAGGTTGGAGAAGGACGCAGCATAGCAGCAGCAGGACATGCACGAATGGAAGGTGAACAGCGTGCTGGAGACCGTGAGCGATGGATTATATCCGGAACACTATCCCACCCCGAACAATGAATCTGTTGTGGTCTGACATCTGAACTCGTTGGCTCATCCCATCCCCCTCTCCGATCGTGCCTCTCTCTCACGTCCCAACAACAGTCGCCAAAGCACTTGAAGCTCTCCAAGGGGGACCAAAGCAACGCCTGAAGCTCGTAGATAGATGATAAAGCTCAAGCTATGCCACCTGGGATGCTGATGTGCTAGATGCTGTGGTATGCACGTGCAGTGTCCTGTTGTGGAGCTGCCGCGCGCGACGACTGTGAAGTGGAAGATTGCGTTGGCTGTGTCGACGTATGTGGCGCTGTGGTAGACGTCCGCTGGCAGCCGGAAGAGGAGTTGCAGATCATAGCGGTGGGATCCGTATTGAGGAGCAGGTTGAAAGACTTTAGCAGCAACATCTGGGCGAGGTAGTGTTAGGAGGGTTGCCGAATGTAAATTGAGTAGAGGGTGATGGGAGGTCTGTACCGGCCACGATCACGGTAGTCTGTCGACGAAACGATGGCGGTATTTGGCTGCGAAGGTTGACCACACCGCTTGCATGCCTTGGGTACCAGCATCAGGATTCAGTATCCTAGGATATATCGAAAGTCGTCGGTTTTTCGTCAACCATCGTGACAACACTCTTGCCAGACGCTCGTCCAGATCTTCCAAGCCGTGTGTGAAGTATACAGCGGTGATCCACGGCACGATATCAGTCACAATCCGCTTCTCGTCACTCTTGAAAGTGAGAAGATCCAGGTGGTACCGGAGAAGCTTTAGTTGTTCAAACGCTCGACTCCCAGCCACACCGAAGCCGTACGCGGCGTGAACAGTCAAGATGTCGTGATCGCTTAACGCCTGGAAAATCTGAGCGCGGTCACGCCGTAGCACCGATCTGGCTGCTCCGCCGCGAATTGGTCGTATACCAAGAAGAGTGGTCGTTCGCTCATCCCCTAGGAAGAGCTCGGCACCTCGGTTACTAGTAGCCAACGCAGCCTGTGATCTCCTGCAGATAGTTGATCGCGGAGATGGAATCGCGGCCAAGGCTCTGGCAGCCCTGAGAATATCAGCTGAATTCACATCAAGTTCGATCTCATGGACGGAAGTTCGGGTACCTTGTCTGTGAGCGGGTCACAGGAGCCATGTTGTGGATTCGAAAAGAGTAAATTGAGTCTGGGTATGGTAGAAGCTGAAATGCTGATGTCGAACAATATGGTCTTCAAGTGTCTGCCGTGCGAGTGCCAGAAGGTGTAGGTATATGCACATATCCCTTTCTGTAGCAGATTGAGCACAGTCTCCGAGGAATCAAGTGGCAGGATGGAGAGCACCTCAGCCAGCCTACACCCGCAGGGCGTGATGCTAGAACAGTACTTCATCGTTCAGAATTGCAGCTTTTTGGTGTAGGCTTGACGTATCTGGCAGCAAATATGCAAGGTCATCTGAGACATATGCATGCTAACAGCTGCATCGACTGGAATGGCAAAGTTAGCCAGCAGAGACCAGGTTGTGCAGCCTGCAAAGTCCAAGGCACGCTCCATCAGGGAGAAGCATCGGAGCATTTCCTGCGTAGTAGTGAGTGCAGTGTTGCCTATTCGGTAATAGTATCTATCGATATTCAGTACTTGCCCGAAAGCAGACCCTGTTAAGACTGCAGTAGTAAGCATGATGGAGAAGGCTTGTGCCAGAGGCCTAGCAGCTTTGCAACTGGCCACAACTTGCGATAGCTGAGACACACATCCCAGCCGCAGACATTGAATTCACGTCGTCGAAGGTGAGAGACAGAAAGCAGAAGGCAGAAAATGAGAATGCAAAATCACAGACAAGTTTCAGACAAAGAAATTATTCAGCTCGCTCGAAAAGAACCTAGCCCAGCCTCCTGATTTTAATGCATACATCCGAGACATGACATGGCGATACTCGCCATCCAATACAACTAGCTGCCTTGGACAGGCACGGAATCATTTTGGCTCACGTTCAAAGTGGTGTTGAGGAAAGCAGGGAAACATCGTCTGGCATAAGATATTTCGACACGATCGCAGGCACTGGCGGTACTTGCGACGTAGCACGTAGCACAGTAGAGATGCACTCCGCAACAGGTATCCTTCGTCGCAGTGCACGATCCGTCTGATAAGAAGTGGACTGCATGTAGAGTCGAAGAGAGAAGCCAACGGAACAGGAGAAGTGGCAGATGTCGTGGAGATCACGTGGAAGCGCAATTAAGCCGAAGATGAGCCGGTGTTTCTGATCTGTGTTAGAATTGTATTTGGTCTGCTTCGCTAGTGCATATTGGCACCCAAGTTATGCCTCAACCGCAGCATAGATGTCTCTATCGTATACACTCCCTGAACCAACCATCCTGAACCAGCAGAAGTCTCCATTTGCAGCCTTATGCTCCTTGTCCTTCACTCAACCAAGCATGCGCTGCAGCTTCTCAAACGCAGTAAGCTCTTGATCCTCGTCATCGTCTTCGTCGCCCATGATCACAAGCTCGCCGCTGTCCATCTCCTCACTGTTGTCTTTGTCGTCCGGGCCCATATCTGTATCAGCCTCGCCACCAGCACTAGCTCCGCTGTCTCTTCGCTTCCGCGCTTTAGCCGTGGAAATCTCAGCTTGCTTCTGCTCCTTGTCCTGCCATTGTGCCCGATCTTGGCTCCGCACTGAGCTCGGTGTGGATGGGGTAAGCGCAGGCGAATCGAGCTCCATCCCTTGGAAAAGCTCCAGCAAATCACCACGATGCATGACGCTTCCTGTAGCTGTCTCGACCCCGTCATTCTCTGCTGGTGGCGTAGCAATGGTAGCAGGACTCGCGGCCGTGAAATCGATGAGCATGGGGTCGTCAAGCGTAGCAGCTGTCGTAGGAGCCGCCGCTCTACGTACTGCTTCCTTTGCGAGTTCGGGTGTAACGACATCCGCTATCGTAGACATAACTTCCATTCCACGTTCCGCATCCCGTGCCCCTGCAAGCTTGCCAAGTTCTCTCTGAAACAGCCATGGGAAAGAGATGAGTGGTGGCTCCGCACTTCTGGCACCTTGCTCTTGTTGCATCCGAGTCCATGTCTGCACCTCTTCCGAAGTGATGCGATACATAGCGGCCACAAAAGCACGGACTTCCGGACCATTGCGCTGCATCTCAGTAGAGTCTGGTAAAGTCTGTCTCACAGCCTCCAGTGTGGCCTCCTGGAAGCGATCGCGGAGTGCGCTAGCGAGACGACCAAGTTCCTCGTGGAAACTGTATTCATTGGTAATGCGGGCGTGGTCAAGCACGAAGGTCGTCCATACTTCAAACTCAGTGGCAATGTCGTGCTGGGCCATGATGCGGCGGAGGGCATTATCATACTCGGCTTTTAGTGCGCGGGCGGCTTCGATTGTAACAGGGGTGGCAGACGCTGCAGCGGAGAGAATGCGCGCATCAAAAGGTAGGTGAATAAGTGGCTCGAACTTCAGCGGCGTGACCTTATCGTAGAGCTTGCCAAGAACGGTCGTAGAGTGATAGATGCGGTCGGCAGCGCGCCAGCGGGAGGTCATGAAGTGAGGGTATTTGTAGGGCCTGAGATCTTGGCGCATTGTTGCTGGGACGCCAGACTTGGGGTAGTCAACAGCAATGGAGTGCAGTTCTGCCAGTTCGAGGCAGCGAGGGTTGCGGATGCCGTCTTGGAGCCAGTCAGCGTTCGCCAGATGAGATGTAGCGATACTGCGGAGCTTGTCGGTCTTCATATACGTGACGAAGAATGGAATCACGTCGTGAATCTCGACATCGCGGTTGACCTGTATGGGAGCTGGCCCTTTGAAGTCCATTGCGGGAATATCCCAGCTGCTTTCTGGAGGGATGAGCTTCTCGTCCCAGATGACCACAAAGTCGTCCCCGTCGAGATCACCACCGGAGCACATGGAGGGTACATCGCGTATGCCTCGCTGTGAGAAGACAACAACATCACGCAGATGATGGAGAGCTGGAATGTTAACAGCATTGACCACACGGATGTCCCCTGGATGTAAGGACGGGTTGCGCGCGACCAAGCACACCCCTGTAATGACCTGGGAGACGCCTGTACCTAGTGGATCGATCTGAATGAAGATCTGCGGTAATGCTGCAATTTTCTCAGCTCTGGTCCTGAGTTCGTCAATTCGCTGCTCCTCATGACCTCGAAGAGACGCTGTCTCGTCAACACAACCAAGAACGAATGCTCCTTCGGTGATGGTCAAACCTGCTTTCTCTTTCAACGACTTGTGATACCACACACGCCAGAGTCGCATACAAGACAGGATGAAAGGCTCATTGGTATCCAAAAATCCGTCAACGACTGCATTGGCCAACGTCAATGTCATCTGATTGAAGTCGATACGGTGTTGAAGCTTCTCGAGGGCTACTTTTGAGTCCGTCATCGCCATCTCCAACTCTTTCAACTCCTGCGTCATCTTGTCCTCGAAGACCCGCCCTCTGACATCCATGGCCGTAAGTACAGTGATTAACTGCCGATTGAGTACAACTGAAGTGTACGAAGAGTATCGAATGACCTCCAAACCCTCGTATAGCGCAGGAAACTTGTACTGACTAGGGCGAATGTGCACTTCGTTGTTCTTGGCTTCTGGCGCAATTGCCAAGACACCCTTAATTCCTCCAAGTCGAATTTGATATACGGATGGCGGCTCGCCGGATTTGCTCTTAATGCCAACCTCGCTGGCGATAATAGCAGCAGTCTGAGGTGAGATCTTCCCAACACCATCGGTGAATGTGTAGCCATTGCGTTCGATGTCACGGATCTCGACAATTTTCACCTTAGTGCCTCGGATAGCTCGAGTCGTGGAGAAGCACTGTCCTAGCCGTGACGCCCACTTTGCAACCACTTTGATATGCCCAAACTCGCCCATCTTCGAGCGTATTTCTGCAGCAGTCATGATGCCAGGTGCCGAGGCGAAAAAGTACGCACCGTGCTCTCGAAACTGTGAATTCCCCATAGCCAGGAATTCGTAGTGTCGACCGCCAACTGTGATGCCATTCGTCAAGCAGTGATAAATGCGGGTGAAGACAGAGTTGTAGGACTCATCATCCAACGAGTTGATCCGTCCTTCGTGCTTCTCGTCGGTGAAGCGAACACGAAGAAAGCGGTCGGCGTGCTCCTTATATTGACGAAGAATGCGGTTCGACATTTCCACACTCGGAGAGCTCAGGTATATGGTCGATGGCGTCACGGTCGCAGACCGAGAGAGGATACAGTGCGGTGGAATCTTGATCGAGGTCCGAAAGGGAACATAGAGTGCAAGTAGAGATGATGGGTCAAACAGATGATCTTTCTTGCCAGCGGCGTATTCTAGTCTCAAAATAGCCTCACGTTCTGGCATGTTTTGTAATGCTGAGATGAACTCTGCTGTGATGTTCTCCTCCAGCAAGATAGACTGGGAGATGCAAACGTCCAGCTGGTAGCGAATAGCCCAACTCAGACTGCTTTGACTTTTTGTGCGCTTTCTTGCACCATCGTTTTCGACGTCAGCACCAATGTGGTCCCAGAAGAGGTGATCCTGCCTAGGCTGCAGCTCGAAGCTATCCGGCTGGCTGAAAATCACATTGTAGTCGCATAAAGCCTCTTTGATCGTGTTGTACGCAGGTCTTTGCTGTACCAGATTCAAATTGAATCTCAAAGTAGTCCAGCGTCCTTCGGTAGCCAATTAGTCAAGATCTCGTATGGAGTTCTCACCTGACTTACCTATATCAATGATGGGGTTACGCTTGCGCAGCTCCAGTGGGAGGTCTCGAAGTGGCCTTGGATCCTCCACAATGTCGGTTTGACGATACCATGTTTTTCGTTCACTCCAGCGCCTTCCGCCATCATGAGTAACCTCTGTGTTGTGGAGTTTTCGGAAGAACAGCGATGGTTGATCGAGGGGTAACACGATCGCAAGTTGATCCTCACTTGATGGGACTTCCAGCATTTGACGTAATTGGAGCAGCGGTATCTGTATTTTGTAGCTTTCCTTTGTCGTCTTCACAATGGTAGAGAAGTGGATGACCAGCTCGCGTTTGAGTAGATTGAGGAGGAGAACGGCATCGTCAATAGATCGCATGATCATCATCTTCTCAGGCGCAGACCAAAATCCAAAGTCTATGCTGTCGGACAGGATGATCTTCCCTAATGTTAGCATGTCTGCCTGGCGGCTTCTTGTGTTGTTCTTTGGTTGTGAGCTTACCTGGTGTTCAGGGTATGTCTTCGCTGGGTCGACAGGACTCCGATGCCTGAAGGATCTCTTCTGGTGCTGGGGCTGAAGCGTGACGCCTCTCCACTTATCTTCTGGTGGCACCCAATCTACCCAAAAGGGCTCATGGGGTGGAGGACAGAAGATGACATATGCTTCTCCAGATCTACTTCCAGTCCGTGTCTCCTCCAGGCTGATTTGCAGAACGTAGCCGTGAGCAGAGAGAAGCTGATATACATCGAGTGTGCCAGCCTGTGGTGGAACGCCAGTAAGCTTCACAGTGAGTTCGGTCCAGTGCTGCCAATCATTTGGTCCTTGTGCTCGCAGAGTTGGCTCGCCACGACCACGCGATGGGCCACGCATGGGACCACGCACAGGACCGCGCATTGGACCGCGCGCAGGACCAGATCGGTAAGTCCGCCTCATGCTGGGCTGAGTGGGCACTACCAAAGACTGATACTGATTGAGTTGCGTCGTTCAACGTAGACCAGTCGATGTAGTCTGCCACACGGTTCCAGGCCTACAAACGTCCAGAAGGCTAGTCGCGGGAGTATACTCAGCAAATCGTTTTGCAGCGATACCAGCTTTAACTGAGCTCTTAGAAAGCCATTGATGGTCAGAAAGAAGGAGAAAAAGTTATTCGCAAAGGAGAAAGTGGTCAGTGGAAAGTCAGGTTGAGAGCCGAGAAGCAAACGCAAGGACAATGTCACATGTGATCGGCAAACGGCGGGGGCTGTTTCAGGGATGTTTGACAACCGAACTGAGCGCAAACACTGAAACCGAGAGATATTCAAGGATTGCTGGCTCAAACATCAGCTGGCAACGAAGGAATGTGAGGACAAAATGAGTATGTGGAGGAAGCGAGGTGTAGAGCGACTGTGTAGCACAAGATCTTACCGCCGTTTGGCCGAGATCGGTGATGATGATCTCCGCAATGCATTTGTCCTTCGCTATGCTACTAGGTATATTGAAAAACATATGTATTTCATATGCTTCTGAAAATGCTCGTATGCTCTTACACAAATCCTTTTAGTACGGCGGCCTCAGCATTCAGGATTGAAGAGCCAGCCGCGCCAATGACAGCTGCGCCTATGTTAGTAAGAGTCATGGTCGGGGGATCACTTCGCACTCACTGTTGTGGCTGAGAGCGACGAACTTGAGATCAAAGATCCCGCTTTCGTCCTCCCTTATTCTGCCGACGCTCACAGCGTAGCCCCGATCGGTCTCCCTATCTAACCTAGGCTGCGGCCTGTCTGGCTCCTCCATCACTACTATGGCACTCTTTGGAGCAGACGGACATCCAAGCTTCTGTGCCTCCGAGACATACTCTCGCATCGCCGTCTTGACCTCTTCTGCACTTGGTGGCGGCTGTTTCTTGAATTTCAATGATACACAAGCTGTGTGGCCGTCCAGTACAGGTACTCGGTTGCAATGCGCTGAAACCTTCAATGACTGATCGACAAATCCAGTTACGTCTCCATTGACTGTGCCCAAAATCTTTTGCGCTTCCGTCTCGAGCTTATCCTCTTCTCCAGAAATGAAAGGTACCACGTTGTCAATGATGTCCATACTGCTCACACCTGGATATCCCGCGCCTGACACTGCCTGCATTGTAACGACGCTAACGTGCTCTACTGGACCGAACTTTTCTTGAAGTGCTGCGAATGGGATGACCAGACCGATGACTGCGCAATTCGAGTTGCATACTAAGAAGCCCTTCTCCAGGCCGTAGTGTTTCCGTTGGTGTTTGAGGACATCCAGATGATTCAGATTGACAGTTGGAACGACGAGTGGAACCAGAGGGTCCCGGCGATAGTTCTTAGCATTGGAGAAGACAGCCAGATTTGCTTTCATGAAAGCCATTTCTTGTCGGCACGTTAGAGAAGCCGCAACCTCATGTACCCCGTGGCCACTCACCGACGTCGCCTGCGACATCACTGTCTAGACCTGAGAAGACGATATCGCAGTCCTTGAACTCTTCCGGTGTACATTTCCGCACGACAAGCTCGCCTAGCTCTTTCGACATTGGCCATGACTGTTTCCACCGGACAGCATCGCGGTATTTCTTGCCTGCTGAGCGTTCTGACGCGCCAACAGCGTGTAGTGTGAAATGTGGGTGGAGTGCGAGAAGAAGAATGAAGCGCTGCCCCACGGATCCTGTTGCGCCGAGAACACCACACTTCTTCTTGGGAAACTGGCTGGTAGGTGAGGAGAAGTGCT
>Ga0268246_10000896_pt1 | contig 11529 bp, 10 predicted proteins | sample AgamicOrSfe_FD_200242 | JGI IMG/M metagenome (GOLD analysis project Ga0268246, IMG submission 200242) | Agave microbial communities from Guanajuato, Mexico - Or.Sf.e (v2) (version 2) | ecosystem: Host-associated > Plants > Phyllosphere > Phylloplane/Leaf | place: Guanajuato, Mexico | collected...
GGTCTACGTGCACAACAGATCGTACTGGAAAGACTCGATCGGTGGCATCTGGGGATAGCGCGCCCTCGTTAGTTCCTTCGGACGCTGTGCTGATCGAACCCGTCCTCGCCCGTCTTCCCCTTGTGAAGCCTGGTACCGAGTTCTGCGAATCTGTGCGGTTGTATGAAGGTGGAATTCCACGAGCGGCAGGCATGGCATTGTTGCTCGAGAAGATGCTTGGAATCTGTGGCCTACCAGGGGTGCTAGGTGTTCCAGGCTGCGACGACTTGCCCTGCATCTTGGAAGGCGATAGTGCGATATCGTACAGGTTCCAGCTGCGCTTCTATTGCTCCAGCCTGGACGTGCTATGATGCAGGTCCTGCACAATCGACTTCGAGATCCTGACCAAGGCCAGCTGTAGGGTACGGTTCGTGAAGGGAGGCGCTCAGTAGTCGTATGAGTCCATGTTTTGAGGCACGAGACAGTTGCCACTAAATGCTAGCCGGAAGAAGTGATCGAGGGTGAGTGTGACAGGAAGAAGAGCACTACGGGGTATGTTAGTTAGCAATAATGGAGATTACGATATAGTGCGCTTCAGAAACGAGGAAACTCTTCTGGGCTTGTTGCTAATAGTTCTAAAGAGGGCTGAAGAGGAGTAGCCATTACAGCATCGGTCTGATGTCGAGCCGTTCCACTTCGAACCCTGATTCCATGGCATCGTGGGCATCTACCTCCAATTTACAAGCACGCATTTCAATCCTAATCCGTCTCATCTTTACTTGTCTTTGATTGCTCTGAATTCAGGCCTATGTTGATATCATCTCATACCTCGTGCCGCACGCACGGCACACCCGCCAAACAATAATCCCTCTGCGTCCCCAAGAAGGGGTTGAGCCGGTATGGAATTTAGTATTTTCGCGCCAAATTGGATCGCGGATCGTCAATCGCGATAAGACGACGACACTCTCCATCGTAACACTATGCGACTTGTCATGACACAACTTATCAGCTTCTTCGTCGCGACCGCTGTTACGATCTCGAATACTACTATATAGTTTCACGTCTCTTGATAAGTTTGTGGAGGGTGCCGGGAATGGCAAAGGCTTCAAAGAGCACCAGAAGATGGACATCGACGATCCCGGAGATTTCGCTCCGATCGATTTTCCTCAAGCTTGAAACAGGGTGCATCCCGTCATGAAACCAGTAGGTACATTGTCAGAGGGAAGCAGTGATACGATACTCTCAACGACTTGCGTCTTGACATCTTACGCGGTCTTCTTTCCAGAAATCTATCTATCTACTGCGCATATCAGTCCATTTCGTTTCACTCATGCCGCTGATCCGTCGATCGTCTGCCAAGCATACGATCCGATGCTTGTTTTGTGCTCAGCCGTATTTGCCGACTTTGACTTTCTGAAACCTTTTCTGACACTCTATTCGCAACCTTGATGCCTCATGAGTTCGACCTCTTTCAGGACCTCACAATCTGCGACTCCCTAGCCGGACCAACACCAATGTACTTCACCTTGACGCCCAGGAAGTTGTCAATATACTCGATGTACTTCTTGGCGTTCTCTGGTAGCTCCTCCCAGGACTTCATGCCAGTAGTGTTGCAGTTCCAGCCTGGCAGAGTCTCGTAGTGGACCTCGACCTTGTCGAGCACGTCGAGGTCGGCTGGGAAGGAAGGAAGCTTCTCGCCAGTCTTCGGGTCAGTGTAAGCAGTAGCCACCTTGAGCTCCTTGAAGTCGTCCAGGATCTGTAATCGCAATCAGTAACGATGAACTAGTATGGACATATGCCATGCTTACATCGAGTTTCGTGAGGTTGCTGTTCAAGTTAGCTTTCCGTTCGCAATACGTGGGGTATGAAGTCTAGCTTACATTGCATCATAATGGTTGACCTCGTTTGAGTACTTGACGACCACTAGATCGAGCCAGCCGCATCGTCGCTTTCTGCCAGTCGTGACCTTGACGAAGATTAGTTTATGATATTGTCAGCATCGCACAATACTCACGCCAAACTCTCTGCCCACCGTCTGCAATGTCTCGCCGACCTCGTTGAGCTGCTCAGTCGGGAAAGGACCACCACCAACTCGTGTTGTGTAAGCCTGCAAATCATTAGCTTTTGTTGCTTGTATGGCATACAAACTTCTGACCTTCACAACTCCGACAATCTCCTTGATAGACCGTGGTGCAAGTCCAAGACCAGTGAAGACACCTCCAGTACCAGTGTTGGACGATGTGACGAAGGGATACGTGCCAGCATCAATGTCGAGCTAAACAGAGATCAATCACAACCCTTCGTAGTCAAGTTCGTCATGATGTCCATACCATGAGAGCGTTGGCGCCTTCGATCAAAATCCCGCCTTCCTTTTGTGCATCACGGAGGAGAGCGACCTGATCACAGATGTATGGACGAAGTCTCTCGGTGTGACTCTGCATTGTGTTAGCAGCACTCAAACATGCCAGGTGGAGGGCCAGCATCACCTTCAGTCGTGCCAGTTCAGCCTCGACATCGTAGTCTGAAAGCAAGTCTCCATAGCGCTTCTTGAAACCACCTGCTATCGTACGTAACCGCGTCTCCAGACGTTCGTGATTGAGCATATCAGTCATCCTCACACCACTTCTTGTCATCTTTGTGCTGTATGTTGGGCCAATTCCTGATCCAGTGTTACCAAACAGATCCAGTATCGCCGTAGGTGCTAGCCAAGTCCATGAAAGATCCTGCTATTGCTGCTGCTGCTGCCGGCCTCGAGAGAGATGTTCACGTTTTGAGCTTACCTTTTCTTGTTGTTCCGATTGATCCCTTCCCAAGCTCAACCTCCTCGAGGCCGTCGATCTAGATTGACATTAGCCTTGACATTGCCATTGCCATGTTGTAACAAACTGACGCTTTGATGAAGATCTAACACGACATGACACCTGTCACTGATGAAGATGCGGCCTTTGGTGTTGACCCCCAATTTCTCCACTGCTTCGATCTCCTTGAAGAAAGAGTCGACATGAACGACCTTCGCCAAGTCAGCGGATTGCACGCATCGCTACACTCTGAAAACGTACACAGCCACTGCCGATCAAGTTCTGGCCTGGGCAGTCATTAGCGTCTTATCTTTGAGTCCACAAAGGGATATCTCACATGACGGGCTCACAACTCCAGATGGCAGAATGTGTACATCGAACTTCTTGTCGGCATGCACAATGGTCTGATATTTGGTCAGGACTGATTGTAGCCAGCAATTTCGGGACAACTGACATGACCGGCATTGTTTCCACCCTGAATCAGTTCGTCAGTACGCGCAAGACAGCTCAATTCGCAGGATATCATCTAACCTGAGCTCTGCAGCAGAGTTTGGCGCTACCGCACAAGATGTCGACTAGCTTGCCTTTACTATTACTGCTCAGCACTCGCTCTCGTGGTGAATTTCACTTGATTTCACTTGGAATCACTTACCCTTCGTCACCCCTGGTCAATTGTCAGCGACGAGTTTTCATCATTTGTGACTGGAAGAGCCCGAACATACCATTGGGCACCAAGCACGATAGTGGTTGTCATGATTTGATGTGGAAGGTGGGGCAGAAAGACAGGTAGAGACGAACAACTGGATCTTTTTTGGTCAGATCTCGGTGGTGCGACTCTCCAGTACGGTCAATGGTAAGTCTGCCGGGGCTCGCGCTACTCTGTTTGTGATGCGAGAAAGTTCGTACCTGCAATTAAGGCTTAGGAAGATTCAGCCTCACTTCGACCATTGATATGCAATATCAGATCCTCCTCTGGACAAGAGACGAGCGGGTGGGCCCATCACGTGATTGATGTTGATTCCAGCTCCGCTTGCCAACGGCCCAGACAGCGCCGACAACGAGCCCTGGAGCGCTGTCATGCTAGTAAGTATTGGGTGGTAGCGGCTAGAAGATAGCTTCAATCATGACCGACGACTTTCGCTATACTACAATCACAACAACAACAACTCCCTTCGACTCCGACTATCATCACGACTATTACCAGGAGGCGGTTCAGCGCATTGCTCTCTCTCCATCGCGTCTGCCGAACCAGACCTCACCTCAACACCAACGACACCAACGGAATAATACTGTTGACTATCTTCCACTTCCACTCTACTCGCCTCCGCCAGTCACTGTAGATAATCCACTCGAGATTCGTGCGGCCGACTTCGACAGTCCAGCCCATCGGCGGCACACGCAATCATTGTCACTTGTGACCGACTCAAGTCGCTACTCCAATCCTCTAGCCACCTTCGACCAAATCTTGCCCGCAAACTCAATCTCTCGTCACGTCCGTCCCAGTCGCCCGACATCTTCAAGTCATCCAAGGACCGAGTCGTTTCGGAAGTTCCTCAGTCCTGGCGCGCGGCAGTCGGACGAAATCGATACAGGCAAGAGCCAAATGGAGAAAGAAGGTGGTCTACGATTGGAGAATGCTACAGTGCCAGCAGGCCCACGCCTGTCAGATGAGGCTAATGGTGCTGGACCAAGGGTGAGGAAGAAGAGTGGCTTTGCAAAGTTTGTCAACAGCATGATTGGCTCCCCGAAACCGATGATCTCGGCGCCGATGAACCCAGTACATATAACAAGGGTGGGATATGATCATCAGACAGGACAATACACAGTATGCCATCACTATTGCGAGCCCTCCTTTTCGCAAGCATAGAGTAGATAGAAGCGTGACATTATGCTGACTTCCAATAAGGGTCTGCCTGAGGCATGGCAACGTACACTCGAGGCACAGGGCATCTCGCAACAGATGCAACAGAAGCATCCACAAGAGGTCCTCGGTATAGTGAAGTTCTTGCAGGATGCGAATGAAGGCAAAACAGATGACACAATCTTTCACAAGTTCGACAACGCAAGACCTATGGAAATGCAACAAATCACTCGATCCTCTATAGGTCCGCCTTCGAGTGGCAACTCACTTTCGCCGTCATATGCTCTCGGTGGAACCAGCCCATTGTTGAGTCCGCCTGCCAGTCCAAGGTTTCCTTCCAACCACGAGGGGAGTTTCGAAAATCCTCGAGCTCCACCACCAGTACCTCAGCGCACTTCGGGATCTGGTGCATGGCCTCTGAACAACAATCTCTTACCTCAAAGACCAGCACCAAGAGCTCCAGGAGGTGCAGCAACGGCGCCGAACTTTGTGCCATTACGACAAGCTCCGTCACTGCCAACTGTGCACAAGGACTTTGCTCATGTTCAGGCACATCGCAGTATCGGCGAGATACCAGCTCCGAACTCGGCACCAATGTCGGCACTCGACCTCACTTCGACTTCTCACGAGCATGGTACGAATGGGTACAAGTCGCCATCGCCACAGTTGACATCGCCAACCCATGCGCAATCTATGCAGCAACAATATCACCAGCAAAAGCAAGAACAGATGATTGCTGAGCAACAAAACGCGATAGCTCATCAGCAAATCATGCGGAGCAAATCACAGCAGCAGAAAGATTACCCTTACCAACAGCCAACACCACCGAACTCTCAACCTGGATCTGGTCAACATGCACCATTGCCGAATCTGCCTTCTTCTGCTCAGCAGCAAGCTCAGGCATTACGTGATCTCCAAGGTGCTAGGCCACGACCCAGGCCAAGGACTGAGCCCACGACGGCCGATGTCGTGGCTCGATTGAAGCAGATTTGCAGCCCTGGCGATCCAGTTCAACGATACCGTAATCTCAATCAGATCGGTAAAGGTGCTTCAGGTGGTGTATACAGTGCATACGAAATGGGCACAAACAAATGTGTGGCTATCAAGCAAATGAACCTCGAAACGCAACCAAAGAAAGACCTCATTATCAACGAGATCATCGTCATGAAGGGTAGCAAACACAAGAATATCGTCAACTTCTTGGACAGCTATCTTGTTGTGGGTGACCTGTGGGTCATCATGGAGTACATGGAAGGTGGTAGTCTGACTGATGTGGTCACCTTCAACATGATGAGCGAAGGACAGATAGCTGCTGTGTGCAGAGAAGTCCTTCAAGGCTTGCAACACCTGCATTCGCGACATGTCATTCATCGCGACATCAAGTCTGACAATATCTTGCTGTCTATGCAAGGTGACATCAAGCTCAGTAAGTGAAAAGTGTGGCGCTTATCCGCAAACATCACTAACAACATCAAGCCGATTTTGGTTTCTGCGCCGAAATCCACGAATCACAAAAACGCACAACAATGGTCGGAACGCCATACTGGATGGCTCCCGAAGTCGTCACGCGCAAAGAATACGGCCGCAAAGTCGACATCTGGAGTCTGGGCATCATGGCAATCGAAATGATTGAAGGAGAGCCACCCTACCTGAGTGAATCACCACTTCGAGCACTTTACCTCATTGCCACAAACGGCACGCCGGAGATCAAGCCCGAGTACCAGCTTAGTCCGATATTCCGCGATTTCCTCAACTTTGCGCTCAAGGTTGACCCTGAGAAGCGAGCGTCGGCGCATGATCTGCTTAAGGTAGGCCTCGTTGTTTGACTTTTCATTGTTGTATCTGCTAACGTGTGGAACAGCATCCTTTTGTGCAATGTGCTGAACACCTTTCCTCGCTCGCGCCGTTGGTCAAGGCTGCTCGACATGCTAGAGCGCAGGAAAGACGGGAACGCCATGACAAGCACTAAGAGAGACCCGCGTGGAAAATGAGCTATGCAGTCAACGAGGGATGACACGGACAACAGGAACATTGCGCGGTTGAGCATATCACACAATGGATGGATGAGTTACGGCCACGAAAGACAACAAAAATCATGGATGGGGCATTATGAAACATGAATGGCTACTGCACGATGCACAAAGGAGCTACGGACGGCAACCAATGATCTCGGATGCGAAGAGGATGATGTCCTTTCATGCAATGGGAAGGGATGAGGACGATCACGGCTTACTTACTTTCTTTCTTGTTTGTAGTAGTGCGGGCAGAGTGTCTTTGCTGTATATAACACGATCAAATATGAATGATGATGATATTATAACCGACGAGGACCTTCTATAGAGAGTGCCGTATAGCTTAGGTGATGTGCAAGCTTCTAATTAAGCCAGCAAGCAGCCAAGTCCTTGAAAGGGAGTCAGCCCAGCCTTGCGGCCCTCAAGTCTTCGGTTTCCGGTATCTCGAGAGTTAGTTATGATGATGTTGAACTGTGCCTTGTTAGGCTGAGATCCGTTTCATGAGTTTCAGCGCAGAATGCGTTGAAGGTCTTCAAGAATGGCGACCGGACGATGTCGCCAGCATTCGATGGGGTCTATGGCCGTGGATGTGAGTAGACTTGTGCTTTAACCTTCGCGCGATGGACAGATCCTGGGTCCTCATATGGTACCTGGTGGGGGAGTGATGATTTGTCTGATGATTTGTCTTTTTGCTTGACGCACCAGTTTCAGTCTTGTTTCAGCACCGGTCATGTCGGTATAGCATTCGATAGCGCCCTCGTCCTCGTCGTAGGTATACTATCGTTCTCACACGTCAGAGGGAATCGATGTAAAGCTCTTTCAGCATTGCCCGAAGGACCTACTATAAGCAGAGGCTGGATTTGGAGCTATGGGACGAGCTGAGATGATTTGAGAGTGGAGTGTCTCATCGTTCCTACATGTATCGTTCCTATCGTTCACATCGTTCACATCGCATCACATCATCGCCCTTCATCTACATCGCCACTCCTTAGGCACTCCCATACTCTTATCCCGTCCCTGCAACATCCCGACCTACGCAACCTTTCCATTCTTCTCACTTCCCTCAATCCCTGCACCCTCCTCCCTCTCCCCACTCAACCACCACTCATCCCTCTCCCTGACCAACTGTATCGCCGCCGCCGCCGGCCCCCCAACCACACACCACAACAACGTCCGGGCCCTCGCCCCACTAATCCCCAACAGCGCCAACCAGCTCCTGATTCCACTCTGATCTTTGTCCCCAGGGCGTACGACACCCGCACGATTCAGCGCCGTCGCCCATACCAAAATAGCAGCCATGCTGAAGAGCTCGTCATATTGCAGGAACTGATGTGCGCCGGTGGCCCAGCTGGAGATGGGGGTTGAGGCGTATGTTGCTGTGGCGCTAGAGGAGGGAGATGAGAAATCGAAAGCTTGTAGGCGAGGCGGCTCGAAGACAGACGACGGCGCGAAATACGCAAGGTACCCCGGCGCAAACACGCGGCGGGTCGTTTGACTTGCGAGTATGAGTGCGACTACGCCGGATTGCGTCACCATCGCAGTAATTGTTGCGAAGGTGTACACGGAGTTCAGGGAGCGGAGCACTGCGCGGTTGCGTTGTGTTGGAGAGTCATAGTGAGGCGTCGCAGTCGAGGATGCGCTGGCGAAGATCGGAGCGACGGCACTCGTCGCAATGGAGAGGATGGGATGTACGATTGCGAGGAGCAGCGGGTGCAATTGACGGAGGACGAGGTAGAATTGTTGCGTTGTCGAGCCTGTGGGCGAAATCAGGACGAAGAGGGTTGGGAGGCCGGCGGTCAGAGCGATGGAGTAAGGGAGGAGTGCGAGCTCGGAGGGGTGTACGAGGAGTGCGGTTGCGTTTGTCGTCGCTCCTGCTGTCAAAGAAGCCGTATCTGTACCCGTAGCCTTCTCACCCCCCTTCTCCTTCCCCAGCACTTTAAGCTGCACAGTCGGGCTCGTCCAAAGATGCACCACACAAAACACCGGCAGCGCCCCCGCCATAAGGCCATTCTCCATCAGCAGTCCCCACACCGTGATAAACGAGACCGCTCTCCACGTGTTCCCGACCCGGAACGCCTCGACCAACAGAAGCGTCCAGATCGCATAGCCCTGGCCTAGAAAGTGCACTGCTTGGAGACTGAAGGCCGGGTGTTCGCCGCTGAGCACGGGCCAGAAGAAGGCGATGAATTGAACGGCGAGGCGGTCGAGGACCAGGATGCCTGTCCAATGAGCGCGGAGGGGTAAGGATGAGTCGGGGAGGTAGGGGGAGGCAGAGGCTTGGAGGGTGCGCAAGTAGGGGATGAAGTCGTTGAGGGTGGATTGGTAGAAGGTACTGTAGAGGGCGAGGGCGGCGAGGAGGGGAAGGGTGAACTTGGCGAGGGTGGGCTCGAGTGGCATGTTGTGTGAGAGAAGAAGGGTGTAGAGCACGACGTGATCCTTCGATATTGTGCTGTGATAAGCAGAGAGCTGGAGAGAGCTTTGTAAGAGGTGATGTGCTGGAGTAAGCTCGAAAAAGGTCACGTGGACTAGACTTTCTCTGCACCACCAGCTGACGCCACATCACAGCGGAATTACACACGCGCCCGATTAAGATACATAAGTACAATGCCTGCTGTTCCTATGCTGTGTTGTGTTCTACTATACACACTCCCGTATTGCCTTTCCGTCATTCCTCAAAGCAATTCAAATCCCATATCATTACATCCCATAAGCGTCCGTGCTTCTTCCTTGAGCCATCCTAAGCACCCATGCTAAACATCTCGTCCTCAGCACCATTAGCCGTTTGTACACCCGTCATCTTCTCGCCGTCCGACTGTTGAGGTATGTCCCAGTCGTCATCGTCGTTCTCGCCCATCTTCTCGTCCGCCTCCTGATGCCCACTGTCCGCAAACTGCTTCTCCACTGCACTCTCGTCCACGAATGTGAAGCCTTGGAAGTTTGCCTGCATGGTTGGGCTTAGCGGAGTAGCGCCAGTGTCAACACCCGAAGCTATAGCTTGTGCACGTGTGTTGAGTGAGCCACCACCATCCAGAGCACTGGTGAACTCGGGGTCGAAATTCGAAACATCAAGCTCAGACTTCAACTTCGGCTTGAAAGGCGGAACCAAGTTCTTCTTGCCAAGAGCGACCCAGTCGACATCTGCAAAGAAAGGATGAGTTCTGAGCTCTTCAGCGTCGCCATTGGCGCCTAGGCGGTGTTTCGGGTTCCTGTTCAGCAGGCCCTTGACGAAGTTGCGACCTTCCAAGCTGAGTGCGTCTCTTGGAAACCTCACTTTACCAAAGGCAATGTTTTTGTACATTTGCTGGGTGTCTTCGGCGTAGAATGGACTCCATCCACAGCACATCTCGAAGACCAAGACACCGAGTGACCAGAAGTCTACCATCTTTGTGTATCCATGCTCATCGAGGAGAACTTCTGGGGCGAGATATTCTGTGGTGCCGCAGAATGTGTTTGTGGTTTCGTCCTTTGTCAGATTGGCCTTGGAGAGGCCGAAGTCGCACAAGGCAATGTGTCCATTGGCGTCCAGAAGGATGTTCTCTGGCTTCAAGTCCCGGTAGACGATGTCATGTTTGTGAAGATGATCCAATGCTAGGATAAGTTCTGCAATGTAAAACTTTGCCCTCTGCTCTGTGAATCTCCCCTCTTTCTGTAGATGCCAGAATAGCTCGCCTCCAGACATGTAGTCAGTCACGAGGTAGAGATCGCTTGGTGTCTGGAATGAGAACTTGAGACCAACAATGAACGTCGAATCCGCCATTGCAGTCCGCACAAGAATGTTCCGCTCGCCCAGCGTATGCGCAACCTCTTTCTTTTGTACAATGACCTTCTTGGAAAGCACCTTCATGGCGTATATCCTGTGCGTGTCGCGCTTTCGGACTTGGAACACTTGCCCGAAGGTTCCCTTACCGATGAGCTTGAGGATTTGAAAGTCTTCTGGGCCGTAGGTCTTCTTGTCAGTCTTCTGGAACTTCACCCGAAGGCGGATCTCGCCAGACACGTTCTCTTCTGATGCGTCACGAGGCTCAAGCCTGAACCAAGAATCCAGTTGGCCTCCCTCCGTCATCACAGGACAAAAGCGAACGTGGCCAAGGAAAGCCTCATCAGCTGAGTGATCATAAACTGAGACCTCGACCTCATTTTGATCCCCAACTACATCGCTGAGGGAACTCGTTAGAGCCATGGACATGTTTCAGCATAAATTGTCTACTTACAATGTCGCCTCGTGATCCCACACCGGGTCAGTGACTTCTTGCCCATTGGAAGGATTTGAATCGCGCGAAGTGGTACTTGCGTGGCTACTCTGTCGACTCTTCATTGGCACACCCATCGAGCGACCCATGTCACTGGCCGATCGCCTAATGGGCATGGACCGGAGAGTGTTTGGACCACGAGCATTCTCGCTAGTCTGCTCTCCTTGTGGCCCTTTGGAAATATACTCGCTCCATTGGAACGAGCAGACAACATACGGATCAACACTCGGCTTCAGTCCTCGGCCGGCAGATATAGTAATCGATAGTCTTCCCTTGGTCTCGCCGGACACTACCTTTCGCAGGCTGTCCTTTCGACGCGATCGTGAACTATCTTTTGATCGAGAGGGTGAGGTGTGAGGTGATTCGCCGCGCGAGGCGACCGTGGATGATGGGGATCGGGGTGTTCTCGGAGGAGTACTCTGATGAGTCGCACTTCTCGTCAGCTCTTCAAATCCTGAAGTCGAAGCTAATGATGCTGGTGGGGGCTTTGAAGCAGAATGACGCGGTGTGAAGGGGGAGGAAGGCTTTGTGGAGGATATGTGCAGGCCAGGATTTGAAATGTGTGGTGCGTGAACGGTGTGTGTTGTGGTGATGCTTGTCAAAGGTGCTGAGGTGAGGGTATTGCGACG
>Ga0268246_10000897_pt1 | contig 11523 bp, 17 predicted proteins | sample AgamicOrSfe_FD_200242 | JGI IMG/M metagenome (GOLD analysis project Ga0268246, IMG submission 200242) | Agave microbial communities from Guanajuato, Mexico - Or.Sf.e (v2) (version 2) | ecosystem: Host-associated > Plants > Phyllosphere > Phylloplane/Leaf | place: Guanajuato, Mexico | collected...
GAAGTCTTGCGGAAAGGGTGGGGCTAGGCTGTATGTATCATGCTGTGCTGTGCTGTAGTGGTCGGCTGTGCTGAATTGGCTAGGCTATGCTGTACTGCTGGGCTGGCCTAGGCTATACCAGTGGGGCCTGTGCTGTACTGAACTGCCTGAACTGGCTGTGCTATGCTGGATATACTGTGCTATACTGCTGGCCGTGCTAGACTGTGCTCTATGCTATGCTGAGCTGAGCTGGGCTGAACTGGCTGGCTATGGCGAGCTGGCTGTGCTACTGTCTTGTGCTGCTAGCTCGGCTGTTGTACGCGGCTATGCTGTACTGCTGGCCGTGCTATAGTACTCGGCTGAACTGGCTGCGCTAGCTATGCTAGACTATGCTGTGCTAGACTGTGCTAGCTGTGCTAGACTGTACTGGACTGTGCTGACTGTGCTGACTGTGCTGTACCAGACTGGATATGCTGTGCTGTGCTGTGGTACTGTGTTGAGCAGTACTGAACTAGCTGGACTGGCTGTGCTGGACTGACTGGGCTGTGCTGTGCTTTGGACTGAGAAGTACTATACTATACTGTGCTGTACTGTACTGCAGTACTGTGCTCTGTGCCATGCTATACTGAACTGGCTGTACTGGCTGAACTGGCTGAACTGGCTGAACTGGCTGAACTGGCTGAACTGGCTGAACTGGCTGAACTGGCTGAGCTGAACTGTGCTCCGTGCTATACTGTACTGGCTAGGTTGTACTGTATGCTCTGCTGTACTAGCTGTACTGGTAAGGGCTGGACTGGCTGAGCTAGGTTGAACTGGCTATGCTGCAGCACTGGTAAGGCTGGGCTGGTGTGCTAGACTGTCCTGCTGTACTGCTGTACTGTGCTACTGTGCTATGCTGGACTGGCTGAGCTGAGTTGAAGTGGCTAGGCTATGCTGTACTGGCTGTACTAGTGAGGTCTGAGCTGAACTAGCTGAGCTGTACCATGCTGTACTAAACTGGCTGGCTAGGCTGTAGTGTGCTGAGCTGGGCTCAGTGAGGCTGAACTGGCTATGCTGAACTGGCTATGCTGGACTGTGCTGGCTAAGCTAGACTGGCTGTGCTGTTCTGAGTTGGGCTATTGAACTCGGCCGGGGCAAGCTGGAACACGCTGTGCTGAGCTAGACCGGCAGTGCTGTTGTACTCGGCTGAGCTAAGCTATGCCCAATAGTAAGCGTAGCCAGAAGCGAAAAGTTAGCAGGTATAGCATAGCACCGTATAGCGAGATGCGTTCGTGGATGCGTTCGTGGATGCGTTCGTAGATGCGTTCGTGGATGCGTTCGTGGATGCGTTCGTGAATGCGTTCGTGGATGCGTTCATGAATGCGGAAGACCTCGCTATGCGGCGGTGCACGGCGCTGGGCATGCACGAGTGTCCAGCCCGGAGGCGCATCCAGCCTACACGAGCACCCTTACCCACACGAGCACCCTTGTGTAGGCATATGGCAGTCTTGTCGAGATGCGAACCAGTCTTGCCGAGATGCGTGATGGCCGTCGACACGTATTGATCACGTCTTGAACATGTACATGTACCAGCGCTCAGCTCAGCTCAGCTCAGCTCATCTTACCTCACCGAATCCTCTCGCCCTTTCCCACTCACCCACATCTCTCCAGAGAAAATGAACCACGGCAGCGCACGAAAACCACATTACCGCAAGAATATCACATTACCGCAAGCAAGAAAAAGAATCTGAACCATATCAACGTAAGAGGAAAATGAGAAAGGAAAAAGAGAAAAAGACGAAAAAAAGAGTGAGATAGGGAGAGAGGGAGAGAAAGAGAAGGAAGAGTAGAAGAGAGAGAAAGAGAAGAAGTCACATACCTCCCCGCCAAACCTGACCGTCCTCCTCGTAGTCCTGAGATCAGCGTCCAGCAGCGAGAAACAGCATAGAAAGAGGACTTTGGCGCCGGGGGAGGTGAAGGAGGGGCGGAGGTGGGATGTTAGCTGTGAAGATGTGAGTGTTAGTAATAGTAGGGTGATAGTGGGGTGATAGTAGGGAGGGTGAGAGGCTGGAGGTTGGGAGGGGAAAAGATGGCGGGGAGAGGAGAGGGGGAGAAAGATGGGAGAGAGGAGAGGGGAGAGGTAAGAGAAGGAAAAATCACTTGCGCCAACGCCCTCGTCCTCAATCACAGCATCCTGAGGGTTTCGACTCCGATGAATTTCGTGAAAGCAGGTCATGGGTTGAGATGAGATGCTCGCGACTGACAGGATCGCATGTAACTCGAATCACGTCTCAGATATGCGTGCACGGAAGTATGAAAAGAAAATGTCACGAATGAAAGGTAGGGCTGGTGATGAGAGAAGCAAGCGACCAAAAAGAGAAGAGGGGGAGAAAAAGAGAAAGAAGCAGGAAAATGAAGCAGGGAAATGAAGCAGGGAAATGAAGCAGGGAAATAAAGCGAAAAAACACACCTTACTCGACCGCCAATTGATCCCGTTGCCGTTTCCAGCCGCTCCTCTACCCCTACCACCACCAGTACCAGCACCAGCACCAGCACCAGCACCACCACACCCATCCCTCCTCACCATCCTCACCTCCCTTACAACCTGCTCCAACCAATACAGACTCTTTCCAATAGCCCTACTCTCCGCCCCCACTTTCTCGCCGCATCCATGCACGTCATCTAGAAGCTCCATGCCTGCCAGATCGATGAGTTTGAGGAGGGATGTTGCTGTTCTACTGATCGTCGCCGGATTTATCGTTGTGCTCATCGTTGTGCTCATCGTTGTGCTCATCGTTGTACTCATCGTTGTACTCATCGTTGTGCTCATCGTCTTAGCAGCCTCACTCGTCCAGTGTTCGCTCCCATGTCTAGTCTCGGCTCCAGTGTATGCGTTGGCCTCAGTGGCGTTGGCCTCGGGAGCGTCACGAGGGTTCGTAGGGTTCGAAGGGTTCGCAGAGAATGCAGAAACAGGCACAACCTCCGTCCTAACCAACTCCACAACGACAACGGCATGCGAGCGTGAAGATTGCGCGTTTCGGCCGGTGGCAGCGGTGCTGCGGCTGGAGATGATGCGGGCGAGGAGAGCAATTTGGGCGGCTGATTGCTTGAGGTGGTGAGGTTTCGGGTGTTGGGAGGTGTGAGTGTTAGGGTGTTGGGAGTTGGGATCTGTGGATTTTTTGGCTGCTGAGGCGGAGGGTACATGGGATCCGTTGGGTTTGTTAGGTTCTGATGTGGACGAAAATGTGGAGGGTGCGTTGGTGGCCGCAGAGGACGCGTTGGGTGCGTTGGCATCGTTAGGACAATTAGTGATGGCGCTGTCATTGGTAGAGAGGCTGCGTATAGTATCGATGCTGTCGAAGCTGCCTGTGGCATCGGTGTGCTGAGTCGACTTAGTCGTTGACTCCACAGTCTCGAAGTCAAGACCAAGATCAAGATCAAGATCAAGCGTGATAGCGTTCAATTTGCCCGATCCGAAATAATCGTCCAAGTCGAGATTCGTGACTTCTTGGCGCTCGTGTTGTGTAGGCCCTCCTGACATACCACCACTGCTGGCCTTGATGCTGCCGTTGGTGCTGCCGGTGATGCTGCCGTTGCTGTTGCCCTTACTGCCAATACTGTTGTTGTTGTTGTCGTTGTTGTAATCAGCAAGAAGATCATACACCTTTTCGTTGTAGATCTCAAATCCACACATCCTGGGTGCTGCGTATGTAACGCCGACCTGCGCACTCCCCCTTGCACCACTACTACCAACACCACCAACACCATCCCTCGCCCCACAAACGCCCGCCAAATACCCGAACACACTCTGCACGACCCCTCCCTCCACGAACATCGTATGACTCTTCCCGCTCCCCGACCCTCCCCCCGCAAAGATACACACGTTTCTCCCGTCGACGAAACTGCGAATGAAGGGTGTGATGTGCGGTACGAGATCGGCGTTTGTGGTGCTGGGGGGAAAGAAGGCGTCGAAGGTGCAGGAGGTGGTGGTGGTGCTGCTATTGGGATTGTTGGTAGTGTTGGAGGAGGAGGATGGTTGAGAGGGCGTGGCCTTGGTATTACTGAGAGTAGTTGACGTGTGGGACGTGGAGTTGGAGTTGGAAGAGGAGACAGTTACAGTGACGGTGCCGCGTGCGGAGGCATGTGGATTGTTATTAGGGGAAAGACGGCCCGAGGCAGCGTGATGGCAGTGCTAGCCGTTGCATTTGGCGTCAAGAGCGGCTTTGCACGGCCGAAGACGCGGATGGCGCCTAGAGAATCCTGGAGTCGGTCGTGGAGGACTGAGTTGTCGTGTTGGAGGTGATAGAGTTGTTGGGTCGTGTCAGCGTTCGCCTGCTGCAATCGCGCGTTGAGTGCTTCGAGTGCTTGAATTTTCTGGTCTTTGAACGATACGGTGGCGGTAATTACGGTTTGTTTGGCTTCGAGTTCGCGGATCTGCTGGTCTTTGAGATCGAGAGCTTCCTTGGCTTGAGTGTCTTTGGTGGTTAGAAGCTGGTAACTTGTGGCTTCGAGGTTGCGTATGATTTCGTCTTTTTCGGCGAGAAGGGCTTGCACGGCGTGCGGAGTCGTGTTATTGGAGAGATTGACTGTGGTTGTAGGGGCAGTTGTGTCTGATTTGGGGAGATTGGGTGGCATGGGAGCATTCGGAACGTCGGATGATGATGTTGATGTATCTGCTGATATGCTTGATCCTGTGGCTGCACCTGGGATCGACGTGGCCGCATCTGGAATCGACGTGGCTGCATCGACAGATGATGGGATCGATGATGACGGGACTGGGAAAGACGAAGCCAAAACAGTTGGGGTTTGAACTGGTGGCGAAAGTGAAGCCTGAGCTTGAGTCCGGGAAGCTGATGGGGTAGATGACTCTGCTGAAACAAACGGCAGCGACGCGTGGGGTTCCAGCGAAGTGTTGTGAGATTGCGCTAGGATGGTGAGCGAGGCAGCTATCATGCGTGTTAGTATCGTGATTATAGAATTTTTTCATCCCTGTTCGTCGTGGAGACGAGCTCGAACGAGAACCCAAGGCAAGGAAAGACAACCCGGAGGCCGTCGGGAATGCGCTGACGAGTTCTCAAACGTGGTCTTCTCATCGATGTTGTCATCGATGTTGCCAATTGTTATGCAGCAGGTCGATCCAAGAGCACCCAGAAGCTCGCAAGATTTATTGAGAATGTCCAAAACTCGAGATGGAGGCCGAGAAGAATACCACCTTCTAGTCAGAAGACCGAGGCTGGGCAGACTAGTCCAAGAACCCCGACAATCTGCGGTTCGGTAACCACGAGAGATAGCTTCAAAAGAAACCCAAGGTCAAGGGCCTCGGGTGAGAATGAGGGGAGCCTCGCCTGTGTTACTGTGTGTCGCCACCAGCATGGAAGCCACATACTCATTGAAAGCTTGCGAAAAGGCATATGATATCACCAAGAATAACTGAAATGAGACACAACATACCCATGGCACTATTAACCTTCCTCGCCTCCACAAGCTCGGTCTCTTTGTGGTCCAGACGCCTGAAAAGCGCATTGACGGCTCTGTCGACATCATCATCAACGTGGAGAGACATGGCGCCGGTGATGATGAGGATGGCGGGAAGAGTGTCGTAGGGTTATGCGGCGTTGTGGACGGGTGTAGGTTAATGGGGCGTGGGTAGATGGAAGCTTCGTGATGGAGGAAGTTTGGTGAGAATTGCAAGGGCTTGCAGAAGCAAATCAGTCAGCGGACGTCAGGGCGTGAGTAGTGTGAACGATGCGCCGTGATCAGGCAGAGTGGACGCGAAGTACTGACCAGCAGAGAAGGGTGCTAAGGCGTGGTATCGCCTAACAGAGTGCTCAAGTTAGTGTTTTGCTGATGCAGCTTGACTGCCAGCAGAATTGATTCTGGTGAAGCTGAGGAAATTGCTGGAAGTGACCGCGGTGAGATGATCTATGGCACTGTATTTCGGTCAGCAGACGTGAGAGCGTGGTTGGAGCGGACGATACGTCGTGATCAGGTAGAGTGGCCGCGAACTACATACCACCAGCAGGACAGAATGATGAGGCGCAATGCCCGAATCAAAAGTGCTCAGAGTAGTGTTCTCTCGGTCCAGCTCTCTCGCAGGCAAGATTGGGTCTGGGGCGGTTGTTGGAGTTGCTGAAAGAGCCCACGCTGAGATGATCTATACCACAAAGCTCAGCTGTTCCATTCAGCAACGTAGTATGATGCGCTATTCTTGAATCGTACGTCTCGAAGCCAGCGCCACACTCGTTACTTTAGATGTTGATGATTCTTAGGGTGTAATGACGAAGGACTAGATCGTGTGAGCTGAACAGGACATGCAGACTAGTGCCAAGATGTTGGAAGCTGGACGCAGAGCGGAACGACACGCAGGGCCAGCCCCTTTTCTCAGAGCTAGCCTAGCCTGGCTTGGGCAAGCGGGTCGAGGGAACAAAGAAATGAAATTGGACTTTGCGAGCACCATAGGTTTGAGGCGTGGAGGGTCGGCGAAGGTGGATACACGATGTAGACACGACTCTGTGAAGCGATGTCAGTATGGAACGTGAAGCAGATCGACTCTGTAAAGCGAAGTCAGTGTCGAACGTAAGGCGGATATGCGGGAAGTTGGGGACTGTTTACCGAGCGCATCTTCACTTCTGATCGAAGCATGTCCACGAGGCATGTCCACCAAGTAGAGCTCGGTTGACAAGTCGTGGTTGATCTCTTCAGCAGTTCGTCCAAGCTTCTGGTATCACGAGAGGTGGGACATCTTCATTATTTCCGCAGTTCAAAGGCTGTTTCATTCAATCACATCAACAAGTTATATATTCTTGACTATCGCACCACTGCCTAGTCCTTCTAATCTATCCTTGCCGCATTCATATGCCCCGATCCTCCTCATACTCCCTCATCTGCCTGACATTCACCCACTGCTGCTCTTTTGCGATTTCATCCAGTTGTTCCCGTATCTTCGGATAACTTTTTCGCACCAGATCCAGCTGGGCGAGATGGCGTTGTTCTGAAGGGTGATCCACGTCGAGTAACGCCAGATTAAAGGTAAGACCGCAAATGCTTCTTCGCGTGAAATGTTCTTTGGTGGTCGGGGCGGCAGATGTAGCGCGTTGGCAGCGAGCATGGGGATGGAGGCCAGTTCAGGGGTGTCAGCTTCATTACTCCGTGCTGTTGTCAGAGTCAGTTCTAGTATTTCACTATTAACAACAAGCCGAATCTCACCTTGAGCTGTATGTACCTCCTTCAATCGTCGAACCTCCTCTTCAAGCTCAGTAATCTTGTCATCTTGTCGTCTGATAGTCTCTTCCTGCTCGGAACTGACACGGGCATAGTACTGCCGCGACTGATCGATTGCGCGGAGAAGGGCGTCTTTGTCACGTTGGATGTCGCCGTTAAAGTGATTCGTTTGTAGATGTGTACATGACGGGTGTGGGTGTTGGTGTAGATGTGGGTGTGGGTGGTTGGCTTTCACATTGTGATTCAGATATGATGATTGTAGAGTCGAAGTCGACCAGTCGGATGAGGAAGCAGGTATTGATGTGGATGTGTATGTTGACGCGACCGAAAGGGATGGTGATGGAGGGTCAGGAAGGCTTGAGGATCTGGATCTGAAACTGGATGGCATTGCAAGGCCTTGGCCGGGTAAGCCGGCGTGCTTTCTAATGTTTGTTGTGATGGGATTCGAGCTTTGCATATCTTCTCACCTTGTTACAGCTGCACCTCTTCCGCTTCCTTCTGCACCTTTCCTTCTGAAGTCCAGTCTTGGACTTTGTAAATTCAGTCTGAATCTTCGGTTCGCAGACCGGACAACAATGAGCGATGGGCGATGTTGTCGTATGCGAGATGTTGAAGCTTCCAAAATTGCAACGCCTTGCAGTTGTTCTCTCCAAAACGCGACTTTGCAGACTCGGTGTGTATCGTCTGCAAGAGTTGATGATGTTGATGATAATCTGGACGAAGATGACCTTGCGATTGACCATTGACAACATTGTGAAGGAACCGGCGACAGATGACCAGGAATAGGAGCAGTGATGGCATAAAGTGCTGGACACTTTCTTGTCTCATTCATTGCTACTTCATGCCAGGTTTCAAATTACAAAGACACGCCAGCTGAAACTGAAGCTGTAACAGAGACAAAGCCGCCGCCGTCACTTCAGCCTCCCTTGACTCCCTCCCATTCATGTTTCAAAAATCTGGTGCTCAATCTGAAACACTGCGCCCTCATTGCGAAACCCGGTAGAAACGATTCATGAACACCGGCAGCTGCACAGACTCATATCGGTCGACTTAAGACAAGACTTGACACATTGCCACGACAAGACACACTATTGCTAGCGTCAGCCGAGCTGCCAGACAATGCACACGAGTTTCCGCTACAGTAAGATCCAACGAGGACGAAACGCCTGTCATGTCAACTGCTCAATGTCGTGTTTCTATTTCTGTATATCTGTTTCCGACACCACTGCCCACCACGACTGGGCTCATCTGCCTCAGTATCGTGGCAGCATTTCTAAGCACATATACCCCGCAATCCACACTTCCGGGCTTCTGCTGCACACTCCTTTGCAATCTCGCCGGCCTCCACACAATACCTCTCAACCCGTTTCCCCCAGCTCCAGCAAACCAGCTGATGGCCTGGAACAGCCCATCTAAGTCTGGAAACTCGGCCGCTGCGTTTGCATTCCGCGGGGTTCGTGCAGAGTCGAAGACGGAAAGGGTGCCAAGAGGAGAGCTACTAAAAACCAGGCGCCAGTGGAAGGTACCGACGTGCCAAATCACGAGAACGCTGGTGGTCGAAGCGGTCAGGTGGCGAAGGAGTTGGGAGAGGAGTTTGGTTTGGGCAGATGTAAGATTTGCGGCTGATGCAGGTGGAGTTGTGACATCGTGCGTGGCAGTGGAGTAGGCAGACGTACTGCCGCTGCTGCTGCTGGTGGACGTCGTCGACTTTGCCGCAAGCCGGAACCAAGCCGTAATGAGCACAGGGTCAAGCACAACCACCTTATCCTGCGCCCCCAACGCCGCGACCAAATGCGTCATGACAGCAAAGAGAAGCGCATCCGTCAGCGGCTGATTCGGCAGCATGCTACACAGATCTCGCAAATCGACAGAACAGCTGGGAACTCTCCTCCTTCCCTCCCCATCAATATCAACAGATCCAACCCGCCCGAATGAAAGCGATGTCGGTCGACAGTTTAAATCGTACCGGCATGTCTGAGCCCAGGATTGGAGAACGAGTATCAGTTCACGCGCGATAGGACTGTTTGCGCGTTTTGCGGCGCGGAGGGGAGAGATGGTTTCGTGTGGGGGCTTCCAGGTGAAGTCGTCGAGGAGGTTTCGTGGAACGAGGGTTGTGCGTGATTGCTCTGACATGTCTGCGAACTAACGATCTTGTTCTCGTATATTGAGTACGAACTATTCTGCGTGCGTAATCTCACTTGCGGGTATGGCCTAGAAGAAGAAATGGTTCGATGTTCAGCTAGGGTGTTCTTGAGTTTTTGTGTTTGATGTTTGCTTTTCGATTATAGTAGAGTGTCCTAGATTAAGGTATGCGTCTAGCCGTCCGTACCTAAACTCGAATCGACTCTAATGTTAGAAGACAATTAGACTGCGTCGAAGGAAGTAATAGAATAAGACGAAGTCGTCGGCCAATAAAGTATGTGGAACAAGGAAGGCGAACTCGTGAGTAGGTGTTTCCTAATATCAATACATCCAATTGACAAACATCACAGCAAAGCACATTCCTCATCGATATCAGCACTCACATCTGCCGTAAAAAGTTCCCCGATTCCGACGCTCATGTCGAAAAGACAGTCCTCGACAAGGCCGTCCAAGACATAACCGGCGAAGAAGGCACAGGCGTATAGTCCAACATAGAAGCCGTTCGCCTGCATGTCGCCGCCCCAACTCTAACCACAGCCCACTATCTTCGCCTTGCCTCTGCCTTCCGTGGCTAACGCGAAACAGTCAACAAGGCCTTCGCTTTCCCGCCTCGATCCCTCAACATTCCCGACAGCGACAAACCTGCATTCATCAAAATCCTCCGCATCGCAGTCTACACCGCCTGCCTCGCGGCTTTGATCCAAGGTACCAACATCATCGACGCCGCTAATAAAGAACGTAAATTGAACATCGACTACGGCGCTGTCTGACAAATCTGGCGCGCCGGCTGCATCATCTAAGCTAACTACATCTCCGACAATATCCTCGGCCCTATCTACCACAACGCTGCCAATCTCGACAACGTTAACCTATTGACTATGTCGCAAAAAGCGCAGCAGGATCTCCAGATAGGATACCCGAAGCTTAAGGAAGTGCTGGCACAAGCTACACAAGCTAACTTAGTTATGCCTACACTATCCGCGACGGCGGAATGAATTAAGATCCTAAGTGGTACGGATCTGCCTACAGCCTTTTATGAGGCGCAGCTGGATTACTTTAGGAATCATATATATGATGCGAAGGGAGAGAAGGGTACTGAAGGCCCGACGGAGGGGAAGCATCATTTTGAGTGGAAGCCGGCGAGTGAGAAGTGAGTCTGTAGAGCGGAAGGCTTCTTGCATAAGAAGAGGTACGTGCGTGGGTGCGTGCAAAGGGAGGACAGTTGTAATACGAGCTTTTTTTATGCCAAGCAAGCTGCATAACATACCAAGACGCAAGCGTTCGTTTACGATACCACAGCTACCTTTTGAATCTCCGACAATCTAAATCTACTTTAGCCATCTTTGGCGTGAGTCTCGCGGATGCGCAAAACACCATCGTGTCCCTCTTCCTGAAGTGGCTCAAAATGGTCATCACCACCTACGCCAGTAGCCTTAGTCATGATAGTGACAATGGACGACTCGAAATCTGAACGTATCACAATCCAGGCATCTGGTGCTTCCTTTGGCCCTGGTATTGTTCTGCGACTCGCAAACTCAACTATGTAGTGCTCCCTCAACGATAGAAGGAGACAGGTCTTATCTTGTGCGGTGCGGTCGTCGAGTATTATTAGCTGGTCATTAAGAAGACCACTCTCTGGATGGAGGTGAGATTGAGCCCAATCGATGACGTCTGCAATCGTCTTATCCAGGAACGGATTGTCTTCTAGTGCATGCTCGTCGATTGGACATGTCGTCGCACTCTCCTCGATAACTTCAGGTAAGGTGGTTGAAGTCACCAGATATCCTACTGGTGTCTCGTAACAATTGTCTTCAGTTGCTTTATTGGCTTCTTCGAAAAATTCACTGATGAGCTTTGTGGATGATCAGTCAGTCAGTCAGACGTGCATGCTGGTACCGCATCAACACTACATACCTCAACCGGCAGCTTTGCAGTGCAGAACACTGGACACAATGTGTCTGACATACCACTGAGCTGTGATGTTGTTCTCTAGTACCTCTTTCGAAACTGTTCAACTTCAGTCAGTCTTGACTTCTCGAAAAACGAAGCTTTTCAGGTGATGATGCAGGATGCAAAGGCGAATTCATCTCACAGTGTGTAAGGCACCTCCAACAATAAGGTCAATTAGATAGTACTGATGACTAACTGCTCATGAATCCATCGCAAGGGAAATCTCTATGATACGCATGCTAGGGGAAGCGG
>Ga0268246_10000899_pt1 | contig 11508 bp, 12 predicted proteins | sample AgamicOrSfe_FD_200242 | JGI IMG/M metagenome (GOLD analysis project Ga0268246, IMG submission 200242) | Agave microbial communities from Guanajuato, Mexico - Or.Sf.e (v2) (version 2) | ecosystem: Host-associated > Plants > Phyllosphere > Phylloplane/Leaf | place: Guanajuato, Mexico | collected...
GGGGATGGGTGGGTTGATGAGTATGGCTAGTAAGTTTTTGTAGGGGAAGAATGAGCTTCCTCGGCCAAAGAGTCGTAACGCTGCATTAGATGGGATTGGCTAGTCTCACTGGGTAGCTGAGGTAATGGCACGAGTAATGGCACACAGAGCTGCACGAATATGATTGCGTTGCCAGGGCGCTGTGTCCAGAATTCTGTTGCATTGCTGTACGTTGTCAAGGTACTGTGTTCAGCCAGCAGGCCCTCGTCTGACTATACATGCGTGGCTCATTACTTATCTCGTCTGCTTCTCATGTCTCATGTCATGTCCTATGTGTCATGATCTCGACACATTTGACTTGACCCTGACAGTACTGTTCCGTGCCCAACCAGCCTGGATCATATTCACCCACTTTTCCAAGCGTGATGTGTTCAAACCATCATCATCACTCCCCTCTCAATATCTCACTCCCTTCTCCGCTACGTCCGCCGCGCAGACTCTTCGCATCACATCTCATCATTTTGCCAAAATACGCCGCATCAGCCTAAAAACCCCCATCTCTCCCTCAATTCCTCAAGTCCTCACGTCCTCACGCTTCACCAGCGCCCACCCTTCAAAACTCCCTCTCTCAGACGGCAACGGCTCCTCGCCCTTGCTTACCACATCCCTCCAACCCTCCGGCACCTCCAACCTCCACCCGTCCTCTTCCTCTCCCTTACCCTCTTCCTCTTTCGCTCCCTTACCCACGCCCACTTCCGCACCCACGCCCACGCCCACGACCAGGCTTGCAACCAACAAAGCGATGATCCTCCGTCCAAAATCCTTGCGTGCCGGGCACAGGAAGGGGTAGACACCAAACGGCATGTATGCATCACGGCGTTCTTTTTCCTTTTCCTTTTCCTTTTCCATGTCGACAACGGTAACAGAAGGGACCCAACGACTAGGATCGAACGCGCCGGCAGAAGCGCCCCAGATGGCTGTGCTCCGATCGATTGCTTCGACGTCAGCTGCGACGGACACTGGGGCGGTCAAGTCCGGGCTTGAGTCGAAGACGCGGTAGACGCGCTTCGTGGAGGGGTAAAGACGTAGTAGTTCGCGGGCGATGTCGAAAGCGGTGATGTTGCGCGTACCGTCCGACTCGATGTCTTCACGCGTGGATGATTTGCGTGAATTGTCGGGGCCGGAAGGATCAGCGAGGAAGGCGCGGAGAGCAAACGTGCAGGCGCTCTGGGTATCGCCGTGCCGGGTGCGGAAGCGGATCTCCACGAAACCTAAAAGGACGATGCGCCACAGGGTTTCGTAAGCGGGGAGGATGAGGTTGAGAGGGTTCGAAGTCGGGTCGTCGAGGTCGTGGTCCGGGAGGAGGTCATGAAGAGCGACGCGGAAACGATGCTGCGATTGAAAGGCATCGTTCGGGGTGGAAGCGAGCTTGGATTTCTTCCAGAGGTCGTTGATGGATGCCGTGACAACATCGATGGCAGCCTGGGAGAGTGCCAGCGCGTCGACATCGAACATGATGGAGAGAACGATGCGAAGGGTCAAAATTTGGATATATGGCATCAGCGGGATCCGTGAGTCGGAGAGAGAGCCTTTGATGATCATTTGCGCTTCTTCCGCGAGACGCTGCCATTTGTCGTTGGTTAGATGAACCTTGTGGACAGCTTCTTTCTTGAACTCGAGGTAGCGCTTTTCGTTGGTAGTAGTGAAAGCATTGTTGATACCGAAGCTGTGAACAAGACGCTGTTCGGTGTTGCTCTGCATTCAAGGCCTGGAAGGTTGTTACCGAAGCCCTTACAGGAAATGATCATGCGGCATTCAGCGGAAGTGGCGAGAGCGCTTTTGGACTTGGGCTGCGCAAAGTACATCCTAGTATACCACCAGGTCGCGCCACTGATGATCGCCATTGTGACGATGAGGATGCAATAGACCACCATTTTTGTGTTCCTAATAGCACTGTCGTGTCGGGGAGATATGAAGTAGTGTGTCAGGCTCTTCCTGTTCTCGAGAGCAGCGCAGAGGAGGACCTTGGTGTGACCGATGTCAATGGTGATGCGATGTCTTTATACAAGATGTGAGTGTATGTCGGGCAAGCAGCCGAGCAAACAGATAAGCGCGTCCGATGCAGGCTTGAAAAACAGAGATTGTAGTAATTTATTGTTTGAAGTAGGAACAAACAGCGTGTTGAGAGGCCGAGCTCAGACAGTGCCCGTGGTTAGCGTGAAGGCCAGATCTGAAACACGACTCAGACACGGAAACACGCTCTCTGCCATGAAATACTATCTCTGCCGGATGAAATTGTTGACCCATAGGATATCAGAAGGATGGGTGAGTGAAACTCATTCTAAAATTTAAGCTTCAAGCCTTTCTGCCAGCGCTAGAGATTGTAAGGGAGACGATTCGCACCCTGACAGGTGTCGTTGTCGCTTGGGGTTCCTCAGAATTGGTGAAGATGGCGCAATTGGTTGTAATCTCGAGCTTCAAAGCCTCTCTGGCAGTATCAACGAACGTCATACCGCAATGATCAACGTATACTCAAATATCGATGGGAAGGATTGCGAAGGACGTGTAGGTATGATTGCATTACATCGTGCATCTCAAATGTCAATGCAAATCAATGTTTAATATTTCATCCTCTGCGGACCTCGAAGGACTGGGCACTATGTGGCCGATCCACAGTCACAGGTCACAAGTCTAAAAGGTTTCCGCGGAGAGTGCCGTGAGGATCCTGCTCAGACTTCGGTCCTAGGACAGTACCAGTCCTCTTCGAGCTCGGTTGCCTGTGTTACTTGTAGATTCACAACACGTCATCGCCTTGGGAAGAGCACCTGCGACATCAGTTCCGTGCTCTGTACATAGATATCACTGTGTGGAGAAGACCAAAGACTCACTTCTCAAGGCTGAGGCAGATTCACTCGGCACTGATATGCCACAGAAACGCATCTTCGTATTGACACTTCTTCCATGATAGCGATCTGCGAAGGGTATGCCTATGAGAGGGCGAGTAGGCACTGGCATTACTGGTGTGGCGGCCGATTTGCCATATCATAATGTGCACATACATCGATCTTCAAGTCTGTCCCAGGGCTCCTAACGCAATCCTCAGCTCCTTCACCGCCGTCGCCACATCCTCAAAGTTCAGCGCACTTATCGCCCATTTTGCATGTTTCTGCGCTTCTGCCATTGCCGCGTCGTCCACGTCAGTAACGTCGCGCGCGAAGCCGGCGGTTATCGCCGAAGGACCCGTGCGCGTGGTAGCTGTTGGTGGTATTGGTGCTGATGGGACTGTAGGAGGTTTGGGAGTGGAAGCGGCGGAGCGTGACCATAGTGGTTTCGAAGCTGCTGGAGGTTGAGGTGGTAATTGAGTGGACGGGTGGACGGGCTTGGGTGCGAGGAGAGGTGCTTCGTCTGGCGGGTCGTCTGCAGTCGTTGGGTCGACGTCCATCTTGTCGTTGTAGAAGTTGTGCGGATCGAATGCAGGCGCTGGCAGGATGGCTGGTGGTTGGACTATTATAGGTGCATTCGGGTCGTGGGAGGCTGCGGAAGGGATGTCGAAGAGATCTGCTGTATTCGCGGTATCTTGAGCGTCGTTGGGAGGAGATTGGACTTCTGGGAAGTAGCCGCCGCCTATAGAGTCCTGGCGTTGGTTTATGTCCTGAGTGGTTCTTGAATCTACTGGTGCTGCCGTCGCTTCTGGCGTTGGTGGGACTTCTCCATTCGGTCGTGGTAATGATGCTGCATTCCACTGTGCTGCTCTTTCTGTGAGAAGTTGTTGGTCGACGTGTGCCTGCTCGTCTTCAATACTCGGCGGCTGATATGACCCTGCAGGGTTTTCAATGTCCTTGACTTCCGGGTCTTCAGGATCCAGCTGCACCACCGCGTCCTCTGTAGGTACAGGCGCGGGTTCTGGATTACTATCATTCGGATCCTCCCCAGCTTTTATTGCCTTTGCTATCCGCACTGCATGATACTTCGCATACTTTATCTTAGCGACAATCTCTTGGCTCGGCGCACCCCATATCTGCACCAGATCCAGAAATGTCGCTGCAGCTAGAAACGTGTCTGCTGTTTGCTTCGTAACACTATTTGCGCGTACGGCGTTGTCTGCGCGCTGGAAGGTTTCGAGGCCGAATTGCTCGACGTATGCCTGGCCTGCAACGTCATCCGTGATTGTGTCGTCGGAGGCATATTGTGTTTTCATGGATTCGAGCTTGTCGACTAGCATGGTGGTGTACTGCATGCATTCATCGTCGGCTTGGTGGAGGGATCGTGAGAGAATCTGGTTGGTCATCCAGTAGTAACCTAGCATGTATGTTAGAGGGAGCCGTAAGCAGGGCTTCAGGTAGGTACAAACACCAGTAAGCGATCGCAGGCTTCACTTTCTCGAGTTGAGCTGCGCGAAGCGCGAAACGATTGAACTCTGGCGACTTCAGCTTTGCAGGTACGTTGGAAGACATCTTGAACTTGATTTCTTGGAGGAGATAGAGGTTAGTGTCAACGGAGGAGTGTTTGAGCTTAGAAGGTGATGCTCTCGTGGCTGGAGCTGATCACCAATGACGAGGCCTAGACGGCGTTTAGATCAAGAGATCATCTAAAAGCCATCGAGACGAGCTCCTGTGGCCAGCTTGCTGCATAGCTGTCAGCACACATTACAGCCCTCCTTGGCCCCGTCGTCTCATCGCATCTAGTCCAGCTCAGTGCAGTGCACAATCCAGGAAGAACGAACACCAAGTCTCCTCCTCGCAAGATGCACTCTACATTACTCTTCACCACTGCAGCACTCCTTTTGCCATATTCTACCGCTGCTGGCCTGTACACAAAAGCCTCGCCAGTGCTACAAGTGGACGCACGTTCCTATGACCGTGTTATCACTAAATCCAATCACACGTCCATCGTCGAGTTCTACGCTCCATGGTGTGGTCACTGCCAGAATCTCAAGCCGGCTTACGAAAAGGCAGCTTCTGCGGTCGATGGCATTGCACGAGTAGCAGCAGTCAACTGTGATGAAGAAGATAACAAGTCATTCTGCAGTAGCATGGGCGTTTCGGGGTTCCCGACACTAAAGATCGTGAAGCCTGGGAAGAGCAAGGATGGCAAGAAGCCACGGCCAATAGTGGAGGATTACCAAGGGGCGAGGACAGCGAAGGCTATAGCCGATGTTCTCGCAGACAAAGTGCCGAATCATGTCACTAGGCTCAAGGACGATGCTGTGGAGGGCTGGGTACAGAAGGAACCGGCGAAGCCAAAAGTACTCTTCTTCAGTGAGAAGGGTGTGGTGAGCGCGTTGATCAAGGCTGTGGCTGTGGACTTTCTAGGCTCTGTTGATGTTGCCTTTGTTAGAGCGACCGAGAAGAGCACCGTAGCCAAGTATGCCGTCACAAGCTTTCCTTCCGTAGTTCTGCTTGCTGGCGAGGGAAAAGAGCCGGAAATGTATAATGGCGAGATGAAGAAGCAAGCTCTCATTGATTTCGTCTCACACGCTGCGAAACCCAACCCAGACGCCAATCCTGCGCAGCTCTTGCAGGGCAAGGCCAAACCAAGCGCGAGTAAAAAGGCAAAAGCTAGCAGTTCAGCAAAGTCTGCTAAGCCGAGCGTGACCGCAGCATCCAGCAGTGCCACTTCCGGAGAGGCGGATGCGACAACACCCGATGCTGCACCACCGCTAGCACCGGTACAGGCTGCACCGCAGATACCAATCTTGAACAGCGAGGCCGATTTGCAGAAGAGCTGCGTTCACAGCAAGTCGGCAACATGTATACTCGCTATCATGCCTCAGTATACCAATGAAGAGAGAACTATACAGGACAAAGAGACCATCAAAGCTTTGAACGAGATATCTCACAAGCACAGATCCCGTGGATCGAACATGATTCCGGCTTACATTGTGCCATCAGCAACGAACAGCCTGGCGCAAAGGCTGATGTCGGAGCTCCTTGAGCAGAGTGCTGCAACTGTTGGTCAAGTTGGCCTCCTGGTCATCAATTCAAAGCGAGGCTGGTGGACACGCTACACAGGCAGCGCGCACACGCAAGCTGCTATTGAAGACTGGATCGATGGTATCAGATTCGGCGAGCACACAAAGTCCAGCTTGCCAGAAGGTCTGGTTCAGGAGATTCAGCAGGAGGAGGCGCCGAAGCCAGTGAAGCCTGTGCAGCCTGTTGATGAGGATGATGACAAGCCGATTGAGCTCAAAATGGAGGATTTGTCAGGGACGGGCGGAGATCTGGGGAATGGGCTTCGATATGAGTGGATCGAGGTGGACGAGGACTATGTCCCTGAGCAGGACAGACATGAGGTGATACGGGATGAGCTATGATCGATAGAGAATGGTATTGATATCAGTTTCTTCAGCTGCGGATGTCCTCTGCTTTGCCCCTGAGTTTCACTGCTGACAGTGTACATCTTCTCAGTATACCAGTCGGAGTAAAGAGTAAGCCTGGAATGCTGCCAAGATTCTCGTATGACTTTCATTGCAGCATCGATGTGCCCTTAGGTCGTGACTGCCATGTTGGACTGATATGCCGACGTGTCGAGTTCTTCGTTTCCGCTGATCATCCTCTCGCCATGGTTCGACAAGAGGAAGGAACACATCTCATCTCAAGTGAGATTTTGTGTACAAAAGCCCAGATGTTCCTTACATCAACTCTTCTTTCTTTTCCTTCTCTCGCATCAATCCTCAGAACAACCTCATCTCTCCGAAATGCCTCGTCACCATCATCACATCCTCCACCTCCACTGGTATTCCAGTCACCACTTCTTCCATTCCCTTTCTGCTATGTCACGCTAGCGTCCATCTATACCGTGTCACCGCCATTCGGCACAGCCGACATCGTGATTCTAGCATGACCTCACTATCCTTCAATATGTATCATTCCGGCCTTCCCCTTTGCGTTTGACACACTCTCCGGTTCGATCACCTCTACGACACTATGTCGTCCACATGACATAAGTGTAAAGCACATACAGGTGAGTACTGTATATCTGTTGCTCCTCGACTTCAAGTACTGACTATACCTTGTTAGCTGCTACGATGATGCCGAACCACGTTGATCAGCTACTCTGAACCTGCAAAATCTCACTGTGTTCGCTCCTTGCCTCGCGATGCTGCGAGGTTCGGTTGTGATACATGGGTAATCAACAGAGGTGCTCAATGGAATTGCGAGTCCGCTTACCTGCGCACTCTCCAGGAGTACACCACACCTCCTCCGCAGTCTGGACAACTACCAAATCGTTAGTTTGTTTGTCGACTTAATCAAGTATTGGCACCTCGAACCCCTCCAGACAATCAGCATGTCAATCCAAGGCGTCTTCGGTTCTGGAGTCCAGTATGGCTGCCCAGACCATATTGGTTGCCCGCGGCAGTATAACATGTCTCCACCCCGTCAACAAACTATGCCTTCCACTTTTGATCATCGCAGAGGTCGAGAAAGCGCAGCAGGTCGCCTGAGGGACGTGCAGGTTGTACGTACTCCTGGCACCGGACGATGCCTATCCCAACCCGCTCAACTCGTCCCGTCGACGTGGAAGGGATTGACTCGACCCTTCCAGTCAACATGCAAATTATCAAAAGTGCTGCACTGATCGAACTGGAAAAACAGGTTAGTTGAGCTGACACTTTTCCCATACTTCTTGCGCAGACGATGCTGACCACGTTACAGACCAATGATTACAATGTCGTGACTATCTGCTGGAGAAAGTCAGACTTCGCTAAGGCAACCTATCGGCTCGATTACATCGCACGGTCCACTCCAGGTGAAGACAAGGACCCTTGTCGAGCTTATGGTCAATGTTCAGCCTGTCACATCCGTACCCGAGTGTCGTGGCTCCGGACCTCGCTGGGTCCCTGCTTGTTCACATCACCATCGCGTCTCGGACGACAGCCTCACCAACGATCTCGACGCTAAAGCTGCCCTGAACCTCAAGATCGCCAATCCCATGATAATATGCTGCTCATCAACGACATATGTTCTTGATATTCACTCTAATCGTCTATATACATATCAGCTCACCAAATCACCAACTCGTCAACCCACGTGTCCTGTCATATCCACCCCGTAGCTGCGACTCTGGTTTCACGACTTTCCCTTGCAACACCGTATACTTCACAATATTCTCACAATCCTCCGGCCTCACGCGCCCAAGCCATATCCCCTGCGCCGACTGGCCTCCAAGCGCCGTCTCACCTTGCGTCCCTGAGCTCCCACTACGTCGGAAAACCATCACATTGGCAGCATACTTGTGTCCGCCGACGTGAGAAATGAAGTAGATACCGCACCCTCCCGGCCGCTCATCGTGCAGATCGCGGTACAGCCCCAGTGGCCGCAGATGACGCTCGAGTTCGCGGCGGAGTAGTGGTGCCGATTGACCACAGCGGGCATCTCGCGTCTTTTGGGAGCATAGCAAGATGAGGTAGGAATGAGGGCACGGCTTGGCAGAGAGCGGAGAGTGCGGACTTGGTAGGATTGGTGCGATGGCTGGGATGATTGACGCTGCAGTGTCTGAGAGTGTGGCTGCTGCATCTGAGATTGTTGTTGCTGCATCGGAGAGGGTAGCAGCTATAGCGGATGTTGGTGCTGGCGGTAGTGGTGTTGTATTTGTGGGCGCGCTGTTGACGTGATTGGCAATTAGGTCAGGGACGAGAGCGGGAGTGACGCCGGAGATGAGCTGCCATGCTGGAAGAAGAAGCACGTCGGTCGCGGTCGAGTCGTGATCCCCGTCATGGGGTACGGGCATGTCGGATGCGGAGAGCATCAGATGCTAGAAGAGCAATCGTGTTAGCTGAAATGATTCCACTATCTGTACGCAGGGCTCAAGCAGCAACAAGATCAACGCTGGGAACGACCTTGTGCTTGCTTGTCACATCCGCCACTTTATCACGCAGTCTGTCCAGGAAGCCTGAACTAGGTTGACGCACTCCATTACTCGGTTTCACATCTGCTTTGCCTATTGCTTCCATGACCGATCCAACCTCATCTGTGACATCTCGAACCCAGTCTGTCTTGCCTGTCGCGACTATCAGATGTGTGTCCCAGCCTCCAACATGTCCGTAGATCTGATCTTCCTCTTCGATGTTCCAGCTTCTTGGGTATTTGATCGTGCAGGAATCGCAGTCGTGGAGGCAGTCTTCGCCGTCGACGGCTGGATCTGTCGCGGGAAAGAGCGCCACTGGTGTGTCTGCCTTGGTGAAGGTGGGGTCGGTCGAAGGATCGAAGTCTCGAGTGTCTGTCGCGGTGGGCACCTGGTTCGAGGAGAATCGTTGAACGATCGAACCAAGGAAGTTGGCTGGTTTGTTTGATCGTGTTGTCACCATTTTTGGATTTTGGGATCTTGTATTAGGCTTTGATCGGGGATCTCAATGAAAGGGTGCGGCAACGAAGAGGATGATGAGCTATATGTTGAGGTAAACAAAGGCCGCGCACACACCCGGCCGAGCACGCCCGGCTTATCTAAAAGATCTCGGCTTCAGTCACACTCCGAGCCCGAGCATTCAGGGACTCGGACTTCTTCACAAAAGAAGCAAAACCGACTTCCTTCACCATTCACCTCGTCCTATCAAGATACCCGGGCGGCGACGACGGCGTGCTTAGCATCGAGAGTATGCCGCATGATACTTCGAAAATCAGTATATGGCTGGACAATGATCCAGGGCATGATGTATGTGAGCAGATACTAAAATAGTGCTTGAGGAAGATGAATCTTTGTGCAACTATGCTGTGATCAAGCTTGACATGGTGCTTTCCCGCTGCGTCTCAAGTATCTTGCCCCAAACACTTGCCCTGGGAAACAATGGATGCCATAGCAAAACATTTGATTCACTACCTAAATTGGGCCGAATTGGCAACACTATTGTAGTATACAACCGAGCATCATTATGGCTCCAGGCTACTCAGAGAGCTGCCCTCCAGTGTCATACTGTTGTGGTCTGACAGCGGGCAGAGGAAAACCGTGCTAACAGTAAAACCACACTAGGACGCCTTCGCCATCCTTCTAGCCGCCCTCCACCCTAGAGCCAATCTTATAGGCATCAGTGCGTGTAGTGGCAACGCATCACTAGATCACACCGCTCACAACACTCTGGCCATACTGTCCGCCATTCGCAGCCCGACCGACAAACCCGTTCCAGTGATACGAGGTGCCGACAAACCTCTTACTCGTCCTGCTCAATACGCAGCGAGCATTCATGGCGAAACCGGACTCGATGGCGTCGACCTTCTCCCTAAAATTCCTGCTTCGAAACTTGCATCAGTACCACAGAGCATATCAGCTATCGCCGAACACATCCTCGCTGAACCTGTCAACACAGTCTGGATCGTCGCGACGGGACCTCTCACTAACATTGCTCTCCTCCTTCGAGACTTCCCCGCTGCACGCACACATATCAAAGGTCTCTCCATAATGGGTGGCGCCATCGGGGACGTGCCCACCACCAGCCATAATAGCAACGGGATGAAATCAACCACCGAACCATTTGCGCCAGCTCCACCCCACCGACAAGACGGCAAAGGCAACTGGACTCCCCACGCCGAATTCAACATCTGGTGCGACCCTGAAGCCGCCGCTCTCGTATTCGATACCCTCACACCCCTCGACGTCTCCATCATACTAATTCCACTCGACCTGACACATCAAGTGCGTGGCACGGACGAAGTCCAGCGACTGCTCTTTCCCGACCCGACAGACCCGCACACAAACAAGAGTATAGTGCGTCCCATGTTCAAACAGATCCTCCTTTACTTCGCCTCGACGTACTCGTCAGTAAGCGGCATCCACGATGGGCCGCCGCTGCATGATCCGCTGGCTGTGTTCGCGGTGTTGGAGCCGGATGCGTTCGAGGATCGGAATGGCGCGCGATGGCGGGTCAACGTGGATACGAGTGATGGTGAGAGGGCGGGAGAGACGACGGCTGTGCTTGAAGAGAAAGAATCTGGTGAAGAAGGTGTCAGAATACCGAGAGGCGTGGACCTGGGAAGATTCTGGGGCGCGGTCGACAATGCGCTGGGAGCTGCTGAAGAAGCTACAAAGGACGCTATGTTACGAGATGTGTAGACGCCTGATCGTTTCTCGGCCGACTTCGACAGCTAATCATATTACTGTACTATTAGGGGGTACAAATAGACAATAGAACTTCAATGGCACGCTCCACGGGATATCTAGACTTCTCTTTCGTGACTGTACGTGCTACTCTTTGCCACCTCTATTGTTGATGCAAGTTCAAAGATGAAACCTTGCGATACTACCCCTGAGGCTTGCTCCTCATGACTGTATCTCCTACTCATTCGATACTCAATTTAGATAGATCGCATTCCGGATATTGACAACATGGCATGAGCACTGTATCACCAGATCACGGAAAGAATCCAAGGTGCGAGGAAGTATCTGGGACATTGGTAAAATAGGCATTAGGCATAAATTCATGAAACGACCTCAATGTGCCACAGGCTGCGGTTTCACCATCTTCTCCTCCCCTCCCCTGATGACCCTCTCTCTCGCCCTCGGGAACAAATCCCACCCTCTCCTCCCCACCCCCTGCAC
>Ga0268246_10000901_pt1 | contig 11494 bp, 15 predicted proteins | sample AgamicOrSfe_FD_200242 | JGI IMG/M metagenome (GOLD analysis project Ga0268246, IMG submission 200242) | Agave microbial communities from Guanajuato, Mexico - Or.Sf.e (v2) (version 2) | ecosystem: Host-associated > Plants > Phyllosphere > Phylloplane/Leaf | place: Guanajuato, Mexico | collected...
CAGCGATATATAGACTCGCATTCGTGAACGATACCCTGGGTTCGAGGTCGTGATCTTCACTGTTCTGGAAATGGCCATTACTCTTACGAGGGAGTGCCGCAGGAAAGCTTATTGCACATCCGAGGTTCTGCGTAGACGGATGCCATTTCGATCGTGGTCAGAATCGCTGAGCTCTCGCACTAGGATCCCTCGCGCTTCATAGCATGGAGACGTTCGTACGGGGTCACGATACGTAGCGGTATGAAGTCTTGTAAGGCAGGAGGCGTTTTGAGAACAGTTTGATGGAGAATGATCGACGTTTGTGGCCACATTTGTAATGATAGTGCTGTGACGAGTCTGCGCTTACGGCTCATGGAAATCTCCAGGCACACACGCACGACATGCTGATCCTTGCTGAACTCGATACTGTTCGATATGGAGATGATGGAGATGAAGATGGAGCAGTGGAACGAAGCCTGGAGAGTGCCATTAGATAGTCTTGGCGTCAGGGTCCATGATGTCAGGTTAGCGACATGTAAATAAACTTAATAACTTCAGAAAGACTATAATCTTGCATTCATCACGTAGACACAACACATCATGGACTTCAGAGACGACACTCGCGTCAGCCAGCAAGATGGCGACAATCGAATGCCACGGACTGTTGTCAGACCAGGATCACCTCCAACTCAGTCTTCACATCGCAGAAGCCAGGATGCGTCTGATCACAAGCGCGCAAAACGTGATCGGTCAAGAAGCCGTGAAGAACCAAGAGATACCACTCGCCGTCGCTCACCCGGCAACATAAAGGATGCCCAACGATCCGAAGCCCGACGTGATGCCCGCCGAGACGATGAGCGCACGAGCGACTATAGATCTGCTGCAAAAGAGCGCGAAGCAAGACGACACAGAGACAGCTACTCCAGAAGTCCTCCACCCCGTTCAAGTAAACCAGATCGCAGGCCACGGCCAAGGTCAAGATCGCGCTCAAGATCGCCGCGCAATGAACGTCAGTCTTCACGTCGAAGTCCGCCAGCGCGGTCACGATCGCCGAGGAGGAGCAGGAAGGTCTCATATAGTCGATCGCCATCACCACCTACCAGATCTCGCAAGGCATTACCATCGCAGGAGCAGTCATATCGGGGTGATCCAGACGGCGGAGCTCAGGGAGATGATGGCGAAAAGCCTATCGAGAAAGAGAAGCCGAATTGGAAGCCATCTGGACTGCTTGCAGCTGAAACAAATAGAGTGACCGTGGGAAGTGGCACCAAAGGACAGCAGGATATCATCCTCAAGTATCATGAACCATCTGAAGCTCGGAAACCACCTTCCTCGGAGCGCTGGGTACTATACGTATTCAAAGGCAAGGACGCAGATCCTTTGACCACGGTACCGCTACATACGAGGTCTTGCTGGCTATTGGGAAGAGAAACAGCAGTAGCGGACATATCTGCGGAGCATCCGAGCTGTAGTAAGCAGCATGCTGTCTTCCAATTCCGGTATGTGGTTAAGAAGGACGAGTTCGGCGACAAGAAAGGCAAGGTTGGTCTGTACGTGCTGGACTTGGAGAGCGCAAATGGGACGATGCTCAATGGTAGCAAGGTAGAGGCAGCAAGATATGTTGAATGTTTAAGTGGTGATGTGGTCAAATTTGGGGATAGCGAAAGAGAGTATGTCTTGCTGCTGCCTCCGAAGGGTGAGAAGCAGACATAGAGACGGTATCGTAGTCAGACTGTGCGTACATACATAAGACATATACATGCCTGCTTACCTGCCTGCATGCTTGAATATGCTACGTAATGGTTTCATCTGAAGTCGAATTGTGGGACAAGCCAATGGCGGGGTGCCGCAGAGTCAACAAATAATCTTTGGAATACCCCCATCATCTTTCAGCAGTAATCTCTCATAAACTTTACAATCGTCTCAAGTCAAGATGGTTAAGGTAGATCAAAAGGCCGTCCTGGGTGAGATACTTTGCGCTCGCCCGAACACTCACAACCTAACATGGACACACAGTCGTTATCGACGGCTGGGGTATTCCCACCGAGAAGTCACCCAAAGAAGGTGATGCCATCCTCGCAGCGGAGACTCCGGTCATGGACGACTTTGCTAGCCCAAAGTCAACGACAGCGCAAGGCTTCACCGAGCTCGAGGCTTCCTCGCTAGCTGTCGGTCTGCCCGAAGGCCTGATGGGAAACAGTGAAGTCGGACATCTGAACATTGGCGCTGGTCGTGTAGTCTGGCAGGATGTGTGTACACATGATGCAGAGGAAGAGAAGCAAAAAAACACAGCTGAGACAGTCAACAGGTTGTGCGCATCGACCAGACTATCAAGAAGGGCGAGTTGAACAAGGTTGAGAACCTCACCAAGTCGTTCCAACGCGCTATCGACGGCAATGGAAGGCTACATCTGCTCGGGCTTGTATCAGATGGTGGTGTCGTCAGTACAATGATGATCCATGAGGACTAGCCACAAGACTAACAATACCAGCACGCCAACATCTCTCATCTTTTCAAACTCCTCGAGCTTGCAAAGGAGATGAAGGTCCCCCACGTTTACATCCACTTCTTCGGCGATGGTCGTGACACCGATCCCAAGTCAGGTCTCGGCCACATGAAGGACCTTCTCAAGAAGACCGAGGAGCTCGGCATTGGTAAGATCGCCACAGTCGTTGGACGCTACTACATCATGGACCGCGACAAGCGCTGGGAGCGTGTGGAGATTGGTATGGCTGGTGTTGTGCTCGGTAAGGGCGAGGAAAGCTCAGACCCGGTCAAGACTATCGAAGAGCGATACGCCGCTGGCGAGACCGACGAATTCCTCAAGCCTATCATTGTGAACGGCAAGGATGGTCGTGTTCAGGACAACGACACCCTCTACTTCTTCAACTACAGATCCGACCGTGTCCGGGAAATCACACAGCTGCTTGGTGGCTACGACCGCTCGCCGCGACCGGACTTCGCATACCCCAAGGACATCTCCCTCACAACAATGACACAGTATGCTGTTCATTACCCGTACCCTATTGCCTTCCCTCCTCAGCACATGGGTAACGTCTTAGCCGAATGGCTCAGCAAGAAAGATATCAAGCAGTGTCACGTTGCTGAGACCGAGAAGTACGCTCACGTCACGTTCTTCTTCAATGGTGGTGTCGAAAAGGTGTTCGAAGGCGAGGAGCGTGAGCTCATTCCGTCACCGAAGGTTGCCACATACGACAAGGAACCGAAGATGAGCGCTGCAGAGGTCGGTGATAAATTGGCTGAACGTATTGGCGACAAGAAGTTCGAGTTCCTGATGAACAACTTCGCGCCACCGGATATGGTTGGACATACTGGTGTCTACGAGGCAGCGATTGAGGGTGTCACAGCAACGGATAAGGCGATTGGCGTGGTATACGAAGCTTGCAAGAAGAACGGCTACGTCTTCTTCTTGACATCTGACCACGGGTAGGTTGCACATATATCTTCCTTGCAGTACACATACTAACATAATCCTAGAAACGCCGAGGAGATGCTGAACGAAGAGGGCAACCCCAAGACATCACACACACTCAACAAGGTGCCATTCGTCATGGCGAATGCGCCCGAAGGCTGGAGCTTGAAGAAGACAGACGGCGTTTTGGGTGATGTGGCGCCGACTATCTTGGATGTCATGGGTGTCGAGCAGCCAAAGGAGATGACTGGAACGAGTTTGTTGATCCGCAAGTAGGATGTGAAGCCAATCGACATGATGATGAGTTACGTGGAAGCATAATCAAGATCAAGATAGAGTAGAAGCAACGCCGAATGCAGCCCTTTCCTTCTTCATTCACCTTCACCAGATGGTAGGGAGAACACCGCCATTTAACATCCTACTAAGACAACGTGCAATCTCCTTCTCCTACCAGGTACTCCTAGTTCTACTCCTACTCCTAGTCCTATTCCTACTTTACTCCTACTATATTCCTACTTCTGCTCCTACTTTACTCTTGCTTTACTCCTACTTTACTCCTACTTTACTGCTACATTACTCCTACTCCTACTCCTACGAAGGTCGGACATGGATACCCCGAGATAAGCCTAAATCAGATCCCCCGCTAACCCCCACTAAGACCACTTAGCCGCGCTATCACCTTCCAGGCTTCTAGCATCAACAAATGACAACTCTTCTACTTTCCAGACAAATCCGTTCTCCTTCTTCCTATTACATCTTCACCAGTCTTCTAGGACGTAACACACTCAATCAAACCCGCATAAAACCTCACCACAACACCATGTCTTCCCAAGCAGGCCCCGTCGAGTTCCTCCCCCTCGGCGCCATCATCCAGTCCTTCACTGTCGGCGGCGTCAACATCGCCCTTGGCTATCCCTCGGAGGAAATCTACAGAAAGACCGGCAACAAGACCTTCTTCGGCGAAACCATCGGCCGCGTTGCCAACCGCATCTCTGCTGCCAAGATCGACAGCCTCAATGGCAAGTCCTACGAACTCGAGGCCAACGAGGCTGGCAAGAACAACCTTCACGGCGGCAGCAATGGGTGGGGAAAGGCTACCTGGGAAGGACCCACGCCGGTGAACAGGAACGGCCGGGAGCAGGTCATGTTCAAGCACATCAGCAAGGACGGCGATGCTGGGTTCCCCGGAACTGTCGAGGCCAAGGTTTACTACGCTGTCAGCAAGGCGAAGAAGGGCATCGAGGGTGTGAACTTGGACTGGGAGTACGAGATTGAGCTTGTGGGTGATGAAGTCGAGGAGACTGTTGTTAACGTCACAAACCACGGGTATGTCTTCATTCGAGCAACGCCTTGCGAGCTACCTGCTAATATCTCTTCACTCCAGCTTCTGGAACCTGTCCGGCGAATCCACAATCGCCGGTACCCAAGTCCAGCTCTTCACCAACCTGCACCAAGTCGTCGACGACGCCTCGCTTCCCACTGGCGAAATCGCAAAGTTCCCAAACATCACCACCGGCAAGGGCTTCACCCTCAACGAAAAAGAACCCTTTATCGACCACTGCTTCGTCCTCCAGGACAACCCCAAGGAAGTCGGTATCGACACCCGCGGCAACGACCTCAGGCCCGCGATCGCGCTGCACCACAGCAACGGAATCCACCTCGAGATGTCGACGACGGAGCCGGCGTTTCAGGTGTACACGGGTGAGGGCATCAATGTGCCTGAGATCAACGAGGGTGGACACAAGGTTCCTGCGAGAGGGCCGAGGAGCGGGTTGGCGCTTGAGCCAAGCAGATATGTTAATGCTATCAACCACCCCGAGTGGAAGCACATGGTTGTCCTGAAGAAGGGACAGACATGGGGTAGCAAGACGAGGTTCACGACCTGGAAGGCGTAGATGTGTTGGAGTGATGCGACACGAGAGATTATCTTGGCTGGTATGTGAAATGAAAATACAGGATATATAGCAAGAAGTGAAGATGGGTAGATGTGCATATATGTCTATAGAGCTGTAGCTGGAAATATCAATGGATCAGATCAGAAAGTCGAACAGTCTCCAAGCTGCTGTGCTGTTCTTGCTTGAACGGGACTGGAATGAGCTCCTTGGGGCGAATTGCAACACCATGTGTCAGGCGTAGTTATGTAGCATGACAAATGCGAACGTGCGTTGTGTCGTGAATGTCCTTACTCTATTGCACGCGGAACATAATATATGTACAATGAAAGAAACCAGGAACGCCATGACAACCTCCAGCTGGGATATCGCCCATACGCTTGTGACCGTACCGTCCCGCGATACACTCACTCCCTCCTGGTTCCATCATTCACTCCACTCTCCCTCCAGCCCCAATAACCCTCTGACCTCTCTCTGGATCACTCAGTCTGATAACCTTGACATCCTGTCCCAACTGCACATTTCCCATCGCCTGCGGACTAATCAGCACATACTGCTTTCCCACACTCCTCCTCGCGGCCCCAATCATCATCTTCATACTGATATCCCTATTCACATTATCCATAAAGACATCAAACTCGTCCAAGCAGCGTATCGGACTACCCATGGCGTCCCACATCGCCAGCAACATGCAGATTGTGCTGAAGGACTTCTCGCCACCAGAGAGGGTCTTAGTGCCGCGGCCTGCGTCGGTGCGCACAGCGGTGTTGTCGGGCTCGACGAGGAGTTCGAGCTGTTTGGCAGTGTGATGGATTTGCATGCGACCTCGGAAAGAGCGCTCAGCCAGGAGGTAGACGAAGTGGCTGCGTGCGCGGGCGGAAATGTGTTGGCGGAAGCGTTTCCAACGGGTTTTGCGTTCGGCAAGGATGAGGAGCAGCTCTTGGCGGAGCCGACTGATATTTTGGTGGTTATTCCTCGCGCGGCTCCATTTCTGTGTTGCTTCTGCCAGGCGGGTTGATAGCGTCGCTCGATCACCACCGAGGGCTCGTACGGCTTCAGTCAGTTCTTTCTCCATGTTTGTGAGTTTCTTGTCGAGACTGTTGGTTGTTTCACCAGCGGGCACAGGTACCCGAGCACAGAAGGTAGACGCTTCTCTGGTGAATTCCTCGACGACTTGAGCGGCTCTTTGAAGTGCATCATCAGCTTCGGCTTTTTCTCTCTTCGCATCATTTATTCGTTCGTCGCCTTCGTTCTTAGTACGGAGGATCGTCTGTCTGCGGTCTATCGCGGCTTGCTGAGCCCGCTTCGCTTTGTCGAATCTTTCCCCGTATTCTTTCAGTTGAGCGTTCGCGGCATCTATGGCTTTCTGCAGTTCGGCAAGCTCTGCAGTGAACTGTGCTCTGTTGTCTGTCGCTACCTCGTACTGGGTTTGCATGTGGTCACGCTCTTCCTCGACCTGTTGTAGTTGATCCTTTAGTGCGTCGAGGACGCCATCTTGTGGTATAGCTGCTTCGAGATCTTCTTTCAGTTTCTGCACAGTCTGTTGAGTGCGGGTCTGCTGAATTCTCAATGTGTTGCCATCTCGCGTATGGCGTGTTATGGCTTGTTTACACTTCTCCAGCTCGTTCCTGAACCCAGTGACGACCGACTCGAGCGGTTGCAACTCGCGCTTGAGGCCGTCAACTAGTTGCTGCTGGACCCTGTAGAGTGTGTTAGTCACATAGAAATCGAGCTAGGCGCAGAGAACCAACCTGATTTGAGCCTCGGAATCGGCCTTGATGCGTGGCGTGCCTTGATACTTGTTGACTGGGTCAGTTCTAGTATTGTTGCCAGCAACTAGCCTGAGACCAAATCCTCTCTGCGTTGGGTGGAAACAGAAACTGAATTTACAATTCCGAGGAGGAGCGCCGTTCTCGTACATGGTATGAAACGCTTCGTTGCGGTCAGCGATGAGCACGACCTGTTCCATACTGTGATTGATGATGAGCAAGTTACGGACTTGCTCATTGTCGATCTGACTTGCTTAGCGATTGTCTTTGCAGCTAAGGGTTTCCGCGTACTTACCTGTAATATGCGCATGACTGTATCAAAATTTGCATCAGGTTCGTGTCTCGAGGTGTCTGTAGGTCGACTTGTGACTATGTTGACCGCACCACGGCTAGAAGACTGGTAAGCAAGCCGAAAGTAAGGACAATACAACCCATACTTACTATTGACATCTTTGCATGATCGCCGAAAGCAAGGCTTGGTCACTTTTCTGCTCAACGACAAACGAGCCCAAAGCGTTACCGAAGAAATTCTCAATGATTGATGACCACTCCGGCTTCAGCAAACGCAAATGTTCGCCCAATGGTCCGACAGGTTTTGACTTCCATCTACGCTCGGCGTTGATCTCGCTGATCACACGATGAACGCTGTTGTGATAGGCACCAAGGTGTGCCCCTTGCCCTTGCTGGAAACTTCTTAATCTTGTGGTAGCATCTGCAACATCAGTTTGCTTCTTCTGCAATGCCTCTGTAGCATCACTATGCTTGAGTTCTGCTGTTCTCAAATTGCGGTCGAGTTCATCTCTGGCGGCTGGGTGGTCGTCGTATTTTCTTGTTGCCTCTGCTGCTTCGATCTCTGCAGCCTCAATATCTTGCAACATCCGCGCTTGATTGCCGCCATCTGCAGCCTCCAGACGCTTGCGCTCGTCATTTACCTTTTGCTCTAACTCGGCGGCACGCTGTTTAGCACGCTTGAGTTGGCCTTGGACATCTCGTTGCTGCGTCTGTATCTCAACTCGTTCAGCATCCTTTTCACTATGAGCCGCTCTTGCTTCCGATAGCTGATCTGCAAGAGGTGACTGTTCCTGCTTCACTTCCTCAAGCTTTGTCTTTGCAGTTTCCAATGCCTGATCTGCTCGCTGGAAGGACTCGTCCATCTTGTCAAAGTCTTCCACTCGCTGAGCTATCTTCGCCTCGACTTCCTCGAGTTTTTGACGAGCGTGCTCCTCGTTCCTCTCCTGTTCCTCCACTTGGGCCCAAGCCATTTGCCTTTGAGACTGCAGCATCTTCTCCCTCAGATTCTCCTGTCGATCGCACTGCTTCAGCTTTTTCTCGGCTTGGACAACTTTGGCCTTGAGTGCATTCTCGTCCTCAAGCAGCGATTCCAGGTGGGCATCAACCCCATCGAGACTGTCAGACAATAGAGTGTAGTCGTGGTCCAGCTGCTCGAGTTGGATTCCTTTCATAAAGAATTTGTACTTTTCATAGTTGGAAGAGCTGTTCAGGAATTGACGTGCCATATCCTGTGTGAGAACGTTCACTGGATTTTCGAGTTGTAGTGCATAGAAATCTGTGATTTCATCAAGCATAGCACGTTTTGTGCTTACAACCTTTCCGGTAGCAGTTTTAAGCTTGAAGCCGCTCGTTCCATTGTTAGTGAAGTGTCTTTCAACAATGATGGAGTCGCCATATACATCGTGCTGAAACGAGCCTTCTCCCCGATTCTTGATCTTGATGATCAGAGTTGAAGATCTTGAGCAAGATTAGCGCATCTTCTGATATTGCTTAGGATAATCACACTAACTCTTGTCCTTCTTTCACAAACCCTTTGAGACTCTGACCACGATTTGTCGCTGTCGCCTTGCCACCCAAACACAGAGTGATTCCAGTAAGAATGGCACTCTTACCACTTCCATTGTGACCAATGATGAAGTTGATAAGTGGCCCAAGAGTGACCTGCAGTTTTGTGTGGCACATGAAGTTGATACATGTCAAAGTCTCGATGATTCCAGCATCCTGAGGTTGATTCTCCATGACCACGTTCCTTGACCGCTGTATGTCCTGCGTTGCTCTCTTCTCGATCTCGTTATCCTCTTCTGAGTCCGTCACGATCTCGTCTCTTTCACGTTCGTATGCATGCCGATTGCCCCCCAATGGCGCTTGAGAGTAGTCGCACTCGACATCGCTGTCATCGCTGCTGCTAGCACGCTCGGGCTGTCGTCGACGCTTGTTCTACACTGATGTTAGACCAGGCAACAACAGACTTAGGTGGGAACAAGCTTACAGAGTTGTGATCGCGCACGTCTTCGTCGTCCGATTCTCCATCCACGGCAGCAGGGCGAGCCCGCTTCAAGGGAGCCATGATGATGTCGTACGCAGCGAAGTCAGAAGTCGCGTCTACTCTACGCGTGCAAGTCGAAAGCGCGCAAGCTCGGTACAGGTTCAAATGTCACATGTCACCTTAGTATTACACAATTTTATGCTGTCAATTATGCCACAACGCCAGAGGGGTATCAGGTAAAGTACGGTAGTACACAAGTCCTCCACTTCACAATGTTCATTGCTCGTTGTCATCACCTGTGATGCCCAGGCCTGTCGTAATCTGCGGTCTGACTTCTCAGGTAGTCCTCCAGACTTTGCCTTGGCATCGAATCCACCCTTGGGTCGTCTGCGACCTCCACTTGTTTTTCCTGAGGTTGAGTCTCCTGCTTGTGACCATACCCCAGACGCTCAAGTACAGCCTCCTCTGCACCCTCCGCTGCAACGACTGCAGAGTTCAAAGCTGCCTTTGCTTGACCTAAGTAAGACGTATCTTGACCTTGGGGAGCCTCACGGTGTGGGAGGTCGACAGCCTTTGGTGCTTGGCCGACGGTGGAGGGGTTATACGTCGCGTGAGTGTCCTGGTAGTGGCGACTAGTATTGACTGGTTTGCTTTCAGCATACTGTCCTGACGAATTTGTCTGACTTGGTGAGTCAAACCTGCCAAACGAGGCACCTGCCCGTTGCTGCTCCGATGCACCATTGCTGCCGCCCGTCACCATTGGATGAATCTCAGGAGAGTGATTTGGCGGTGTGTGGCCACTCGTCGGCATTGTCTGCTGACCGGCTGTGGGATGTGTATGCCAGCCTGAGGACTCTGGGGCTTCTGTGTTTGTGCGTGATAGTGCTGGATGGACGGCGAGAGTCGTCACATCTTCCCTTGCTGGCAGTGTTGCAATACGCGCATGTCTTCGTTGCCCCCTCTCACTCCCGACTGCGTATGCGATTAGGTTTCCAGCCTTGTCTTGCTCGAACCGAACAGGTCCCATCGGGAATGTGCGTGCTCCCTCCCACTTCATGGCGTTGATGATAGCCGGCTCAACAGCAGGCGCCTGGCCCCACTCCCAGTTCAGCTTGCCGCCGTACTTCTTTGGGATACAGCTTTCGTCCACGTACTTTGCAAGAGTGGGGTGGACTTCATGCTGGGCAAGGATGAAGATCTTGGACACAGTGATTGGATCGAACCTGGAAGATAACTTTAGTTGGATCCTCAGCGGAATCTCAAACTGACTCACCATCGCTTGATCCAGCCCCATACCGTTGGAAAGAAGGAAGGTGCACCAATGATCTAAACGTCTGTAAGCATGAAGGACACTCATGCGAGCTAGTAACGCCAAACTTACGAAGATTCTATCCAATGTCTCAGGGTAATGAGCAGTCGCCAGTGTGCTAGCATCCTGCATGTGTTGCTTCAAGTTCCAAAATTGCTTTAGTCCGACTCCGCTGATGTCTACAATGTTGTTGGACTGTGAAACTGGCGTCTCTGGGTACTGCCGACCAGGAATGCCAGACGCGAGGGGCAGCGCGAAGTTGAGGAGGTTCTCGTAAAGAGCGAACAAGCGAATCAGCTTTGGCGAAACCGAGCCAGTAGTCTTCGACTTGGAGATTGATTTCTCATAGTCTCCCATTCGCTTTGACGTAAGGTGGGCAACTTCGTAGACATAGAGTGGAATGCCACGCTTGTCTCTGCAGCCTGTCCATTGTGGGTACTGGTAGATATAAGTCCTTGCGCAATCCCCAATATCCTCATGAGCTTACTAAGCGTCTTGTCTCTTCGTACTCGTTGATGTCAATCGTGTTGTAGAGGTCGTCGATCTTGTTCTCCTTCCGCCAGTCCTCTGTATCCTTGAATTGACCAAACGCATCATTGGGCACAAACTTTCGAGCTCTCAAGTATCGCCTAGGGGGGTGTCAGCCTGGAGCCGGCAGCGCCAAGAAGGAGCAACTGACAGCAAGGTTTCGTCGTCATGAGAAGCTCTTTGACCGCCCTGAGCAGCTCTGTAGTAGCCTTTCTGTCCAGCCAATGTCTTGAATCTTTCTAGAGCAACTATCTGATCTTGAGCAAGATGCCCGACATGTGTAGCAGGATACTGGTAAGACTGGAC
>Ga0268246_10000902_pt1 | contig 11493 bp, 8 predicted proteins | sample AgamicOrSfe_FD_200242 | JGI IMG/M metagenome (GOLD analysis project Ga0268246, IMG submission 200242) | Agave microbial communities from Guanajuato, Mexico - Or.Sf.e (v2) (version 2) | ecosystem: Host-associated > Plants > Phyllosphere > Phylloplane/Leaf | place: Guanajuato, Mexico | collected...
GTCGTGCTGTTTTGCGTTGACTCTTCGATTTCGTGTAGGGTTCAGGAACTGTCGTCGGCGCGTTCCAGCCTATCCGCTTGGCGAATTGAAACTGATGCCAATCATCCCCATCCCTGTCGTCATTCTTCTGATGTTGCTGCCAAGCCGCATAGTAGGCTGCTAGCCCTCCGTCGCCTCCCGACACATCCGTATGAGAGTATCCGGGCTTGCCGGCGCCAGACCCTGCATCTGCACCGGAGCTGGAGGAGCTTGATTGATTTGGAAACGCATTCTGCAGTACTGTAGGAGGACCAGCCTTTCCAAAGATACTCGAGACGTTGTTGTGGAAGGAGAAGAAGGTATTTTGTGAGGCAGAGGAGGATTGTGAGGCGGCGACTAAGGATTGAGCATAGCCATGGGTGAATGTCTTGACAAGACTCTGGCGCGCAAGATTTATTGGTTTAAAAACCATTGAGAAGGGAGAAGAGAATGGAGGAGGTGGGAGTTGATCTCATCAATGGAGGAAACTAAGTGGCAGGTCAGCTTCGAAACCTCAATCCATTGCGCCGGAAGCCAGGAAGAGTAGCAACGTACTATGTAGGATTCGTTACCACTTCAGCCAGGGTCACTGATAGTATGCGAACCTTCGAAGCGCACGCCGAGGGAGTGATCGTGTGAGCTGGCAGTACCTGAGGATTTGAAGATCAGAGTAAGGTAGGTGTCTAAGTCGTGGCGGAAGAAGGTCTTTCGTGCTGGTGCGGATTGATATGATTTTGAAACAAGGTACAGACTCCAATGCAATAGAATAGAACACCAAAGGCAATGCGAACGAAGGGTCAATAGGAAAAGCGGTATTATTATGACTCCATTTCGAGATTGCGGACAGAAGACTGCCCGGAAGGAGCAATTCTTGGTAATTCGAGATCGTCTGATGTTGTGCCTGATGCAGTAGTATATGATACGGCACGAAAAAGAGTCGGCGTGCAACTTCTGGATCATTTGCTGACTGCGGCAAGGCATGCAAGCTAGCATGAGTGGAAAGTATAGAAATTGGTCCACGTGAGCATCTTCATCACTCTCCGGATCCGGATCCTAATGCTGCAGATGCCCGCCTGTGCAGTGTTTTGCCACACTCCTATCTTGCCTAATCTTGTTTGATCATCTGACATTGTTTGCCACTCACGCCTCAACCTCGTGTACTTTATCATTCTTCACATGAGTATGGCTTTGTAATGTCCTGAGATCCCGTACACTAGTCTTTAGTAGACCATAACCTTAGCCATGTATGGTTCCCACGGTACGGATTAGTAGCATAGAGCAGGAGCGATGCAGGATACCACGACGCGCCTCATCCCAGTGGCCTTGGAGATATTGTGGTTAAGGTATATATACGTGTACGTAAGCAAATCTAGCACATACGACCACAGGAGAATGAGAACAGGCCATCCCGTCCGCTCTGGCGTACTTAAGCATTCTGCCGGCTGCGTAGTAGTTGGGTGGGTGACCACCAGCGAATTTCAGCTGTTGTATGTCCATCCCTTTTGCCCTTTGTGCACCCTGTGATATCTTGATGATGTGTGAAGATTGCCGTAAGGACTAGGTCTGCTCGAATTTATGCGCTATGACAGCCCAGGTGCGCTTGCATTTTTGGGTGCTGCGCTGTGAACTCTAGATGAGCTGTGAAGAGGGCCGCAAGGACTAGGTCTGCTCAGATTCGTGCTCTATGACAGTGTGCATGTGGTACGCCAATGCTGTCGACAATGATTTGTGCTATACTAACTCTATAGTCTTGCCAATCCATCTCAAAGCCTCTGCTGTTCCCAGTTGGCACTGTACACCAGACAGTATATACACTCTCCCACCTTATGTCCACCTCTAATATGTACAAGAAGTCACCTCAGTCCCACCGCAATATCTTACATTCCCGGATTCACCAATCTCGGCCTGCCCCTGCCCAGCATAGACATCGTCTTCTCCTTGTCCTCAGCCCGTGCCTTCATCGGCAGCCGTGTTGGACTTGGTCTCACGTTCTCTCGGTTCCCCTCGGTTTTTCCAGCGACTTCCTCAATCTTGATCTCCACATCTGCTTCTTCTGTCTTTCCCGTTCCCTCAACCCCAGGCACTATCAATGCTTCGTCCTTCACCATGCCCTCACCCACGTCCTTCACGACTTGTCCAGCAGCCCGCCTCTCCCTCAAAAGTTTCCTCGCAACTTCCCTCCACTTCCGCGCCTCCTTCTGCTCCTCCGCCAATTTCTTCATCAATTCCTCAACGCCGCGACCTGTGCGGACTTGTTCAAAGACGGCCATGAGTTCCTTGTTCGTGCGTGAATAGAGAGCGCTGTTCTCGGCGTGGGCGGTTGCGAGCTGGGTCTCGAGGTCGTTGAGGCGTTGCTGGATGGCGTCTGAGGTGGACGGTAACGGAAACTCAGATGGGACAACTTGTGACGCCGTGGTGGTAGAAGTGCTGGAAAATGACGATAGAGAGGACTCCAAAGCTTTGAGGCGCGCGGCCAGATTACCCAATTCGGTCGACTGGTTCAGGCTACTAATATCGGCGAGAGTTGTCGTGATACTGCTGAGTTCGTGACGAAAATTTGCTTCGGTGCCAGGTTGAGCGGCGGGTCCTTCAATGGTCAACTGCTGCTCACGAGGCTTCGTAGGACTTTTGATGCGCAGTTTCTTCGTTGGTGATGCGGCAGGAGCTGCGACTTGCTTGATGGGCGATAGTTGGCGCGGTGGCGTGTTACCGGAGTCGTTCCTCTCGCATAGGATACCACGTAACCCGGGTGATGGCGTCAGTTTGAGAAGTTGTCTTTCTGGTGTACACGACAATGGCAGCCTCGACTTCCGAAGGTCATTGTTCTCGGGTGACGGCCTCATTTGATCAAGCTGTGCAGGTCGTTCGCGCATTGTGTGGTAGCCATTCATGATAGGACTTGTGGCATCAATCATTGGTTTCGGCTTGACACGAACAGTCATCGCGCGATTGAGTTCAGAGTTATGTTTGAGTGGTGATCCAGATGCTGTAGATGCATACATCGACCGCGGCCGAGCCTGTTTTGTCGGCGACGAGTTTGTGGGAGAGCTTGGATTTGGAGATCGTGCTGCCAAAGTCGATATTGGCAGAGTCTGTACTGGACTGGGTGTCTTTGTGAAAGGATCGATGTCAGGAATGAACGGACTGACAGTGATAGGATCGAGTGTCAAGCCTGTTCTTGCTTGAGCGCCGTTGATCACATCATGTGTGCGTGGCTCCTGTGGAGTCTGATATTTAGCAGTCGAAGTAGGGCCACTTTCCTCGAGAGATGAATGAATTGCGAAAACATTCATTGCTGTAATAGATTCCGAGCTCTTGCCCTTACTCCACGTCCGTCGAAGCGAGCCAGTGAAGGAGACGTCAGGCTGCTTGTTCTCCTTGCGGACTGACCCAAAGCCGAATCTTTTGCTAATCGACGCCGCTTTTGAGCTGAAAGAGCCCGTAGCATATGCTTTGGCAGCTGGTGTCTGGGATGTCATTGATCTTACGTTCTGATGTGCCACGTCATCACACATCAATTGGTCGAGTAGCGGAATGAAGTCTCGTGGATCACCATCCGTGATAAGCATATCGGCGAATGCCTCTGTAAGCAATCCTTTGTCTTCATCATGACTCATACTCGAAAGCAGCTGGCCGAGCAAGTCGATTATAGTCCGGAGTGCACGCTGATTCTGTGGTGCCAGGCGACGTATGGCCTGACCGAATTGCTGGCTCAGATTGTGTGCCACGTACATCGATTCCAGGTGCTCTATGACAGGTCTATCAACGATAGTCCCCATATTCTCTTGCCAAGCAGTCTTCAGAAACTTCTCAAATGATGCGAAAAGAACATCGATCGATACTTGAGCAGCATGCTCAAGGTTATCAGGATCGTCGAGTAAGACATTATACAGCTCGTTCATCTCAGCCTCGGGTGCCAGAGTCCTCCGAGCCACCACTTTTCCAACGACATTGCCTTTTCGAGCAAGTAATGCCACAACATAGCTATTCAAAGTCGATTCGAGTGCTATGAGTGGGTTCTTCTGTGCTTTGCGCTCGTAGACTCTTTCAATCGTCCCAAGATCCTGTTCCTCTGGCATAATCACTTTGGCTGGAGATGTACGAAGTTCGGGTGGTGACGCCGAAGATTGGAAACGAGGCACGTTCTCGAGAATACGTGTGTTCTGCAACATTGCATCTCGCCCGAGATCCCTGCTAGAAGTACTGCTGAATAGGTTCGTGAATGCTTTCACTGGTGAATGTGATCGGTGATGGCTACGACTCCTGGTCGGCTCATCCGAGCGTATCTCAAGGCTCCTAAGTATGGTCTCATTATAGCGGTGGAGACAATGAGCTGCTGCTGGATTGCGAATTTGATACCGCATCTGCAGCGCGTTCGTGACTCTTCTGATCAGCACTGGAAGGATCTCTATTGTGAAGATGTGGTCGGTGGTGGGTCGATCATTAGCAACTTCGACCTCCAAGCGAGACCAGCCCTGATCCTCGGCAGTGATTCTGGCTACTATTTCATTGCCACTTTGGGAGGACTTGATTGTCGATTTGTGTAGTGACGGCTCGATCACGATGCGAAGTGGCGCATGGTGTTGTCGCTGATGCAAGACATGCTCGGAATCTTCCTCGACGATTGCCGTCAAGAGGCCTAGTCCGAGTACGGCAGGTTCGAAGGATCGTGCATCCCATTTTTGACTTTCTCGAGTTGTCTCACTGTACCTATCCTCGAGTCTAGCCTTTCCCACTTCTGCTGACCATCTTGAGGCTTTCCCTTCGTAGTGACCGGACAATCTGAAAACCCGAGTCTCTGGCGGGGTTGCAGACAGCCTATTATGTTGCACCTTCATTGTTGGAGTAGTCTGGGTATGTGCCGGAGAAAGCACAATGCAGCTCCCGTTGTCAAATTCACTCGTGCTGATTGTGCTCAACATCCACCAGGCTGTACATTTCAAGCCATTCTGTACAATGTGACGCTGGGTAGTAAACGGCTGATCGATTTCCGCAAGTAGTATGCGGGAAGATATGGTGGTTTCAGCACAACGCTCCAGTAGCACCATGCACGTAGTGAAGAGAAGGAGTATAGAACCAGTAGCTGGGCTTACTGAACGCTGGGTGTTATAGGGCAGTTTGAGTTCCACTACATCTACTGCAACCAACAGCCGTGATGAAGGAGGGAAGTCGCTTGGCCAGGAGATGACCATTGATCGAAGCCGCACTATTCGCAGATCGTCTGCCGAGGAAGACTCATGTGCACAAATTTCAGTTATGATGTCTTTGCTTGTAAGCAGAAGCTTTACTGCAGGATGCAAGACTGGTAACTGCTTGATCATGTTATTCAAGTAGAGGTTGTAACGTGGTAGCCTCTGGATGGGTTCGATCAGCATGGACATTAGCTTTCGTTCGCCAATGCCAGACAGCACTTTCCCCATGACTGAATCTGGCTGGCTTGCCAATCCTTTGACATATTCGCCAAGTCCTGCATGGGCAGAGATATATTCGGTGTACGACGTAGAGAATCTGGGAAACCACTTCAAGCAGCACTTCGTGAACAGCATGATATCTACGTCACTCAGCTGCATTTCGAGACCGTTTGACGCTTGACTGGTCGACTCGGCTTCTTCAAGAACATGGCTACACTCCTCCAGAAATGATGTGTTTAGACGACATATCTCATCAAGACATCTGGGAAACAGTCGCTTGCAGGTCTGAATGTCCTCCTCACACATATCCGCTGCCAGACGAAAGTTCTCGACGACCAGCCTGACAAGATCTGTCATCTTGCCGACATAACGCTCTTCCGTTTCGACCATTTCATAAATCTCGGTTTTCAGCTTCATCATTTGATTCGTCGACGCAATCGTGCCATGACCGATAGGTGTGGTCTTCGAGGGAGCTCGTCGCACTTTTGAGGTTGGGAGGAACAGAGGCTCTCCAAAGAGCTTTACTAAGGAAGAATATTTGCCATATTGAGACCCTAGGTCATCATCTTGCAGAATGCAACCTTCCTGGGTCGATGATGCTGCTGGAACTCTCATTGAGCCTGGCGGTAAGATAACTTCGGCATCTAGATACGACAATGACTGAGCTGCCAGGACCGCATTGACCTCTTCGATAATCTGCTTGCCCCCCGAGAGCTGCTGCATCCGGCTTGCTAGACATGCAGCATGGGTCTCACTGAATAATTTTGGTTGCGAACGGCTGGACGTCGAAGCCTTCTCTTTCCAGATATCCTTTGCTGTCTCCGGTATCTCGCTGAAGTACTTGAGCAAAGCGAACGCCAGTCCGCGGCACACCTCGTCGCCTTGCTCTTCTCTTGGCAGACATGATACAGCTTGGTATAGTGGTGAACTTGGTGAAATGGCAAGCCGTGGATATGACCGGAGACCAGCGGTAGCGAAGATATGACATTGCACGCGCGAGGTATTGGTTGGATTTGCGATCGAGGTAGCCGATGCGCCATAAAATGCGAAGATTGGAGAATTCGATTGTGTAGGGTCAGTCGTGTAGAAGACGGCGAGATCTGTGGGAATCCCTGCGCCGGGCGAGATGACGACCATGATGGGGCCTGTGCTGGGTGTCTGACGGACTCGAGGCGCGGCAATAGATCCTACGATGAGGATGGAGGTACTGCGCCCGCGGGCGACCCGCGCTCACACTCGACTGTTCGACTTCTATGATGTGTGGTAGAAAAAGAACTCCGCTTTGTTTACAACAACACTCAAAATGCGGGGGAATAAACCTCATGTCTAACGGCTATATTTACCACGCACGGCACAGGATCATCTCTTTGACTCTACCTCCAGCTGAAAGAACTAGAAAGATGTCCACACAAGATGCCGAGTCGATCAGCTTCTTATACGACCGCGATCTGCAGGGACTGCGACTCCTCGAATTACCTCCAGAACTGCTTGATCTCTTGAGCAGTCAAGATCCACCAAGGTGCGTTTGTCGCGACATCTACGCGAGGCTACGCTGATGTTGGCAGACTCGAGATCAAGTCTTCACGGCCAGGAGGAACCGCAGATCAACCAGCCCACGTTGTGCTATGCACTCCAACACAAACATATGACCTGCGCCAAGTCCAGACCTCAAATACCGTCTTTATACTACGTACAGAGGAAGTTGCAGATGCAGAGACAGGAATGTCGGGCACGGGCATATGCGCATTCGCGAAGTGCGGGAGTATGCTGGAGATTCATACGCAAGTGCGGGACGATAAGAGCAAAGTCAAGACAGCAAAAGAGATCTTAAGTGGCTTACTACGCGTCTACCATGGCCCGGAGGATGGTCTAAGTGATACCAACATTCAAGGCTTGGACAAAGCGTCTCTCATCGCCGATATTCCTCACTCGACAGGCGAATGTGAAGCCGTATGGCAGGATCTGATAGCCTTCGAGATGCACCAGACCTGCTGGCAACCACATCCCGAACAGCTACTTCAGCTCTGGCAAACGATCATCGAAGGCGCGACTGCAGACGGCATGAATCTGACAAGGGATTTTACCATAGAAAGCCTGAGGTTGGCCGTTGAAGATCTGAACGCACCACAAGAGATGTTCGAGGCGTTGATGTCCTTTCTCTGTTGGAATGATTGCAGTGCAGCATCAGCCACGCTAGACAAGTCCAGAACAATCGAGTGGGTTGGACGGACCATTGTCGCAACGAATAAGGAACAACCTGGAAGCGTCGACACCAAAGCGCTGCATACTACGTGGCGGAACTCATTGCCGGAGAATTGGCGTAGTGATGCCTCCATGGAAACCATGAATCAATTTTGCGCTGAGCTCAACATTGAGAAAATTAACGCTGCGACTATAAAATCGCAGTCGGAAGCTGTTCTGACTACAGGAAAGCGACCAGCAAAAGGTCGAGATTGGCACGAGCGCTTCAAGAAGACGCGGAAGTAGTTCCATTCCAGTAGTGATCAAGACTCTGTCGATGAGCTGAGCATTGATGTCGACCCAGTACCAGCATTCATTTCAGACTTGGCCTTGCCTTCTTCAATCCACATCTCGAATGTCATTTCACCCGCATCTACTGCTCGCAGAGGGACTGTGCTGTGCCCTCCGACGTTCTCTCCCTGTTTCTTCTCAGTCCTCAAGTCGCCCCCGAAAGCCTCATTGCCTCGTGTTGTTATCGTGCTTTGCGATGCAGGCTGTGCGGGTATCCAGGGTTGAGGATGTCCTATCGGTGGGTCCACTTCATCCTTGAGCTCTATGCAGACCGTGTATGTACAGTTTTCCGGAATAGGCTTTAGTGTCTTGCCGCATACTGATAACTTGCTCATTACAGCACGTAGCTGCTCTTCGAGATCTATGCTGATTTTTGTATCTGCAGTGGGGACAGCTGCGTTCGCTCCAGCCCTGACTATCGGCGTACTGACTTCCCCAGCCGGCACATCTGGCCAACGCGATAGGTCAAACACAAAGCGTTCAAGCGGCCTTCCTCGTCCTTCTGCTTCGAAGATGACGAATGCAACACGAGCTACTGTTCGCTTGAGCAGCTCAGCTTCCACGGCGTTCACGGCTTCGTTGATCCACTGGCACACAAGGGGATGTCGAGATTGCCGCACAGGGAAATTATACGCTCGAGCTGTCAGAAAGGTGGATTCGGGGTAGATATTACGCTCGTATAGTACCGTGTGAAGTGCGACAATAAGAAATGCGCTGAATGTCTGGCATAACGCGGCATAAGTCTGAGGGGGAGGTGGCGGCATTGAAAGCCTGAAGCCAACTGTAGTGTTACAACACGCTATGGTATGATTTACAATGAAGTCAGCGAACGATAGGCAATGGTCACGTCGGTCGCGCCTGACACGTGATTGGTAGATTTACCAAGCATCAGGAACCAATGAAATAGCTTGACTTCCTAAACAAACACCACACCTTAACACTTCACTCACAGCCAACTGGGAAAGTCGCACTGATGTACGGCGCTCCGAACTGACCACCTAACACCATGGAAGCTCAGCTTCTTCACGTTCTCGGACAAACACAATCGCCTCACTCTGGACCACGACAGCAAGCTGAGCAGCAACTCTTGGTAATTAATGCTTGGGTGCTGTTTAAGAAGAGGCATGGAGAATGACTAACCTCTTCAGGACTCCTACCACAACGCTGACTATCCTCTCACACTCTGCTCAATAGCATCACATACCTCTGTATCACCCTCATCGCGTCAGGCCGCGTTACTTGCACTCAAAACATTCGTCCTCGCCGGCTGGTCACCAAGTCTCGATGAGTTCAAAGGGCGAGTCCTCGTCAGCGATGAGAACAAGGAACGCATCCGGGCCGCGACACTCGAACTTGCCACGAGTGCCGACACAGAACGCAAGGTCCAAAATGCCGCCTCCTACGTCGTCTCCAAAATTGCGAGTGCCGACTTCCCTCAAGATTGGAGCGGGCTTCTTCCTACTCTTCTACACCTTATTCCCACATCGAGCGGATCCCGTCTCCACGGCGCGTTGAAAGTTCTTGCAGACCTGGTGGAAGATGGTTTTAGTGAGGACCAATTTTTCAGTGTGGCACAAGACCTTGTCAGCACAGTGCATGGTGTGGCACAGAACGTGCAGGCAGAGCTGATGTTGAGGGCTCTGGCTGTCTCGGTCTTTCGAAGCTCTTTCGATACGTTGGAAATGGTGCTTGAAGATCATAAGTCTGCAGTCAAGCAATTTGCGGAGCAGACTATCAGCGTCTGGATGCCCGTCCTGACGGAGGTGTTGAGCTCAAAATTACCACCGAGGGAGAGTCAGCCTGAAGTCTATAAGGGTATGATCGCACTCAAAGTGCAAGTTGTGAAGGTAACGTAGAGTCGAAGATATGGTCATCTCACAACTGAGAGGAATTTCTAGGTCTTGATGAGGGTCAGGATCATGTTCCCTTCCATCTTGCAGGCTCAAAGCATGACACTGTTTTTGGCGACATGGGAAGAGCTCTCTGCCTTACAGGTCACGTACAAGTCCAGCTATATTGACCACAGTGAGGATGGACGCGGTGAGGACTCAGATGGACTGCAGTACACGCTGGACTTCCTGGTATTAGAAGAGCTAGACTTTTTGCAGGCTTGTCTAAGAGCGCCACCAGTGGCAAAAGAGCTATCTGTACAGCTACAAACAGCCGTAACACAAAACACAACATCATGGATTGTTAACCTTTTACGACTTGCAACGACTTATGCTCAGATTACGAACGAGGATGAAGCCACTTGGGAAATGGATACGAACGTGTTCGTGGAAGAAGAGACAAGCGTTTTGGCTAATTATACGTCACGAGCATCTTGCGTAGATCTTGCTGTCAAGCTTGGGGAAAAGCATAGCGAAGCAATGGTATCAGGTGTACTTACTATTTTGACAGATTTACAGTCCACACCAGGAACACAGAAAGAACAGGAAGCTGTACTGTATTTGCTATGTCAAGTACTCCTAGAGTGGGAGGACAAAGCTTGGTCAGATGAGGCGGCAACGCAACTACTGAAGTGCTGCCAGCGTGTCATGCGAGAAGACAATATCTTCCTTCGTGCCAGGGGTCATACTACTGCGTCTATACTCATCAAGTCGAGCGACGCAATACGGCAGTCGAACGGCATTCGGATGATGGAAAGCACATTACGATCCACAGGGGACGGATCAGAAGTTGTTCAGATTGCGTGCATCAAAGCAATGCAGAACTATCTGTCAGCACTTCCAAAGTCTGGCACAAAATCTTTGCAGAATACTGTAATCAATACGATCGTTCAGTGGCACGCCGCCAAGACAATGAAAGACCTGACTGAGAGTCGTGATATTGTCATGACAGTGCTTGAGACTCTGCGAGATGCGATCTTGTTAGACACAACGGTCTGTGTATCAGGAGAAGGACTGAGTCTTTTCTTCAGTATTGGTAGTACAGCTGCTGTAGACTTCCAGGTCGCTGACTTGGTGGGCGAAACTTTTGAGGAGATCTGCGAGAGTGTCAGAGATCTCGGCGAAGAGGCCTACTCTCAGCTTTGCGGGAAGATAGTCTCGTCATTAGCGGCAGGTCTGGATGTGAGTTCGTACAAGGATGAAAATCCTGTAGCTATTGTATGTCACCTGGTCCTCTCGCGAGATTTCATGACTAAAAACATTTGCAGCTCGCCACCGACCTACTGTCCTCACTCAGCAAGCATGCCTTTTCACCTCTTCCACATGAACTCATCACAATAGTCCTGCCCAAACTCGCACCACATCTACTCCAATCGGACGACCCACCACTACTCAGATCCGCCACGGACACTGTCCGCCACATCATCCAGCACAATTCCGCTACTCTCTTCGCCTACAATGATCCCTCTACCAACAAATCTGGCCTCGAAACCGTTCTCATAGTCATAGATCGCCTACTCGGTCCCGACGTCGAGGACGCCGCAGCAGCCAAAGTCGGCGACCTCGCTGGTGCTGTGGTAGAGCACGCTGGCCACGAACGACTTGGCCCATATCTCATTCCGCTACTTCAAGCCGTTGCCTTC
>Ga0268246_10000904_pt1 | contig 11480 bp, 21 predicted proteins | sample AgamicOrSfe_FD_200242 | JGI IMG/M metagenome (GOLD analysis project Ga0268246, IMG submission 200242) | Agave microbial communities from Guanajuato, Mexico - Or.Sf.e (v2) (version 2) | ecosystem: Host-associated > Plants > Phyllosphere > Phylloplane/Leaf | place: Guanajuato, Mexico | collected...
GTGTTGGCTGAGGTGGCGGAAGATGCGGGCGGGGGCGAGGGGTATGCTGACGATGTCGAGGTAGTGCTGGAGGACGTGCTAGAGGGTGGTGGTGTGTGCCCCGTGGGAAGCGGTGCAGTAACGCCGGGCACCGCTGCTTTCTTGCGCAACGTTGTGATTTTATCCTTATACGCTTCTTTTAGCTTCGCAATATCGCCGTTGTGACCTTCTGCCTTTGCTTTTTCCTCGAGGAGAGTCCGGTAGCGGTCTAGGATGCGGTCTTGAGTGTTTTGTGTGGCGACAAAGCGCACATCGTGGACGCGGGCATGCCGGCGTTGGGTCCGTGGAAGGCGGGGCGTGCGGAGGGGCGTGGTGAGGTGGCGGAGGGCGGAGGGGCGGAGAGATGACATGGTGAGAGTTGGTGAGGCGAAACTATTGAGAAGCAGGAAGTTGATTGATGGAGCTGGAGAAAGTGCCCGTGCTCACAATGTTTCAGGTTCGAAACACCTGGACCCTGAATTTCATCATCGCGGATGCAGTACTACCCTCCTATAGGAAGGTCCTATATACACAAGGCTGCGCACTTCCTCATCCCGAAGCTGTGCTGTCGCCATCTACTCACAATGTGACGAAAAGTCTGCTGGGCACATGAAGCCCCGATGGAAACACTACCGCCCACCTACGAAGCAGCAACATCACGAGACTACTGGTCCATCATCGCTAGCTATGTGCGGTCCGCCGACCTCTGTGCATGCTCTCTAGTCTGCCGTCAATGGCATCACATCTTCGTGCAGCAGCTTTGGGGTCATCCTGCAAGTCACTTCGGTGTTGGAGATGATGCTCTCTACGTAGCACTCGTTCGCTTCCGCCGCACACTCGCCCGTGCGAGGCCACAAGTCCGAGAACTCACACATACTTTACGCCTGCCACCTGCACATCCAGAGCTGTACGAAGGGCCTCGAAGCGAGTGGCTACGTGATCTACTCGAGCAGCTACCGAGACTACAAGCATTGATCGTGCAAGGACTGCCATTCTTTGATCATGCCAGCTTGTTGACGTTGCGGACTGTGAAGAGTCCTAACTCTTTATCTGGGAACACATCATTATTCAATCTAAGGTATCTCGATGCAAGTCATTGTGCAAATGCCACCCCAGGAGGCTTGGTAGAGGCTCTCAAACACCTCCCCGCTCTACTATACCTCGACCTCTCATCTGTACAAGCTGTGCGTGTACCAGGTGTACTCCTTGCTATCAGTAAACTTCCTAGTCTTCAGATACTGAAGCTGCGTGACCTTGCGTTGAAGGATGACGACGTGGAGCTTCTCGCTGGGTTAGGCAAGAAGCTGAGGAGTCTGGACTTGACCAACAACAATCTGACTGATCGAAGTGTACGAACGTTGTTAAATTGCTGCTTCAGACGTGGCAGAGCGCAGGGCGTGAGCTCCTCGTTGGCACCACATCTCAATGAACCAACATCAGATGATCTCGAGGACTTTCTCGAGCAGTACCAGGGACAACAGCTCGACAGGCGTGTTCGCAGCAAGCTTACATCTGCACTGGTTGATAGTCTGGCTATAGAGCTCGAAATAGATCCTGGTATCATGCATCTATATCTTGCTGGCAACAGTTTGACTGTGGAAGGAAGCGCTAGTGTACTTCGATCAGGCAGGATGCAAGTCCTAGATGTTGGCAATATGAATGCTTCGACACAAGCATATGTGCTCGCACCTGAGCTACTGAGTGTTTCGAAGCTCATACCTGCGGTCAATGACGGTGTGTCGTCAGAATTGAGCTATTTTCGGGTCGACTATACTATCGCTACTCTGGAGTATCAGCCTCTCACAGATCTAAGCACACGTGCAGAACTACCAGGTGAAGCAGTTGGCAGTCGAGAACATCCCTCAGGTCAAGTATTTGAGGCAGATGGTCAACCCATATACCGACCCCTGGAAGAGCCTCGATTTATTGCTGAGCTTGAAGGCAGTCCCGTTCAATCAAGAGTGGACTATCCACAGTCTGACTCTCTCACGCGCAGAGGTAGTTGGGAGGCCCCAGAGTCAATCTCAAGCCTACTCCCAGGATTGATCTTGGCCAGCTCAGAGTTACCGGTAGTCCCTTCATCTGCATCACCTGGACTGAAGGCTGAACCATACCAAAATGTCTCAGATGTCCCAGAATTTCCATGCAAATCGGGTGGAATTGATAGCAGTCCTTTCAACTCACCTGCAATCACATTGATACCACCTCCCAGCCTCAAAATACTCCATCTCACCTCCGTCCCATCGACAGTGCCAACCAAGCTCGAGATTGACAAGCTCATAAACCTCATCTATACATGCGCTGGTGCAGCTCATCAAGCATCACTGCGCGCGTCCGAGGCATACGAGCTTCCACCAGGAACCAGCTCGTATGGTGCAGCATCTGCTCGACGCCACTATGCCAAAAGTCTGTTCGGGCTGGAGAAGATTGTGCTGGAAATGGCACCTCCACCTGAAATTCGGAAAGCACGAAACGGCTGGAGAACACAAACTCGACTTGATGCTATGGAAGACGCTGATGTGGATGCGTTGCGCAAGTCAGCATTGCAGGACTTTTCGTTCTTCGATGGCGAGGAAGAATGTGGCCTGCCACAGAATGCACATCTTGGCCCAGCAGCATCTCATTATCAGATGACCGGTGCCAGGTCTATGAATGATCGGGTCCTGCAGAAGACAGCCGTGCCAGCCATTCGAAGACAATATGCTGCCGAGCTGCCAGCCGAGAGTCCATCTTCGTTCTTCAACGTGACCGCATCGGCCGAGCAGGATAAGTTTGTGGTTACTGATACTGGAACTCGTAATACTCCGTCGTCTTCGAGATATTCTGCTGTTGCAGAGTCACACTCGGGTCTGGAAGTTGTCACAAATGTTGCCCCGGCAGTTTCACCAGACTCTTCTCGTACAGTACCAAGGATAAATGGTCAACAGGAGTCACACAATACCACCACCCACCCTCAAAGTCATTCAGACAGATCGGCCTACGTGAACGCCCCACAGTCCAGCACGCCAGCGTCTGCCACAGGATTTGACGTTGTTGCTCACATTTCAGCTTTTCGTCGTGACAGAAAGGCAGCCTATGAAGCGGCTGCAACGGCAGCAACGGCCGCACTGAGCTCGTCTGGTTCTGGAGATGACAAGAGTCGGCACGACAGTATCCTTGCAGAGATCTTTGTTCCAGGATACTGGCCGGGCGAGATACAAGTCGTGCGGTAATATAAGTTTAAGTAAAGCAACAGTGTCGTGTGCACTCACTGGATGTCATTTTGCTAAACATACGACCTGCTATTTGACCTGACTCCCGCACATTTTGTGCCATACTGCTTTGTATCTTCCATGACACACCAACGAATTCTTCCCATCCCTTTTGCATTGCCTGCTCCTATCTTGCCCAAAACGCTACCAAACGCAAGCCTGCGCAGGATCAGCAGACTGAAACGTCCCCGACGTCTTCTCCCTAGTAGCACCATCAAAAATCTCCAGCATCCCATTGACGCTCGTCTCCACACTCATAGGAGCCTCCTCCAAACCCGCCACCGTCTTCGCTCCATAATTCCCCATATCAGTCGCAACCTATCACCAGCATCATTAGCACAACTTCCTCCTCTCCTCTCTTCTCCTCCCTTCTCCCTTCGAGTTCGGATCTCTACATACCAAGCCCGGATGAACCACAAAACTGATCAACTCCGGAAAGTCAAAATGCAACCTCCTCACAATGCTATTCAGCGCCGCCTTCGAAGCTGCGTAGCCCGCGAACAAGGTGGGGACCTGTTCCATACCCGCGATCATGGCCGCGGCGGTCGTCATGCCAATGAACATAGGTTTTGGCGACTGCAAGAGTAGTGTATGAGTGGCCTGAAAGAGAGCGAGAGGGGCGATAGCGTTGACTTCGAAGAGCTCGCGGAGGTCGTCGAGATTCTGGGTCACCGCGGGGGTGAGGGGGCCGGTGATTCCGCTGTGGTGATGTTAGTGTTGCTTTTGCAGATATCGTCGAAGAGAGAAAGAGAAGCTGGCTCGTACGCGTTTGCAATGACGGTGTCGATCTTGGAGATGTCTTTCAGGCCTTTCACGGCTAGCGAGGCGCTCCTGTGGTCGTTTGAGTCGATGTGCACGAGTATCACTTTTGAGGCATTGGCAGTGTGCAGCGAGAGGAGAGCTTGCGAGGAGGGCGAAGTGGTGTTTCGGACACCGGCGATGATGGTGTTATTGGGTCGTTTGAGGAGGGCGGTGACTAGGCCCAGTCCGATACCGCGGTTGGCGCCGGTGATGAGGTAGACGGTATTGGAGGATGAGGACATGGCGCGGAAGGGATGGATAGAGGAGAGAGGTTAGCAGGGTGTTGGAAATGTAGTGGGGAGGAGAAGGGCTGTTATGTGTTCATGAGAAAAGGATTACAGATGATATATGCTTACTGTGACTGTGACTGGTAAAGTGCTCATCGTGCTCATCCAGGACGCTGACTATATATGATTACATTCATGCAAATACCATTTTCTGTAATGAGTTAGTCAGCTACTTCACGTACATGAAGCTGATGTGATGGAGTACTTGTATCAAGATGCTCACCAGCCTCGTGGCGAGGACGTCGATTGCGAATGCGCGAGACGGATAGATGCAACAACGGAGACCAAATTAGCTTCGTCCCCAAGCTTGAAGCACGCATTATCAGGGTTGCTCTTTATTGCGAAAATGGCAGAGCGTTGTAGCGATGTGATATGGAAGCGGACGTGACACTGGACCAGTCGATGGGAGCGACAAAGACTTTGGGCTCAGATCCGGTGCTTATTTGGAGAATGTCAGAGTTGGAGTGAAGGACTGAGCAATCGCGGACTGATATGAGTCTGTTTGGGCTTGAGAGCGTGATGCGACAAGAGAGACAGGAACAAGTGGAAGATTACAAGAAGATTGTAACTTCAACAACACCTTGCTCATGGAGAAAACAAGGTGGAAAGACAAACAGTAAAACAGCCAACCTAGCCAAAGTGAACCGTGCCACACCACACCTCAACTCATCCCAAATACCAATACACACCATTACCAACACCCTTCTGCGAAAAAAGAAAAAAGTTCAGCCCAAGCCCCACGACCTAGGTTCCAACACCCTAGCCGCGCACGTCCCATCTCAGAGAGCGCCGTCCTGGAAACCATGGTACTCAAGCCTACATCTTCACCCACTCCGCCCCGAAGGATATGCATCACACGCCTACTCATTTCAGCGCATGGGCAAGGGCTCCAGACCACCGCATGTTCACACCATCAAGCGGCGCCCGCAAACCCCCTAACAGTGCAACGATCACCTGCTGAGCCTTTCACGTAGAGGCATTGCTTTGCAGCTCCCAACCTCAGCATGCCCCGCGGGGAAGAGGAGAGACTCACTTCATGCAACCCGGGACCGCACAACCCAGGGGATTGGGAGACGCTGCTGGTGCAGCGAGTGCGAGGGCCGGATCGTCTGTCTTCGTACACACCTCATGCCAAGCATCTCACTACCTTTCGGCTTCGTGAACGCTCAACAAGGGTGAGACTGTCCGCGATCGCCGTCCACAGAGACTAGTATGTAGGCGACGACTCAGCATAGCAGCGTTTGCAGGGTTCCCCCGAAGGGTGCTTCCTGAGCCAAGGTTCCCCAGAAGGGTGATTCTTGGCCTCGACAGGGGTCCCCCGAGGGGTACTTCCTGGCGGTACGTGAACTGCGCGCCTCTGCGGGTCGGCCAAACGCTGGGTAATTAGTCCAGTGGAAGGCCCAAACCAACTCGGCCACGGGGGCTGAGAAGGGTGGAGTGAGGAGATCTGAATGGATGAGTAAGCTGGATCTGCGGAGGTATATGAGGCTTTGGTTGCTGCTTGGAGGTGCAAGGTGTGGTGCAAGGTTTGGTGACGATGCTGGTGATGGATGTGTGGTTCTTGTGAGTTTGCTTTGTGATTGCAAGATCGGACACGTTGGATGTGAAGTTTGAGGTGGTTGTTTGCCACCCAAGTGAGCTTGAGGATGCGCTTGTAGCCTTCCAACCTGCGACGTTGTCGCCATCAAGCTGCCTGCTTTCCGTCATACAGTATTAGCTGACTGTCTTGAATAATTTCATGAAGTGGCAAAAATTGCCACCCAGCCTGAAGACTCACCTTTCACCTTCCACATCACCTTTCCATCACCTTTGCTTTAAACTCGTATTTCCGTCTATCTTGCCATCAGCACTTCTTCGTACTCATACCCATACCATCATTATCATCTTCAGAGTTTGCCGCTAAGCACCACGGAAAACCCACGTCTCACCTCAAACCTCACATCCACACCACGTCCTCACCTCCCAACTTCAAGAACACCTAATCTCACCCACCCCGCCGCGACTCGAACTCATCCCCTCTCCTCGCAATCATTACACGCAAGAGCCTGGCAACCCGAACCACGGATCGTGCTGCATGTCGCCAGGGTTATACTTTGCGAACCTGAAACGCCAAGACAATTTGCGTCAGGACGTTGCTAGAATGGTAACGGTAGGCGAGGATGACGAGGGCTGCGCCTCGCTCTTGACTATTGCTGACTCGGTGCGAATGAGATGGTGGCCTTCTGGATCGATCGAGGAGTGGTGAGATCGATCAGGAGATCGTGTTGGAGAGTGCCTTTGCCGTGAGGATCTTGAGGGTTGAGCTTGGTGAGCAGAGGGCGAGGTCAGCTAGCTGAGCTTTCCTTTGTGATGTCTTGCCTGTCTTTTCAATGATGTGGAGGCACTACTCTTGACCTCAGCTACCTCAGCTCGATAGTACTCTTCACCACAACTTTGTGACGCCACCTTGATGCGAAATTTCTCTGTATTTAGATCTCTATACAAATCTTCCATTACTTTACTTACATCTCATCTCCCTCCCACCCTCCACCCACCTCATTTATCGCTCCTCGGCGCCTGCCCCGGCGCATATATACTCTTCCCATCCTGTCCAAATACAGCTCCATCTCTTTCTGCCGGCGTTCGCTGGTCAACACCCTTGCCTCCACCATCCACCTCATTATTCTTCACATACACCTTCACCGCATCACTCTTATGCGGATCCTTCGGGAACAGCGGCACCTCCCGTTGCACGCGCACAGTGTTCATCGTGCTGAGCATCGTCCTCTCTCGTTTCGGCTTGCGCTTCGAGAAATCGAGCTTGCCCATTGCGCCGGACAGACTTTCTGAGCTATCTGTTGCGGTGGTGTGAGGGTGGGTGGCTGCAGCTGTTTTGCCGTGCGCGGCGGCATATTGGGCAGCGAACAATTCAGGTTGATTCGTCACCCACGGGTGCTCGAGGCACTCATCGATAGTGATGCGTGTGTCGACGTCGACGGTGAGCATGCGGTCGATAAGGTCGAGTGCGGAGTCGGATACAGGATCCCAATAGGGTGAGGGATAGTCGAAGCGCCCAAGCTTGATTTGGTCGGAGAGTGTGTAGGGATTGTCGGGTGAGTAGAGCTCATCGGAGAAGGGAGGAAATCCGCAGAGACAGATGTAGAGGACGACGCCGAGGGACCAGACGTCGACGGCGCGGGTGTAACGGCGGTGGTTGGAGGGCTCGAGGATTTCTGGGGCGACATAGGAGGGAGTGCCGCAGCTGGAGCGGGATTAGCAAGCGGGATGTGCTGGGTTAGACTGCAGGACATACAGTGTTGTGGTGAAAGACTCCTCGCCGATGATTTTGGCCAGACCGAAGTCTGCAATCTTGACAGATAATTCTTTGTCGACGAGGAGTATGTTTTCCGGCTTGATATCACGGTGTACGATATTTCGCTCATGCTATCACATTCGTCAGTCTCATACTTCGTTGCACTTTCTTATCTCACTCACCAGGTACTTCACTCCTTGGAATAACTGTATGAATAGCTTCCGCGTGTCGGGCTCGTCGAGTTTACTCTTCATCACAATCCAGTTGAACAGTTCACCCTCGGGAGCTAGCTCCAGCACCAGATATACACCATCTGGGTCGTCAAAGGTATCTTTCAGGCATAACACGTTCGGGTGGCTCACACCCATGAGCACGGCAATCTCTTGATGTAACCCTTCTACCCTCGATCGTTCACCAGGTCCAGTCCTCTTTTCGAACTTCTTGACTGCAAATCTCATACCGGACGACTTCTCCACACAAAGAAATACAGTCGCAAAATGTCCTTTCCCAAGTTGCTGCATGATGCTATATTGCTGCCGGAAGCCGTGAGAGTCGTGTACTGTTTTGGGGTATCGAAATATGAATCTGGCTTCATCGAGTATGGCAATCTCGTCTCCATCTTGTAGCTCTCGTCGCTTATTCCGCCCGACATAAGCTTCGTTGATAAATGTTCCGTTGCCAGACAGGTCCTCCACTACTGCTATCGTGTCTCCTCCCTTGTTTTCCTGATATATTAAGCAATGCCGATTCGAGATTGTCGGCACGTCCAGTATTCGATCTATCCAAGAGGTTCAGCTGGATGTCTACCTGAGAATATTCAACTATACTCACCACACTCGGGATGCCTGCCGATCAAGTATCCGGATGCAGCTTTTCCGTCCTGCTTAGTCTCCTCAAACGCAGCTTCCTGCCTAGTATATTCATCCTTCTCCACCTTCTGCTTCCCATCAGACTTCATTGGTTTTGTCTTCGGTACCGGACAGGCCGTCCGTCGCCGCAGAACGAGTGGATCAGTACCTCCACAAGCATCTATTGGCAGCAGATATCCCCAGACTCCCTCACCTTCCTCATCTTCGACCTCATATGAGTAAGCTTTATGTGGCTCCTTGACCTGGGAGAAAGGTTGTGTGTCGAAAGGTGGGGAGGATAGGCCCGTCTGTATTGGACTTGATGGTGGTGATGCTCGGTGTCGGAGCTGGCTTGGTCGCCCGTCCGGTGGCTCGACTGTGGTTTCTTTGTACTCTGTTGGGACGGATGATTGCTTCGACTCCTTCGAATCATTGTGCGTCACTGGTGATGGTAGTTGTGAGTTCTTGAATGTTACATCGTCATGTGGTTGGCCTGAGATGCGGGCTGATCGGCGCGGCTTCTTGCTGTCTTCTAGGTTGTCTCCCTCGGACTTTTGATTCTACACGACATAGTCAATCTCTGCGCCGAAGCTGGGGTGGCTTCGACATACTCTGCTTCGCTTGAGATCCTTGCTGGGAGGTGCCATAATGACGTATAGTTTGTTGTTGCTTTCGATGTTTCAGGTTGCGGCTTTTGGAATAATTCTCGGAGCAGTCGCTTTGGCGTCACTTGGCTCGGATCCTGCGGTCTAATGACTATGGGAGACTGCGAAGCTAAACCCGGTTTGAAGATGTTATTATACGTGATACCACATAAGACGAGTCAGCGATAACGAAAGAGCTGTACTACCGGGGGTAGTGATCTGAAAGCATCTCATGTTCTGGAGAAGGTGGAGCAGTTCAGATCTCCCGGGTCTGTGCTGAATCGTCATTGGCTTGGTGTTTGTCTGACCTACCACTTCGAGACTTCATGTTTCAGCTGAACTTCAGCAGTCATGGCTTAGGTCTATTGATGGTATGACAGTGTTACACAAGGCACCATTCCTCTCCAAGCATGAATTCGTGACTGCTTGCGAATATTTAGTTCACCACATTGCTGGCGCCACAGAGAAGGGTTACTGGGCGTCGGCGTCCGTCGAGCATGAGCATGTATGCTAAGAGCGCTTTGCAGGGCTTGACGAAGCTGACATGAACAAGGGCGAAGTCATGTTGATACTCGACAGACGAGTGCAAACCCTCTGCAGGGACAATAGAGAGACCATAGACTCACTTGACGAGACGGCCATCAGTGACGAGGAGGAGGTAGAGGTGAATCATGTCATACTAGCTATCTTCATAACTTGCTGAACTATTCAGGTGCTTGTGAAAGAGCCCGTCCAAGATGCTGTCACGATAGTCCAGTACAGCATCGTCCTTTCACCATCCTATCAAGTGCCTGTTCTCTATTTCACATTGAGTTCCTCCTCCTCAATGACTTCCACTGTGGATGAGGTGTACTCGCTACTTGTCGAGCCATCTCGAAGAGCCGAGATGAACAGTATCGGCATCATGGGCGCAATATCGTATGCTGTATGTCCTGATCAGTTCCGATCTCGATCTCGGTTTCCTGACTTCATTCAGGAACATCCAATCACTGCAAGGCCAGCATTCTTTATCCATCCATGCAACACTGCTGAGGCGATCCGCAATCTCGCGCAGAGCACGCAGCTCTTAACAGCAAACTACCTGCAGCTATGGCTGGGACTTGTCGGTCCGCCTGTTGGACTTCATTTGCCGCTTGTAGATAGCCGCAGACCTGGTAGCTGAGTGTTATACCAGTAGTTGGCCTTAGACGGCTTCTTTTCAGAGAAGACAATGATATTGGCTCGAATCTTAGTCCTCATCAGATTCATCCATGTCCATTGCACCACCTTCATCCTCGTCCTCGTCCATTGGCGCATCACCACCTTCCTCCTCCTCCTCTTCTTCTCGTGGTCGTTTTGTACCTTGTGGGGCCTCGGGTACCGCTGTCGGTGGTGCAAGCGTCGGTGGCGCTGGCAGTCCTGTTCCAGGTGCAGCACTTGTTCCTGGTGCACCTCCAGATACTGGCGGTGCAGCGAAGATCGATTTAACTGGCTCGACTGGCTTTGCTGCGCTTCCATTGACTTCTGGCGCTTTCACTGTTCCGTCTAATCGAGAGATCATGTTGGATTTCCCACGTCCATAAGCAATGCGCTGGATTGTTTTAGCAAAAATACCAGAACGAGCTTTGCTCCACCTACCATTTCCTTGCCGAAGAAGTCGAATCCTTGTAGCGCCCGCATTGCCTGCGTACTTGTCTGCACATCCCGGAAGGCTACGTGAGCTTGACCTCTCATCTTCATCGTCTTGAGAGCAACAATGTCCAGCACAGGTCCGAATGTGGAGAAAGCACCATATAGTGCGCGTCGCAAGTCATCCTTTGGTATGCGGTCGTTCAAGTTTGAGATATAGAGACTATCCCAACTTCAGTACTGGCATTCTTCTGGAGGTGGGATGGGATCCTTACGTCTGATTAGGAGGATTTGAGGTCTTCGTACCATTCGCTTGCGCCGGCTTCGACGAGATAGCGCTCATTGTGCTGACGTGGACAGATGGAACAGTAATGGGCGTGTGAAGAGGACGAAGGCGATGGCGATGGCTTAGCTAGACAAGTAGGATGAGGAGGCTGTACAGAGGTCAAGCAATACAATGATGTCTTCGTAAATGTTGTTGCTCTCTTCAAGGATTACTTTGTTGCCGGTCCGACTCCGCATTGACAACCCCACACGAGTGCTGCTACGACATCGTCTGGCCATTGTCTACCACCACCTTTATCCCTTCTACCATTGCACACCGAATCAAGGCCAAGCAATAGTAGAGAGCTCCTCCTTTGCTTGCGTCCATCAAGATCAATATCTGCTCAACCACCACTAGCTCACCAGCAAGATGTCCGGCCCAGAAGTCCACCACCTCTTCCACGCTC
>Ga0268246_10000905_pt1 | contig 11480 bp, 11 predicted proteins | sample AgamicOrSfe_FD_200242 | JGI IMG/M metagenome (GOLD analysis project Ga0268246, IMG submission 200242) | Agave microbial communities from Guanajuato, Mexico - Or.Sf.e (v2) (version 2) | ecosystem: Host-associated > Plants > Phyllosphere > Phylloplane/Leaf | place: Guanajuato, Mexico | collected...
AATACTAACCTGGCACTTCTGAGCTATTTCCCAAAGTTTTCCACCGAGCCCATCTGCTTCACCGTACAAATTCAGTTTCACATCGCAGAGTAGAGGAATAGATTGTGGTCGCACCAGGCTCGAGTCGAGCACCGTGGTAGGGATCGAAGGGCTTGAGGGGATTGTGACTTCATCTTCGTCCATGGCAATCACCAGTTGTTGTGGGTCTTCGGGTGTGCGGATAGCCTCACATTTCAGCAGCTCATTCAGGGTTGACCTCAAGATCTCGTAGATTGCCGACGTGCCTGGCATTGTAATCAACTGCTTGATATCTGTCCTATCGAGAAACGCAGGATCAATAGCCGAAAGAAGGTTACTTGTTGCAAAGACCAAGACATTAGGTTGTGCTCGAAGTTGGTCTAGGCCGGTCAATATCTGGTTAGTGGCCTGCTGAGTGATTAGTATGGCCAGATGACATGTCGCCAATCTGGTTACCCTAAGAGCGTCATTGCATTCGCTGCCTTGCGCATGTTCCCTCGAGCCAGTAATGCTTTCGACCTCATCAATGAGGACGCACACCAAAGTCTCCTCATCCTCAGCGAGACTGCGAATCTCATCAAACATCTTGCTGACCAGTCTGCCACTCTGTCCGAACCATCGGCTCAGCAGCGATTGACTGCTGATTTCGACCAGTTTACTTTGAGTGAAGTGACGACCGAGTCTGATGCTCAACTTTTGTGCCAATGCTTTACTGCAGTAGGACTTTAGCAACCAGATCGAAAGGCTGTTCTATCGTGTAGAACACAAACCACAAAGTCGTCTTCCCGGTGCCAGGTGGACCGTGAAGAAGAATAAGGCGGTTCCAATTCAAGTGATTGATGTCCAGCTTTGGGTTTCGTGACAATGCCACTTCAGGGATGATTAGCGATGTGTGATTTGCATGCGGCGTGACTTCAAATTACTCATCCTTGTCAAATACCGCAAAAGTCGAGCAGGAATATCCGAGTCGAATATCAGCCTATTCAAGGTCAATAATGAATCATCGTGGTACGTATTGAGCCACGACGCACACTCCCCAGATTGCGTCCAACGATTTGCTAGGTAGAGCGCTTATTCTCGCTTGTGGAACCTCCTCCTCTCCGTCAGCGTTCTCTGAAGTAGTGAAAGATTCCACATCGTCCTCCCGCAGATCGTAAGCTTGTATGTCCAACTGTACCATCGCAAGCTCGTAGACATTGTGGAGGGTTTTGGCGGACAGAGACCCAGAATGGTCCACAACTATTATGTTGTCGATCAAGTATGCACTGCTAAGTGTTCCTGGTCTTGGTTAAACCAGGATCAAGGCATGGTAGCAAGTAAGCCTAATCTGGAAGAAGCTCATACCAAACTCATCGAGCGTCTGACCAAGACTCAATTGAGTGAACGTCGTCGAAATCCATTCGCTCACATCCTCGCAGATTGCATCAGCCCGCGCATAGCGGAAACCATCACGTTCCTTCAGCTTGACTTCAATGTGCAAAGTCGATTGTGTCAAGTCAGTCATTTTGTCAGCATAGCACGCAAAGAACAAGTCAAGGATCGAAGCGAAGCGATGAGGATGAGGATTCTGGATGGGACGATGAGATTTTGTATTTGATCACGCTATTACTGATAGCCAAGCTGTCGACGACTTGTTCGTTGATCGATCATGTAAGTACAGTGCAATGTAGTCAATTAGAGAACTTCCGAAAGCTAAAGCTTCACATAGTTGGCCCCTGACTCGATGTGCACGTGTCAAGACTACATCGGAGTGCTCCGATAGACGTCAGAGTCGAGAGAAATCACCGAACAAGGTCAACACGGCATACTCGATACATCGGCGACGAGATGACTTTGCGCTTCTTCCGCTGACCAAGCACGGATCCGCATCCCAAATGGCGAACGAGACACGCGGATCTGGTGACTACGAAGGACAGCTGGGAGTCAATGATCAACGAGACACCAATATCCAGATCGGGCTCTCACTCGTTCTTGGTGTTGGTGCTTTCCTAGCCTTTTGCGTATGTTACACTGTGTGATTTCGAAGAGAGTGTCAAGTTCTCTAACGGAGTCGCAGTACCTACGTCCACGCTGGCCAGGTCTCTACGCAGCTCGAAAGAAGCAGAAAGGTGATGCCACACCTTTACCAGACCTGCCAGATAGCTATCTTGGGTGGATACCTATAATTTGGAGGATTACTGAACAGCAGGTACTCGCAGCGGCAGGCTTGGATGCCTACGTAGTGAGTAACGTAGATCGTGCGGCCATTTTGCACACTGCTAATCACATCCCCAGTTCCTGAGGTTCTTTAAGGTCGCGACTAAGACATTGGCTTTCACCCTCTTCTTCGCTCTCGTCGTCATAAAGCCTGTACATGACGCTTTTCCTGATACTAGCCAGTCTCTACGTAATGGCACTGTTCACGACAACTCCACCCAATCATCTCTATCCTACCGAAGCACACAGTTTCATCCCGTGGACGAGGATTCCTGGTACAAGGATGGCGATGGCGATTACAAGCATATTAACACAGATTATCTATGGATGTATGTCGTGTTTGCGTACGTCTTCACTATTGGGGCAATCTATCTCCTTGTCTCCGAAACACAAAGGATCATCGCGATTCGTCAAGAATATCTTGGCAGCCAAGCAACAGTCACGGATCGTACCATTCGCCTTTCTGGTATCCCACCATCTCTCAGATCGGAGGACAAGATTAGAAGCTTCATCGAGCACCTGGAGATTGGAAAGGTAGATAAGGTAATGCTTTGCAGGAACTGGCAAGAGCTGGACGACAAAGTGGCAGACAGAATGGACATACTGAGGAAGCTTGAAGAAGCCTGGACAGTGTTTCTCGGCCATCGTAGGGTTGAGCGGACACTGGAGTCATTGCCCATCGTGCAGCCACCACCACCCGGGCCTGATTCATACCGTGATGATGAAGACGACGAAGAGAATGCTGTCGCTTTGGACGGTGCTAGTCCCAACCGGATCGCACCCTACTCACGCACTCGTCCCACAATACGTGTTGGAGACAGATTCTTCAGCATGCGTGGGCGGAAGGTGGATGCAATTGATTACTACGAGGAGAAGCTGAAGCATATGGACGACGAGATCCGCGACTTGAGGAAGACAAACTTTGAGCCTACGTCGTTGGCATTTGTCACCCTGGACAGCGTCGCAGCTTGCGTAAGCACGTTCGAGGTTGTTTGTTGAGCAAAGTCCTGACCCTTTGTAGCAAATGGCTGCACAAGCAGTACTGGATCCATCCCCGATGCACCTCATCGCAAGACAAAGCCCTGCACCACCGGACGTCATATGGAGAAATACCTACTTGAGCCGCTCCAACCGCATGACGAGAGCCTGGCTAATCACTGTTGCGATCACGATCCTGACCGTGTTTTGGTCGTTACTATTGGTTCCTCTGGCGACCGCACTCAACATTGAGGCCATTCACCGCATTTCTCCAGAGCTTGCTGATGCTATCGAAGACCACCCACTCGCGAGGTCACTGGTCAAGACTCAATTGCCAACTCTGCTGTCATCATTGCTGTTCGTGATTGTGCCTTATATCTACGACTGGTTGGCGAACCTACAAGGAATGCACTCACAAGCCGACGTCAACTTGTCCGTCATTTCTAAGAACTTCTTCTTTCTCTTCTTCAATTACTTTATCATCTTCACTGTCCTAGGAACCTTTGCAAACTTCTACCAATTCTTTCAGCACTTCCAGGATACCTTCAAGGACACAACGAGGATAGCCTACACCTTGGCACTTTCGCTTCAGAAGCTCTTGTCCTTTTATACAAATTTGATCATCCTCCAAGGCATTGGCCTCTTTCCATTCAGGCTGCTTGAGATCGGCAGCGTCATCATGTATCCAATCTATCGCATTGGTGCAAAGACACCTAGAGATTACGCGGAGCTAGTACAACCCCCGGTCTTCTACTATGGGTTCTACCTGCCTCAAGTGATTCTGATCTTCATTATATGTCTTGTCTATTCGGTGTTGCGGGACTCGTGGAAGGTCCTGCTTTCTGGCTTACTCTACTTCATGATTGGTGGCTTTGTATACAAATACCAACTACTCTACGCAATGGACCACCGCCAACATTCGACTGGAAGAGCTTGGATGATGATAAGTCATCGCATCGTGGTTGGTGTTGTGCTTTTCCAAGTAACGACAGCGGGACAGCTTGCGCTTGTAGGTGGTGTCAAGAGAGCTCTTCTAATACTGCCATTACTGCTCGCAACAGTCTGCTTCGGCTATGCATATAATCAAAGTTTTACACCACTCATGCGATTCATCTCGCTTGCGAGTATTGAGCGGAGGATCCCGATCGAAACCGAAGAACAATTCATGGATCCAGATGGTTGGGGCAGCGAGGGCGCTGCACAAGGAAGAGACGTCGCGGATGACGGAGACTTGATCCGTAGTGACACGAAAGACGAGGATATGCCGTTCATCAATCCTAACCTCATCTTGCCGTGAGTGTCAACCGCCAACTACAATCTATTCACGAACTAACCAAAGACAGGCTCGAAGAGGTGTGGATCTCTGATAAGACGGCGCGGCCTAGTAATCCTGAAACGAATGGCTATCGTGATGAAGAGGATGTGTGATTAAGGAAAATAGATTTGCATTTGATGGGGTTCACTTGACACTGCTGTAATAGGACACAAGTCTGAGCAGATTTCCTATGGCAGTCTCCTCGGGCCATTTCCAAACCTTTGTCATATGACAGTGTGAATACCTCGATCGCGACTGCTTCAACAGGTAGCTTGAAAACGTCCCTCTTCGATTCTTGTTAATTCCATAACGTCAGACTTATCTTTCTCTTCTGCTTTCTGCACATTCATCAACACAACAGCGATATTATTCTTAAGACTGACGATTAACGACTTTGCATAATTGCATTGATCACGGCGCCATGACCGCTTCCAGACTCTAAATCCACCCAACGAAGGCTTTGCGCATCATTATTACCAGCAAGTCTAGTCTTCGTGGTCGTCTGCCGGCGTCCCCTGCACATTTAGGTATCTCTGGTGCGACCACATCTGTCTTGCCACGTAGGTACCAGCCGTGGCCGTGTGTCTCTTCGGCACCCAATCAGATACCTCGTACATAAACTCGATCATTGGTCGCAGTGATCGTCCGTCGCGTGGTCGGAGCCTCAACATCCAGCATCCTGCACAACAATGGCAATGGACACCTCCACTTCGTCTAACCTCAGCCTGGGCACCGAAACTGGATCTCTGGCGCACCAACCGTCAGGTCCCCTCATGAATGAAGAGCCTTGGTCTGTAGAAGAGGAACAACCCGATATGATGGATATCGAATGGCGGTCAGACATGTGGCCTGGTGCTGGAGTCGCGGCAGAATTTGGACGCACTGAGTCTGCCTCACCCTTGACGGCAGTCGAGTTTGTGGTTCCTTACGTCAACCACAACACCTGGTGTTCTCTGAGGTTGTGCAATCGGTATATGCGTTACCTGGCCGATTCTCAATCACCACCCAGGTATCCAGCAGTCTATCGGCTCCCATTTGAAATCCTCCACAACATCTACGCTCGTCTACATCCTATCGATTTCAATAACGCTCGCCATACCTGTTCTCGATGGAGGCAATTCAGTCTCGATCAAGGCACGCTTCAAACAATGCTAGGTCGCGGAGGATGGCTCAGCGGCGCAACGGCAGAGTCGGCGGTTCGTCCGTACATTGGTGCTACGCAGTTTTCCATAGTGCGCTTTCTTTCTGCTCGGTTGGCTAGAGAGTGCGCCCTACGTTACAACTGGCTGAGTACGTCACTTCGACCATCACTCAAAGTTCGGAATGACGGGCGAACTGCGAATGCTCTCACCGTCAGATACACAACGGACTTCACAGAACTTGCCAGCGCAGACTATTCACCAAGAGCCGACTTACTGTGTGGTCTGGGTTTCACATTCAGCAATTGCGGCAGGTTTCTTCTCGCAGCCGAAGGTTGTGTCATCTATGTCTACCTTCTGTCTGGCTCGAGGTTGCGGCCCATTAGCTCAATACTTTGTCCCCGTCGAGTGCTTGCTATGAGTATGGACGCATCCGGAGATCGACACTCGGTGGCTGCGTTGCTCGACGGCCGTATGGGTCTGGTGTCTAATCTCAACGCTGAGACTATGTACGATGAGGCACCCTCCCCCCAGGTGTACAGTGACTATTCTCTAGGCACGCTCGCTCCGCCAAGATCATCAACCATCGCATCTCATAGCATCAATGGCGAGATGACCGCCAGCGCACCCCACGCCAACGATGACCACGTTGCGGGAGCAGCCCAAGTGGACAGTATACATATCCGATCGCCACATCAGTCAGTGATACTACGGAATGCGGCACATGGTACAGAGCAGAATGCTGTCATACAGGACTGGCCCAGGCAGTTCGAAGCACCCTACGCGCAGCTCCTTCCGGTAGATGATCTTGGTCTGTCGAGGACCATACCTAGATCATCGGCACCCTTGTCAGTGTACCACTCGTTGTGCTCACCTGACGATCCACCTCGGTCTGTGGCAATCTGTCCTTCTCGCAGCTGTCTAGCCTTTGGTTGTGCTGCCGGCATCGAATTGCATTGGATCGATACCAATAGTGGACGCAATCTGATGAAGTGGTTTCCATTGACCGCGCCGAGCGATTTCCTGTACTTCTTACCAAGTCGGCCAACTAGTGACAATCCGCACAAACTTCGGTTGATAAGCAGCAAAGCAGGACCTGGACAGCGAGGAGGAATTGATCGTTTCGGCCGACGCACAACAGCAAGACGGCGTCTGGGACTCAATTGGAGTGCGCTACGTCTCGATGCCACAGGATTGCGAGAAGCAGACTATGATCATTATGCTGCCTTTCCACTGAGTGATGGTTCCCACATTCTGTTCACCGAGCCTGCTACTGGGCATCTCTTCCTCGGGAGTGACGCACCTGCGGGCGGGCCTACGAAACTTCTGCGAAAAGTGTGGCTTGAGCCACCACCAAGCATCCAATGTACACCAGTTCAGCCACCAATATTGTACACTGCTGGAGTTGATCTTACATGGGGTGTACGGATTGTCGCTGCCTACAGCGAAGACATTGTCCTCTTCACTGTACCCCCAGATATGCTAGATGACATCAAGAAGATCAGCGGCGTCGCGAACGCGCCTGTACATGATGATGGTGAAGGATATCAGTTCGGAGCTTGGGCTGACTGGATCGAGCCAAGACCTGTCAATGCTAAACGCAACTCTTCGGCTCTTTCAGCCCAAGCCGGTCCATCAAGTGTGCGAGGGCTTCCCATTCAGTGGCCTGTGATTGTGCGTGGTGCAAGGCTCGGACGTGTTGCCCACCTTGTGGATCTTGCCATTCAAAGTGGCCCTTGCCTCGTTGTGTGGGCGTCGAGCTCGACTGGAATAGTCACCACCTGGACACTCTCAGGTGGAGCAGCAGGACTTCCAATCACTCGAGTGATCAGCAGCGAAGGTGGGCTCGATACCGACCGCGAGGATGATGGCGACTGGATCATGCAAGACGAATGGCGTCGTGCCGCAGCTCGTGACTCTCTCGCTGCTCCGTGCATTGGCACGTCAAATAACCACTATGGAAATGTGGATGTGAACCATGACGACGAGCTAGCTTATGAGATTGCTTATGCCGAATATGCTATCGCTCACAATACATATAGACGCACACTATACGCTGACGGAGATGGTGATGTCGACATGATGAACACTCTGGACGACTTTTTTCACTGGTCAGGCAATCGATCCGGAGAGGCCTCCTCTCAACATCGATTTCATGGCTTCGATGGAGCCTGCGACCTCAAGGATGTGCTTGTGACAATGGAGCCTGTTTGTGATGCCACACACAACTCTGATCTGGCCATGGACCTCCTGATGATCGACGTGTGCAATGAGCTCCCGTTTGAGGTTGTAGTGCTCAGTGAGTGCCCATCAGCAGCAACCAGAGCTCAAACTCCGAGTGCAGTTGCTGATCCTCCGACTGCAGCCACCGTAACCTCGAATGCAATCACTGGAGCTCAAACTGCAACTACCGACGCTCAAAGTGCAGCCACTGGAGCTCCTAGTGCGATTGTATCTCAGCTTGCTCGAACTTGTACACCAGATCCCGGCCCATCTGATGCCAGGAAGGAAAGAAGGGACTCAGCCGTCGCCATGGAGTAATACGGAGTTGTCTGCAGAGATTGGGTGGGCGATGACATGGACACCGGGAGGATCAGGAAGTCATGGCGAAATCAAGTTGAGCTGATGCTATGTACCTGAGAATCCAATGTGCTCAATAATACCTAGGTAGTCTTCATCTTCTCATGCATCGCATTTATATGTGACCTGCTGTATAGAGTACTACCATATCGAGTAGGTGGTGACTGATATATTGTCGGCTATTTTTTAGACAAGCATCATCATACAGCGGCCATAGATTTGTCGCTTTATTGTCTTTCACTACTTCGTATCTTTCATTCCTTTAACTGACTACCGCTACAACTCTCGGAAGCACCGTCTTGTTGTATACTTAGCGTCCCATTCCCTGACCTCACACAACAGGCGTCATCCTACATCTTCCACCGACCACAGGCCATCACAAACACTCGGTCCGCGATACCACCAACACCCACGCCCTCCCACTGCTTATCGATCGCGCACTCAATGACACGCCTGCGGGCTCCATGCTCTCCGCCTCACAAAACATCACCAAAGCCGAACGCGACATCCAGCGCGCAAAGCTTACCACATCCTACAATGCGCTGCTCGAAGAGTTTGGCACCCCGGACCTGCGCTCCGTGGGCAACTACGACGTCGGCCATCTCATAGGCAAGGGCTCCTTCGGCAAAGTCTACCTCGCATCGCACAAGCTCATTCGCGGGTCGAAGATCGTCCTCAAGAGTACGCGCAAGGATGACGCGAACTTGCCAAGAGAGATACATCATCATCGACAGTTTGTGCATCCGCATATTGCGAGATTGTATGAGGTCGTGGTTACGGAGAGCGCGGTATGGCTGGCACTGGAGTACTGTCCGGGAGACGAGCTGTATCACTACCTCACGAAACACGGCCGCATGGATGCCATGGAGGTGCAGAGGATATTTGCGCAGCTCGTTGGCGCTGTGTCGTACGTCCATTCCAAGTCCTGCGTACATCGCGATCTGAAACTGGAGAACATACTATTGGATAAGAATGGCAATGTCAAGCTTGTAGATTTCGGCTTCACGCGGGAGTACGAGGGCAAGGCGAGCTATCTGCAGACGTGGTGTGGGACGGTATGCTACAGTGCTCCGGAGATGCTGAAGGGAGAGAAGTATGCAGGTGAAAAGGTGGATGTCTGGAGTTTGGGCGTCATCTTGTATGCGCTGCTATGTGGCGAGCTGCCATTTGATGAAGAGGAGGATAATGCCACGAAGATGCGCATTCTGAAGGAAGAGCCTATATATCCTGAATACCTACCTGCGGCGGCGAAGGAGCTTATTGTGGTATTATTATCCAAAAGACCACTACTGAGACCATCGCTGGCTGATGTGCTCAATAGTCAGTGGTTGACAGAGCATGGACCACAACAACAAGCCATATTGAAGCTGCAGCAATCTGCGCCGTTCTCGACCCCACTTGAAGCAGATGTGCTGCAGCGTATGAGGGCATCAGGTGCTGATACTACCAAAATCGTTGATCATGTCACGAGTCAGCGTTGCGACGCTCTGGCTGGTTGGTGGACGATACTGCTAGAGAAGGAGGAACGGAAGGAACAGCGAAGAGAACGGCGGCGGAGAACAAGATCAGTCGAGGGAAAGCGATCGAGGCGTGTCAGTGCTGCCAGTCAACTTGTCTTAGCGCCGACGATACGAGAAGAGGCTGAAGATCGATCTCCTGCTGTGGCCAAGCATGACAGAGGGCGTGAGATGACAAGACCTAATGGAGTTGCAGCAACCCAGCCACTTTTGGAACCTATGCCGCCGTTGGTTCCCACGCCACCGAGAGGCGTGTCTGCACAACCATTACGCGAGATCATGTCAACGCCACCAGCATTACAGAGACGTGCTACACGTCCAGGCAGCACATCAGATCGCCGATCGCAGCTGGGCGCTGCACGACGAAACAGCAGCTCTTTCAATGCATCCTTGCACCTCATGGCAACAGAACCTGGCGCGCTGTCACCAGATACGAATTCTAAGAAGTTGAAAAGACGCTACATGCATCCGCTTACGTCAATCAAGCAATGGTTTAAAAACAGTTCTCCAAAATCCGAAAAAGCGCCGCCACTTCCTCCAGGCATACTCAAGACCTCGCTCCGACCAAATCCACAACAACAACCTAATGGCAGCATCGGCCCTCCCTCCATCTTTACCACCCCACCAATAAAGCGTCTCTCCGGCGTCAACTTCGTCCCTGAAGCAGTCATAGTCCCCTCCTCAACCACCAGCACTCCTGCCTCCACGAAATCGCGTCCATCCCGGCCCGCCCTCGCCGTCCACACCAGCAACACCATCGCCCGCCGCGTTTCCTCGCGTGGTACTTCCCATTCGCACTCACCTTCCCCACTAACGCCATCCTCTCCATACCGCCGTCCCCACTCCAGCCGAGCACACACACCAGGCCGTAACAGCACGTCCTCCTCCGTCTCCTCCGTGCGCTCCACGTCCTTCGGGCACGGCCACGCTCGCGGCCACGCCTCGAAGGGCTCGACTTCCTCGTCCAACTCTGTGGCCATCGCGCCGTCCGGAAACTCGACGCCGCATCTTAGCCTTACATCGACGAATGCCAATGCCCGCCACGGCTCGATACCTTCGTTCGCTATAGCGCGCTCTAGATCTCCGCACAGTAGCGTGAAAGTCCTGCCAGGTGGCGCAACGCCAAAACCACTGCCTAGCAATATCCGCATCGCGCTGCGTGCGCCAGCGCCGCGAGGGTTGGGGATTGGTGAGGCCGGTGTGGGCTTCGGGACGCCGCCGCCGGGGCAGGTCAGTCCGGGTGTTGGTGGCTTGGCGAGGCCGAACTATGCGCATGCTGGGGCGAGACGGAGGAGAAGTGTGCTGTTAGGACCGGGCAGCTCTGGTGCTGGGGCCGCGAGCAAGGAAAGGAGGAAGAGTGTCGGGCTTGGCGGGAGGAGGAGCGAGAGTTTAGGACGGTTGGCGGTTACGGCGGAGGAGGATGAGGATGAGGAAGGAGAAGAGGAGGGAGATGTGGGCTATGTCGATGGAGATATGGAGGTCGAAGAGGTCAACTATTTCTTGCCTGTGAGAGATGATGAGGTTGAGATTATGTTGGGAGCGGGGGATAGTGCAGCGGTTCTGGATGGGGAGGTTGAGGGGTGGAAAAGGGAAGTGTAAGATGACTGTGTAACGACCCAGATGAGAGGAGGATTGGAGGCAGTACGATGCGAAGGGAAACCTGATGATTGGCGCATATCGTAGGAATGACATGATGGGATCTATAAATGTACTTGTATTGTATGGAAGCCATAGAGG
>Ga0268246_10000906_pt1 | contig 11473 bp, 7 predicted proteins | sample AgamicOrSfe_FD_200242 | JGI IMG/M metagenome (GOLD analysis project Ga0268246, IMG submission 200242) | Agave microbial communities from Guanajuato, Mexico - Or.Sf.e (v2) (version 2) | ecosystem: Host-associated > Plants > Phyllosphere > Phylloplane/Leaf | place: Guanajuato, Mexico | collected...
GGGCAGGTCGAGTTCGGGAGGGAGTTGAAGGTGGAGGTGGAAGTCTTGGGAGGATTGATCGGAGGAGATCATGAGGAGGCTCATGGTTTGAGAGCCGGAAGGGGTGAGGGAGGATTCGTTGCCATTTTGGATGTGGTAGGCATGGACATGGTTGAGGGTGAAGAGGAGCCGAGAGTCTTCTGAGCTGTAGTAGGTCATGGTTATGAAGAGAAGGGAAGATCTGGAAGCCTAGGTTTAGGTTTTGCGGACGAAGAAGATAAGAGGAGAGATCAATGCATATTTGTATAGAAGAGTACCGCAGCTTAGCTTGCTTCCTCAGGTTGAGTGACAATACAGATGACGAAATGCTTGGCGAGATGCACCGCAGCAGGTATCAAATCTGGGGAAAGCTGGTGACGAGCATTGGATGAGGCTGAGTCAAGGCGACCTCTTGGAAGGATACTAAGGAGATTCAATTCTAGGTTCTATGTGGTCTAATCTATACACACTATTTATGCCGCTGTGCATGACAAGGTCCTCCATTAGCAATAACAATGCAACGCCAATGCTCAAACAGTCCACAATACCATCACTTCTAATCCAGAGTCGCCTCAAACTCGTCGTGTATATGCTGCGCGGAGCCTCCAGATCGAACACGCTCAAGCTGGTCGTTGACGTATCTTTGAACATGGTCGTCGTGTTCAAGTTGGGTTCTGGTCGACACGCTGTCTGATGCTGGGTCGGGCCGAACATCAGGGATGGCATCTTCAGACTCGGCATAATCGCCATTGCCATTTTCAGTGCCATTCGCATCGCCAGCCACGGACACAGACGCCACCGAATCACGGTTGCCAATGGAGCGTGTAGTTGACGAACGGCGTAGCTGGGGTGTTGAGTTGGTCCTCTTCTTGTTGGAGAAGACATCGTCAAAGTAGTGCGCCGCAGCAGCCTGGGGGAAGCTGCGGGGTGTATGCGGTAGACGCAAGTTGACACTGAAAGCATATTAGCAAAGGTCATTCATCGAATGACTTCAATGACACTCACCCAGTATCGTGGATCATCTTGGCAATCAAACCAGTCCAACCACATTGATGACTTGCACCAAGACCACGTCCACTGTCACCGTCGAAGAATTCGTAGAACCAGAGGTAGTCCTTCCAGTTGGGGTCGCTGTTGAGTGTCTCGTTGCCGTCGTTGATGGCACGCTTCCCATCTTCATCTCTGGCAAAGAGATGCTGAAGACGATGCTGAATCTCCTCGGCAACCTGGCCAAGGTGCATCTCATCTCCAGATCCTGTAGGGCATTCGACCTTGAAGTCGTTACCGTAGAACATGTAGAAGCGCTGAAGCGACTCCACGAGCAAGAAGTTGACAGCGAGCCAGATAGGTCCACGCCAGTTGGAATTACCGCCGAATAGACCACTGTCAGAGTCACCAGAAACGTAGGACACTTCGTACTTCTGGCCGTTGACATCCATTGAGTACGGGTGGTCGTGGTGATGACGGGATAGAGAGCGAATGCCGTGGTCGGCAAGGAACTCAGTCTCGTCAAGCATCTTCTCGAGAATCTTCCTCAAGCGGTCCTCGCTGACAAGAGATAGCAGGAGACGGTCAGACTGTCCACGACGCCTCAAACTTGCCATGTTGCGCTCAGCAACATCTGCGCGGTTCTCAATGAACCAGTTCATCCTCTTTTTGAACGAGGGGAAGTTGTCAATAACCTCTGGCTCGAGGGTCAGAGTTGCGTAGAGCGGGATCAAACCGACAAGAGAACGGACTGGCAATTGCTGGTGGTGAGGTGAGCCCCAAGTAATGGCATCGTAGTAGAATCCATCCTCGTCGTTCCACAGCGACTTTTCTTCACCGTCCTTGCCGTATTGCATGGCATCACTGATGAGAATGAAGTGCTCGAAGAATTTCGAGGCAATGTCTTCGTATATACGGCGGTGCTTGGCGAGCTCAAGCGAGATGTTAAGCATAGACAAACAGTAAAATGCCATCCAGCCCGTACTGTCAGCCTGCTCCAGGGAGCCACCAGTCGGTAGAGGGTCAGATCGGTTGAACAGACCAATGTTGTCAAGTCCGAGGAAACCACCTTCGAATATGTTCTTGTCGTTGACGTCCTTGCGATTGACCCACCAGGTGAAGTTGAGAAGCAACTTCTGGAAGACACGCTCGAGGAAGTCCAAATCCTCACGACCGTACATCTTGCGCTCAATCTTGAAGGTCCTGAAGACAGACCAGGCGTGTACGGGAGGGTTGACATCACCAAAGTTCCACTCATAAGCTGGAAGCTGGCCGTTGGGGTGCATGTACCATTCACGAGTAAAGAGGTCGAGCTGCTTCTTGGCGAACTCGGGGTCAATCATGGCAAGCGGTATGCAGTGGAAAGCCGAGTCCCATGCAGCGAAGAAGGGGTACTCCCATGAATCCGGCATTGAAAGGATGTCGTCCATGTGAATGTGTCTCCAGTGCTTGTTGCGAATCTCCTTGCGACCAGGCGGAGGCGGAGGCATGTTGGGGTCTCCATTGGCCCACTGGTCCCAGACGAAGTAGTAGTGCTGCTTGCACCACATCATACCAGCCAAAGCCTGACGCTGGATGCTGCGAAGGTCATCAGTCATTGGCAAAGGGCTGATGCGAAAGTAGAAGTCATCAGCCTCGTTGCGACGCTGCTCCATGATGTCGTCAAAGAGCTCCTCGTCCAAGTAGCCCTCGAACTTCTTGGAGATACGGAATCGAATGACAGCACACTCGCCAGGCGCGACACCACCGTCCTCGTTGAAGGCAAAGTGAGCAGCGCTCTTAGTACCACGGCAGTTCGGGTTGATTGCCTGCTTATCGGACTTGACAATGTAGTTGTGGAAAGCATCCTTGACGTATGGCTGCTTGTTGTTACCCCAGCCAAGCTCGCGGTAGTTGGTGTCGTTCTCAGTGAACATCAACTGAGGCTCAACATCCTTGCCGCTCTTGCCAACACCAGGCGAAGGTGACAGCTGGAAGTACCGAGTTCCGATCTTGGGGTGCTTTGTCTCGGCAGCAACAGGGCTGATTTGGCGGATCGACGGCATCTTCGCATCGGGCTCATGACCCCATGACCATGTGTTCCTGAACCAGACATGAGGGACAATGTGCAGAGGTGCGCGGTCGGGACCACGGTTGTATGCGGTCACACGAAAGAGGAGCTCCTCCTCGTCGTCGCTTTCTTTGGCAGTTTCGATGAAAATATCCCAATACCGGTTATCCTCGAAGATGCCACTGTCGATGATGTTGTATTCACGCTCCGTCTTGCTGCGCTTGGCATTGGTCTCAACAAGGTCTTCGTATGGGAACTCTTTCTGCGGGTACTTGTAGAGATACTTCATGTACGAGTGCTATAGAGCTGTTAGCAATGAGAATGTTCAGGAGAGGCTGCAGACTTACTGTTGGCACATTGTCCAGATGGAAATGAGCCTCCTTGATACTCTCTCCGTGGTTTCCCTGCGGGTTGGAAAGACCAAAGAGACGCTCCTTGAGGAAGGGACTGACGGATGAGTAAGCCCGAGAAGTCACTAAGAGGAGTACATGTTTCTTACTCTTTCTCATTCCAGAAGGAAAAGGCAATGTGTTGCAGACCGTGCGTGTCCGACACACCAGCGATACCATCTTCACCCCAGCGGTATGCTCTCGATCTTGAGTGGTCGTGGGAGAAGTCTATTGTGATTTGAGTCAGTATGTTGCACGCTCATCGTCAATCGGCTGAGGTGTAACTTACGACTCCAAGCATCACCATCGTGGCTTCATGTATTGTTAGCATAACTGTTTGAGTGATGGACATAAGTGACATACGAATAGTCCTCACGAACTGTTCATGAATTAGTACAGGACTTGATGCAAGCAGGTCGAGCAACATACCGGTAGCCCATTGTCTTTCAGCGGTGTAAGGACCCCACTTCTTCCAGTATCTCTTGCGTTCCCGGTCCTCCTTCAGTCTTTGCTCCTCGGCGCAGAGGTATTCTTGGTTGTTGACGACGACCATGATTGAGGTAGATGTCTATCGGTCGACGATGCTGTGGGGATAGGTAGACTGGAGTAGAGCTTGTGGTGTTACGAGCTCGTATTAGCAAGTACAGACGGTGCAGACCAGTATGCTGCAAATGTGACGACAGGTGAGGTAGTGGATGTATAGACCAGATGACATACACTAGAAAGCCAGCAATGTCAGATGAGAGACAAAGTGACAAAGACAGCGAAGGTTGTGTAAGGGAAAGGATAATGATAAAAGCGAGGGTGATGGTGGAAGAAAAGACGAGAGCTAAAGTTGGAGATGAGATGGGCTTCCAGGTCAAGCTCGAGGGCAAGACGAGACGACGACCACGACGAGGTTGCAAAAGGGAAGCCACGCAAATCAGAAAAGACAGGGAAGTCGCAAGCTCACAACATTTCCACCACACTCGACGCCGATCCCCTTAAAAGTGCCGTTGAGCCTCAAGATTGCCCAGCGATGCGCCATTGGGGGTCTCGGTAGTGGGGTATCTCTCCATTTTGTGCAACTTCACACGCCTATGTAATGAAGTGTCCGGCTATAATAATGTCTACTTCCAGTGTCATGCTATCTGTGACAGCACTGTGACTACCTCACGGCGACGTGTCTATCTCTGTATACGCGCCGAAAGAAATTCGTGGCGTATGAAGTTACTTCATTGATGTCCCGACGTGGCTCAACAGCACTATGCCTATTCAGGCATCCTCTGTATGCTCATGATCCTGCATAGCGGCGGCACGACATCTCTGGGGAAATGGAACATGTATACTGCATCCCGCAGATGTCTCTGTCAAGCTCGTAAAGCCAGAATCCTCCTCGCCACCGCTTCGCCAGACCAATACGCACCAGTAACTGTTCCCAGCGCATCGAAAGGTGCCGTATGCTCTCCAGCTAGCCAGATATGCCTCTCAGGCATGCCATGCCGCATACATTCAATGTCCTCGTCACCTCGTTCGAGTCCAGTTCTGAAAGTGCTATAGCTTCCATATCCTGCCAACTCATCACTTGCCCAATTTGTCGCAAAGCCAGCTTTCGCGCGACATCTCGGATCCTCTGCCAAATAGTTCGGCATCAGTGAAAAGTATGGCTGGAAATGCTGAATGAGGTTCCGATCTAGCTCGGATGCTGGTGTAGTGCTGACTAGGTTAGAAACTTTTGTAGATGCTTCGCCGAATATGTAAAAGAGCAGTGAAGGATGTGCGCAAGAGCCTGGTAGGGCTGCCAAATTCATCGCATTGTGGATGCCTGCGTTAGGCTTTGTGTAGTCTTCACTTCCGTAGAAGAGCGTGAAGCCCGGATAGTGCTCATCCTCACCCTCGTCTTGCCCGTCTTTGCTCGGTTGGCGACGTGGTGCTACTGTGGCGGTAGTGTTGGGTGCTTGTGCTTGCTCTTGCCCAACCTGGGCGCCTGCTTCGCCGCCATTGGTTTCCCAGAATGCTGTTTCGAACGTGATGTAGACTTTGTCCAGGGTGCCGTAGCTTATGTTCACAATAGCATCCGACAGCCGTGGTGGTAGTGGCGGCTCGAATATGTGTCTGTTCGACTGCAGCCAGCCGAGTGGAGAGGTAACGATAACCTCATCGAACTCTTCTTTCGTGCCATTCACTTCAACCACTACTTTTTCGCCCTCCTGCGACTTCACGCCGGTAACCTTGTGCGCAAGTCGAAGGTCCGCGCCCTCTATTGCCGGTTTAGCGATCTCTTTCAATATCTTCTGATATGTCGACGCCACAAATGGATTCTCTCCTTCTATACACTCCTCGAGCCAAAAGAACTTGAGACTCTGTGTCTGCACCGCACTTCCCACGAAGGCACCCCACATCTCCGCCTCCCTACACACTCGCACCCGCTTCTTCGTTGCTACCTCCTCGGTCTCGTCCTTATACTTTTCAGCCACCTGTTCCCTCACAAAGTCCATGAGGCTGCGGCTGGTCGGGATGTTCTTGGTGTTTTCCGCGCTGTACTTGAAGGCATCAGCGACGATTCCCCAGAAGCCTTCTGCTATTTCGGGGACATCCTGGTCTGGAATACGACTGCCGTCAGAGTCAAAGACGACCTGTCGTTCAGGCCAATCGTGTAGTACTGTGCCTGTTTTGGAAGCGAGTGCCATCAAAGGATTCGTATCGGAGGCACCATGTATCCAATTTGGACCGCTATAGTCGTCAGCTCATTGGGTCGTGTGAATGGACAGTAATCGCTGTGCCTACATGTCAACGAGGTGACCGAGATGTTCACTTTGTGCGACCTATGCTGAAGTCAGCTTGTTTGAACAAATTCGATGTAGCTTTTCGACTCACCCGTCCGCCAACACGGTCTCTAGCTTCATAAATGGTGACATGGGCACCGTGCTGGAGTAGCACATCAGCCGCGCGTAGGCCGCTGACTCCCGCTCCAACGATGCAGACTCGGATCTGCTGACTTTTCGTCGACATCCTCCTGATCATGGCCAAGTCGTGGTGCAGTTCCGGTATATTGCAGTAAGGTCAAGTCACTATGGTATGGAGATATCACATTGCTGATATGGTGTGTTTAATGTTTTGAGACATTTCGTAGCAGATTTATAAAGTATTCTCAGCAAACCAATATGGATGAAATGATACTGTCAGAGGACAGAAGAAAGAAAGTATCCCGGGCAGAGTCCTATAGGGATTGTGCTGAGACTTGTGTCTAAGTACACTACCAGAGATATGATGCAAGTTCTGGCATTCAAGAGCAAAGTACAAGACAAGACAGAACAGCAAGCTGAAACTGGATCACGAGTCATTTAAACTCTGGTTTGTAATCGAGCAACAATAACTGAACAGTAAGGTACATACATACTACGGACTACTTCCTCCTCCTCTGCTTAGACTATACCTCAATCTACAATGTTACCTCTACAAGTATGCAAACAACCGACATCACCGCCAATTTCCCTGACTAAGCGATAGCAACCCCTGGATGCAGTCGAGATCGTCCTCCTCCGCGGCCTCCTTGCGTCCGCTGCCCCTCATAAACTCCCTGACCTCATCGTCGTCTGTAGCAATAACAAAGTCTTTTTCGTCCGCTGGAATCTTCTTCGCTTTCTGATCTTTCTGTTTAACCGGTGATGCATCATTCTGCGCGCCTACCGTCGGAGCAGTGTAACTTTCGCCAAGGATCGGTCGGCGGCGAGGAGCTTTCGATGGTGAGATGCGTCGTCGACTCGCGATGGGTGCGCTCGGTACTGGATCGTCATTCTCTTTATCCGAATCGCTGCTCGGAGGCAAAGCCGTGAATGATGCGCTCATCTTCGACGGTTTGCTTTTGAAAGCACTCTTCTCCTTGACAACCTGGTTTTCTAGCCGACCGACAGCTGAGGTCGCCCGCTGCAATCCAGATTTCGTCCTCGGTGTGTATCCGACTTTCTGTCTCTTGTAAGAGTCTCGACGATCTGACCGGATATTGGGCTTGCTTGATGTCGGTGTCAGAGGGCCCCGACTGTTAGAGCGAAGCATACCGATTGCATCAGCGGCCGAGCCCTTCTGGGCTTGTTGTGCTTGCTTTACTAGGCCGTTGCGAGACTCGCTATCACACCAGAACTCCCAGGCACGGGAGTCACGCGAGCGGCCGCTTGGAATGCGACGAAGTGAAAATCCTTCGGAACTGCCTTGACTGGAACAGAATGAGTCTTTCATACCACTACTACCAGTGAAGCTGGCAGTAGCAATCAGCCGCGGAGGTGAGGGCGATGACTCGTCTGGACTAAGTATCTTGGCAGCTCCATCAGAAGTCATGCCCAGACGCACGCCCGATCGAGTGCGTTTTAGAGACTTGGTCGGCGGTGGTGAGTCTTCATCACGCGCGCGCCGCGGAGCTGAGGACGGTATAGTAAATTCACTACTTAACATCGGTCGTGCAATGGATGATGATGTGAATGCTTGGACTGCCGACGAAGAGTCTGCAAAAGGTGGGAATGATTGTGCCGGTGTTGCTGGCACGACCTTCGGTGGTGCTTCCATTACAGCTCGGCCTTGCTCTTGCTCAGCCGCAGTACCATCACAGACGATGATGTCTTCACCACCAGATCGAGGTTCCGTGGTGTCTTCTGTCTTCACTGCTGATCGTATGCTGTCATTCCTAGTGGCTGGCTGAACTAACACCAGATCACTCATTGGCTCGTCCTTCATCATAGCCTCGATGTCAGGCGACGATCTTGTCAAGGATCGTGATATGGCTGTGTCTTCGGAGATGTTGTCCGAGCTTGGGAAGGACGTCGGTGATTGACTGCTATGACCAGGCCGGAGACGTGTCTCGATTTCGTGTGGAAGCAGAGGACGGGACTTTCGTCGACTGCTTTGTCTGCGATTCTGGAACCAGATCTGCGCCGCAGCATTAGCATGAGCTCGCCTAGGACAATTTGTCACTGTGCGAGCATGGTATACCTGGACTTCTTTCTCTCCAAGCGCAACGCGTTCAACGATTCTTGTTCTCTCTGCCTTGTCTGGCTTGATGTTCTTATCGAACTCTTCTTCTAATATGGCTTGGTCTTCAGGACTATCATTCATTCATGTCAGTGAATGTTACGCGAAGGAAGGACAACGCGGAGAATCCTCTGCAGCTTTGAGAAGCGGATTGTAAGCTGTTTTTACTGACCTAGTTCTACGACGTCTTTGTCGGGCTAGCGGCTTATCATCCACGTCGGGAGGAAGATTATTCGGAATGGTCTCTTGGGAATGTACAAGAAAGGCGAAGCTTGTTTTTGAGACTGGCGTCGGTGCTGGAGAAGAAGATGCCTGCGTCTGGGCAGCTTGCATGACGCTTGGCCGTTGAGAAGCTGAAATCGGTGTTGCTGCAGTTGAGGCGGCGACGACGTCTGAAGTGTAAGGATAATGGTGTAAGGATAGATCAATCATGTCCTGAGCATAGTGTACAACAGCAAAGTAAAGCGAGACACTCGGAGGAAGGTGAGTATGGGAAGTGCAGGCGGTCGAAGTGCGGGAAGAAAGACGAAGCACGTCGGGCGTGTCGAAGTGGAGAGCGTGTTCGCCGGCGCGCTGCAAATTGGTATCACGCCAAATCACCCAAATCACCAGCTGCAAGCCGGATCTCCCGTTATCTTGTCGTATGGGCGTGATGGACTGCTCTCAGACACGTCTTGGTCAAACAGATGATATAGATATATATTTGCTTCAGACAATATTCTTGAAATGCAATTGGATTCAATGAGGATCGGCGCAGAAGTCACGTCCTCACGTGACTTACTTACACCACTAAGAGGACGCTAGAATAAACAGCACGCGCTCGCATGAAGACCGTTGCTATATGACGATGACGATGTGCAGAGCTATCGCTGCTAGTATGTTTACTCTGTTGTTTAGTCCTCTCCTATCCTATCCTATCCTACAGGTTGTGCCATTAGAGTCATCTGATGGCGGGTATCATGAATGTAAAGCTTCTTTCCCATGCAATAATGCCCCGTGGCCAGCATCCCGCCTAGCATATGTTATTCCATGATTATGTCAGTCCCTGTCCAAGCGTCAAGCTGAAACGCAATCAAAAGGTGGTCTCGTCGAGATGCTGCATATCATTAGCTCAAGCACGTAGCATCAGGATACCTTGATCAAAACTCACCGACCACTCTGGCGTCTCCTTGATTTTCTTCCACATGAATTTCTGCAGACGATTCGCAGCCTTCGCATATGGTGTCTGCTCGTTGTTATACTTGCGACAATTTACAAAGATAAGCGTAGCATCGCGGACAAAGTCCTCGACTGCTGGATAAAGATCCTTTTCGTGCTTTTCCTCCATAGTGCTCAAGTCCATGGGCTCCTTGATCACATCGTAGTAATCTGCGACATCGTCTTTACTGACTGGTACCAGAAATGGCCAAGCATTGGAATCGTTCTGCATGTCGTTGAGCAGGTGAATGAGACCACTATAATTCGGTCCGTGTCGCGGCTGCCGCGCAAGCTCGTCCATGTCCGGGCTCCAACCACTTTCTTTGATTGCTGGTATCATGAGAGGGTCGATCTTACACAGCCCGTTTGCCCATTCCTGTGGTGGTTGGTAGACATTATATGACTTTGAAACTGCCCTGATCTTGGCCAAGACACATTCTTTTTGTTTCAGCAGCATCCGGCCGGATTCCAGGTACCGAATCTTTGGCAGCATACTACATTGCATGATTGTGCCTCCTTCGTAGTCCTTGATGTAGCCCATCCAGAGGTGTTTGGGTAGCGTTATTTCTTTCGTGAAGCCTTGTTTCTTGAAGTAACCGATAGCATAATTGTCGGCGTATGTGAGAAAGTGCATGACGTCGGATTTAGCTCGAACATAGTCCTAAGCATGTTAAGCAAGACTAAACGTGCTGGACCAGTTTTCTATCCTACCTTCAGATGTGACATCATGTGTGCGCCATAGCCTTTCACTTGTTGCTCAGATGAGATGGCACAGAACACAATCTCTGCGAACGTTCTGCCTTTGAATGGTTTATATGTGATACCTCCAAGGACCTCCAGTGGCTGTTTGACTATAGCAAGGGACACATGTGTTCGATCGTAGACCAGGCGGGCAATATAGTCTTTGGGCATCTTTGGCAGTTGTTTCTGGAATATGCATTTGAGTCCGGTGAGTATGATTGAGCTGTTTGGCTCCCCGTCATTGTTGACCACTCTGAACTCGATATCATGGTTTCGCTCTTCTATCACAGCAGGCTATTTTTGCTTAGTGATGGTTGAGGTAGAACAAAGAGCGAATGCGCACCTTCTCCGGAAACGGTACGATGTTTAGCTTCTTCTGTATACTTGTTGCTTCGTCCAGCTCCATAGGTGTTTGTGACTGTTTCAACCGCTTTGTAGGACTTTCGGAACCTGGCGGCGCATCGGCTTTACGCTTTGTTGACGCTGGAGAATGTCAATTATTACTGCTCTTGCTCAAACTATGCACGACATACCATGATCGGCGCTCGGCATCGTTGAGCTTGCGACGGGGCCTGGAAGATGAGGTGAGTACCGTCGCGATGACTTTAGGTTGTCGGAGTCGTTAGTCCGGGGTAATACAGTCGACATAGGGCTGAAACGGTCGCTATGTGCTGGGGTCTTGGAGAGGTGGTCAACTCAGTTTCACATTGGTCTTGTCGAGTAAGGCGCTTCTGTTTCACCTAACCCTCCAATCATCGATCTTACGACCTACACCTACGACTTGGCATGTCTTCTTCGTTGCTCGACGTTTGGGAGGCTTCTGCTTCGAGTCCTTACTCCCCAATCATCTCGAAAGATTCTCAGTTCTTGGTGGCTTCATCCCTGCTTTCCATTGGTGAGCCATCGCGTCACTGCTTGTCCATTTACATGTACTGACATTCGTTGTAGGTCTTCTACTCAGTGGCGTTTTTGCGCTCAGTATGTTTCGAAATGACCTCTTATCAACCCACGCAACTAATTCGTCCAAGACCGGTCTCCCGTCAATCTCGCCCTTCTCGGTCTTCCTGCCTCCGTGGCATTCGGGTGAGTG
>Ga0268246_10000907_pt1 | contig 11466 bp, 13 predicted proteins | sample AgamicOrSfe_FD_200242 | JGI IMG/M metagenome (GOLD analysis project Ga0268246, IMG submission 200242) | Agave microbial communities from Guanajuato, Mexico - Or.Sf.e (v2) (version 2) | ecosystem: Host-associated > Plants > Phyllosphere > Phylloplane/Leaf | place: Guanajuato, Mexico | collected...
GGTCGGTTATGGGGAGGGTGGGGATGCGGCAGGATAGTGGACTGGAAGGGGAGGGAGGGTGTTAGTTTGCTGTTTGGCTGGAATGGGAGGTAGATAGTGGATGGAGACGTACGCGTCGTTGTGGATGTAGAATTCGAGGAGGTGGAAGAATGGGTCTGTTATGAAGTCGATTGTGCAGTTGATGTCTGGTCATAAGCGTCAGTTTATGGAAATCTTCTTGTGTATTTGTTGATTGTCTGCTGTGAAGGCTGGAGCTTAGGACCACGCACCCTTCTCAATGCCAAAGTACAGCTCTAGGGGTCGCCCAGTCTCGTTACATGTTGGGAAAGGCACATATTGCAGCTCGCCCTTGTCGTTGGTGATGTGTTCTCCTGTTTCGACTGTTCGATTCAGACACGATACTGGAATGGCATCGCCGACTGTGTAGTATGGAAGAGGACCAACTGCTTTCGCTGTGGTATGTGTGAGCAGTGCTGCAAGCGAGCACGCGACGAAATGGCGCATAGTTGGTAACTATTCAATGTATGGCGTTTTTGCCAATGCCAATGTGATGTGATTGGAAACACAAATACGGACGACGTCACATGTTTACTGTAGGGCTGAGAGGCTGAAACACTGTTTCAGCTTGGCGTGATTAGTAAATCCTCAGAAGTGTTAAGCCACAACGCATTCAAGGCAATCGCAGAAGAGATTATTATGTACGAGCTACTGTGTACCACACCTTATGGCCGGACCAAGGATATCTTGTAAGCAGTCAGCTTGTGGTACGCAACGCTATCCAATAACATCCCCATCGTATGACACGCCCTTCATTGACACCACTGAACAGCAACACCTCTCGCGGTGCACGGCGTGGCCTGATGCAAGTAGTCATGTGTTATAAGATATGAACCACGATATACTGTGCTTCACCTTGCGAAACGCTCGGATGTGCTGTCATGTCGTGTCTTCTGTACCAAGGCATTTGGACCTCGGCGCATGAGAAATAGCTTCCCAGACAATGTCATCGTCAGCACTTCTCCCCTAAGCTTTGTTATTATCGTAGAGTCTCATATTTATGAGCAGAGTGTCCACCCTCTGCAAACTCTTGTGGAACTTTGAGAGTTGAAGAGTAAAAGAGAGTGGAAGCTGAGGGAGGGAGAATCGTGTACCTTCCATATCGGGCCAGATCATTGGCATCGCGTTTCACGTGTTAACCCCTCATTATGGATCAATGCCAACAACACCATCCCTTCAGCCTCATCTTCGCTGTCCTCCTGCCTCGTACAACTTCGAAGCAAGACCCTGCAATTCTGTTCGTTGTGCAATTACTGGTCGTGACCTGCTACATCTAGGCGCCCGAAAAGTCCATATAAACACCTCTGAGACACTTTCTCCTACACCATCGACACCATGTCTTCCGACCCCTACAACAACACTCCAGGGAGTAACATGGCGACGTTCCAGGAACAGATCAACCAGGCCGGGGCCGCTGTGGCTAGCACAGCCCAGGACGCATACCAGACTGTCCTCAAGATGGCTCGTCCTGCCCTAAACCGAACCAAGACCTACAGCAAGAAGGCTGTACACTTTGGTGGTGGTAACATTGGAAGAGGTTTCGTTGGTATGTACCTGCACAAGCTATTGTGATGCAAGACAGCGCTAATAAGGACCTTGTACAGCCGAATTCTTACACAACTCCGGTTACGAAGTCATCTTTGTTGACGTTGTCGACGAGATCATCCAGCAATTCAACAGGAGGAATTCATACACCGTCTTGGAAATGGGCACCGAATCGGACCAGACCTTCGAGATCGACCACTACCGTGCTATCAACTCCAGGACCCATGAAGATGAGGTTGTCGATGAGATTGCTGCCGCCAACCTGGTCACTTGTGCTGTCGGACCCCACATCCTCAAATTCATCGCTCCTGTGATCGCCAAGGGTATTGACAAGCGCGCTGACATGACGAACCCTCTCGCTGTCATTGCTTGCGAGAACATGATTGGCGCTACCGATGCTCTCTTCGCCTTCATCGAGCCCAAGCTCGAGCACACCTCGACCGAGGAGCTCAAGATCAAGGCTCGCTTCGCAAACTCTGCCATCGACCGCATCGTTCCTCAGCAAGATCCCAACGCTGGTCTTGACGTCAAACTAGAGAAGTTCTACGAGTGGTGTGTCGAGGCGACGCCTTTCAAGGATGCTAAAGGTGGTCAACCCCCGATCCAGGGTGTCCACTTCGTCGACAACCTCGAGCCATACATCGAGCGCAAGCTCTACACCGTCAACACTGGTCACGCCACAGCGGCCTACTACGGCCATGCCCGCAAGAAGCGCACCATCCACGACGCTATGGTCGATCCTGAGATCAGGAAGATTGTCCATGACGTCCTGTACGAAACCGCCAACCTGATCATTGACAAGCACGAGATCTCAAAGGAGGAGCAGATGGAGTATGTCGACAAGATTATTGTACGCATCAGCAACCCTCACCTCGAAGACATTGTCGAACGTGTCGGTCGTGCACCTATGCGCAAGCTCGGCAGGAAGGAGCGTTTCATCGGCCCAGCATCGCAGCTTGCTGAGCGTGGTGAGAAGCACGATGCACTCCTCGGTGCTATCGAAACTACCTTTCGATTCCAGAACGTTGAGGGAGATGACGAGAGCAGAGAGCTCGCCAAGATCATGCGGGAAAAGAGTGCTGAGGATGCGACGACGACAATTACTGGCCTCGAGCCTAGTCACCCACTGTACCCTGAGGTGCTTGCGATTGTCAAGAAGGTTCAGAGCGAGAAGAACTAATGGACGTGATTTGATGTGTGCTTACAAGGTGCTATGACTTGGGGCGTTGGGGCTGCAAGCGCGACTTTAAGATGAAGCGGACGACGACGAGAGGTGATGATGAAGCATGAAGATGACGAATGAAGCCTGATGAGCTAATGAAGATGCGAGAAGTATATACTAGACATGTATAGTCTATAGCATGGCATTATTATATTGTAGCTTATATCAAAACACTCTCGCCCTCAAACCAGTACAGTCATAGATCAAGGGCGTTGTTCACGAAATCTGAGGCAGACCTTGCCGGCGCGTCGTGGTCGCAGTCCCAATCGGGAGATACATGAGCACGGCACATGTTGTATACCCCAGTATTTTGGTTAACAGGTGTATCATCAAATCACGAAACATCTCAGCATCTCGTCTACCGTATTCTCCTTCTCTTTGCCGTGTCCTCTGTTGCCTCGCCCCTCCTTTCTACGTGGCGTTCGACCCGGCCACTGAACTCGGCTCACAGCAATACCAACTCACAGCGCGGACCTACGCGCATTCAGCCCCGCACCCCCTGAGGGCAGCATCTCCTTACTATCCATTGCCATTGAAACTCGGACATCATGAGACTCGATGTGAAAGTGGGTAACTCAATGTCTCCGGGTTCTGCCAATGCTGACTTCCATGCAACAGAGGCAGCTTTTTGCTCGATCGGAGAGGGTCAAGGGCATCGACTTTCACCCTACAGAGCCATGGGTAATGAGACCTGACCTGTTGTGAACGGGCACAGTTACTAAGACTCTCTAGATCCTCACCACACTCTACTCGGGCCACGCCTACATCTGGTCCTACGAAACACAAGCCATCATCAAGACCTTTGAGCTTACAGATGTCCCCGTTCGCGCCGGTCGCTTCATCGCAAGGAAGAACTGGATCGTTTGTGGCTCTGATGACTTCTCCATTCGTGTCTACAACTACAATACCTCGGAGAAGATCACCGCGTTCGAGGCGCACCCTGACTACATTCGCGCCATAGTCGTCCATCCAACGCAGCCTTTTGTCCTCACAGCATCGGATGACATGACAATAAAGCTTTGGGATTGGGAAAAGGGCTGGAAGTGTGTGCAGGTCTTCGAAGGGCATAGCCACTATGTTATGGGTCTTGCGATCAATCCCAAGGACACGAACACTTTTGCGTCGGCATGTTTAGATCGGACAGTGAAGATCTGGAGTCTTGGATCAAGTACAGCGAACTTTACACTAGAAGCACATGAGACCAAGGGTGTCAACCACGTCGACTACTACCCGCAATCAGACAAGCCGTATCTGCTCACGACTTCAGACGACAGGACTGTCAAAATTTGGGACTACACTTCCAAGGCACTCATCGCGACGCTGGAGGGTCATGCCAGCAATGTCTCTTTCGCCTGCTACCATCCCGAACTTCCTGTCATTATCTCTGGATCTGAAGATGGCACGATCAAGATCTGGCATGCAAACACATACCGCTTGGAGCAGTCACTCAGTTATGGCTTGGAAAGAGCATGGTGTGTAAGCTATCAGCGTGGCAGGCAAGGTATCGCGGTTGGTTTCGATGACGGTGCAGTGGTTGTGACGATGGGTCGTGAGGAGCCTGCGGTGTCTATGGATGGGTCAGGCAAAGTCATCTGGGCAAAGCATTCGGAGATATTGACCACAGTCATCAAAGCCGGTGGTGCGTCAGGTTCGCGGACTGTGACAGAGCTATACTGACTTGTGACAGAATCACTAAAAGATGGCGAATCACTCACACTCCCATCGAAAGACCTTGGCTCTACAGAACTCTACCCGCAATCTTTGACACATTCGCCGAACGGTAGATTCGTGGCTGTTTGCGGAGACGGCGAATACATCATCTACACTGCATTGGCACTGCGAAATCAGGCTTTTGGTTCTGCATTAGACTTCGTCTGGGCGTCGAAGGAAAACGACAAGGACTATGCGATACGGGAATCAGCCACGAGCGTCAAGATATTCAGAAACTTCAAGGAGAGAGGCTCTGGAGGCTTGAATGTTGGATTCCAGGCTGAAGGTTTGACAGGAGGTATCTTGCTTGGTGTCAAGGGCCAAGGTGGTATTGGTCTATTTGATTGGGAAAGTGGCCAATTGGTTCGCCGGATCGAGGTTGAACCCAGGAATGTGAGTCTCTACTGCGCATGTCGGTCAGCAGGATTGCGCTGACAGTATTACAGGTCTATTGGTCAGAGTCCGGTGAGCTCGTTACTCTCGCTTGCGAAGATGCCTTCTACGTGCTTCGCTACTCGCGCGAGAACTTCCTCGCCGCGCTGCAATCTGGTGAAGTGGAGGATGACGGTGTCGAGGCTGCATTCGACACCATCACCGACATTCAGGAAAGGTAATGGCAATTCTGCGTCGTGTACGTCGTTCTTACTAACATGACCTAGTGTACGAACCGGTGAATGGGTGGGAGACTGCTTCATCTACACTACGTCAACGAACCGTCTGAACTACCTTGTTGGTGATCAGACATATACTATATCACATTTCGACCAGCCTATGTATGTCCTCGGATACCTACCTCGAGATGGACGAGTTTATGTGGCAGACAAGGATGTTGGCATAACATCATATGCCTTGTCTCTGTCAGTCGTCGAGTATCAGACACTTGTGCTACGTGGAGACCTCGATGCTGCGAATCAAATGCTACCGGATATCTCCGAAGACCAGAAGAACAAGATTGCACGATTTCTCGAGGGTCAAGGCTACAAAGAGCAGGCATTGGAGGTTGCTACTGATCCGGAACACCGATTCGACCTTGCACTGTCACTTGATCAGCTAGGAATCGCACTGGAGCTGGCTCGTGCTGCTGATGTTGAGCATAAGTGGAAGACTGTGGGCGATGCTGCTCTGGCTGGATGGAATCTCGCTCTTGCCGAGGAATGCTTCAGTCATGCGAGAGATATGGGTTCATTGTTACTGCTATACTCATCTACTGGTAATGCCGACGGGCTCCGCACATTATACAGTACCGCCGATGCTGCAGGTTCAAACAACATTGCATTCTCTTGCTTGTGGCAAGTAGGCGATGTCAGTGGCTGTGTGGATCTCCTCGAGCGAACAGGTCGGACAGCAGAAGCGGTATTGTTCGCGCAAACATATTGTCCTAGTCGTGCGCCAGCAGTTGCCTCAAAGTGGCGAAAGGGGCTTGAGGAGAATGGAAAGGGCAGGTTGGCACGCAGTCTCGGCATGCCACCTGGTGTTGATGAAGGCATTGAAGCAGACGATGATCTATTCCCCGAATGGGAGCAGTATCTACAGACTGAGCAAGAGGGTGGCAAGGAGGAAGAGCCACTGATCGACGTTAATGGAGATGACGCTGCAACACAGGCGCTTGAAGCGAAGTTGAACGGCACCAGTCTCGAGGACAATCCGATTGAGGGAGACATCACACAGCTGCCGCAAGATACACCTGCAGCGGCGAATGCACTAGCACAAGAAGAAGCACCAGAGGAAGAGGTGGCCGATGTGGATGATGTTGTGGATGAGGCATGAGGCATAGTGTAAAGTACGTACCAGTTACATTCAATGAGATGAAAGGTTCTCTAACCCCAGAGCTCGGACGTCAATCCGCGGACTGCCGTGTTGCCCGTGGCGTGCCTTCCCTACCAGTCAGAGCTATGACAAATCATGTGGCAAGCGAGCATCTAGAGCGTCGATCAAGAACATCTGGTTTTAGCGACTGTACGCTGCTACATTGTTACACTGTGCTCAAACCTAGGAACTATCCTCGCCCATCTTGCATGCCTCTTTTAAACAGTCATTCGCTAATATACCTATATTCATCATATCGAGCATACCACGACGGCCATTGTTAGGACGTCCTCAGGCTTACTGCCGAGTCTTGATCGCAAACCATGGGCAACTGCAAGAGTAGTTTCAGCTGTGAGGAGTACCAGAACGTCAAGCCAAATAGCACAGAGTGGATTTCTCTGAACTCAGATCCCACGATTTTAGGCTGGGGTGTACGTGATCATTGTCATCATCCAGCTTCTCCGTACTGATAAATCAACAGTCAATGGCTGCATTTTACGGATCTGCCCTTCTGACGGTACTCGCCATCTTTTGGGGTTACTTCACGAACTCTGTCCCGGATGGGTTGCTGACAGACATCGACTACGTTGTGATTACAGAATGGCCGAAGCTGATACAGTTCATTGGTAAACATCATCTTAACTGGATCAAGACGCCTTTCAGACGATTTGGATGGCAGAGTCCGAACAAGGCTATCCTAGTCATCCCTCAGGATCTCCGCACGGAAGCTCTTCGCCGGTTCGTGCTACAACTCAGTGATCAGCAGCATCTCGTTGGTCCTGCGTTACTCCTTGGCGCGATAGCCAGCTCTTGCGATATCAGCCAGTACGAGTTTACTGTTGTCATAGCACTTGCCTGGTTCTCTACAATAACACATCTTGCGACGCTAAGTATCCTTGAAGGCCACTTCCGAGTGAACTGGTAAAGGCGAGATCTTGCCAAAGTCGTGACACAAACATGCTGATTCTGATAGGGAAATGGCACTGTTCAGAGTGGCACTCATGGCTATCAACCTCGTCTTGTTGTGTTATGGCCTGGTGATCGGAGAATATGAGTTTGCCGATGCTATGCCATCGGAGTTCTATCAAGGCGTCCCGCTAAAGTGTGTCCTCAAAGCACAATGGACATTCTTTAAGCCTCGAGCTGTAACGATCGTGATGACACTCTTCATCATATACCTCTTTATCGCTCGGATCTTCACGATGACATTCTTCGGACGCTTACTTAACTGGCTTGAGCTTGAACTCCATGCTCAAGACCCAAACTCGGCTACTGGGGCGACGGTGCTCCCCGCACGGAAGCAAAGCACCATCACCAATAGTGACTTAGTAATCGAATGGCCGGTACTCCGCGACATCCCGCAACACCCTTATGCCATGGCTCTCCAGAAGGCATGGGTGTACACCAGGTATTGGCGCAGCTCAGCTCGACGCCACTTCGAGCGAGAATTGAGTTACCTGCAGGTGACCAAACAGATGGAGAAAGAGTCTTCCATACACGATCTCATATTGGACATCCAGCGATGCCATCGTCCGGGGCACAGTCAATGGTATATCATGACGAACCCGCACATCTTTCAGTACTACCTCGGACGTATATACAACAGTTTTGCCTCGCAACTTCCAGCACTATTCTTCGGCCTCTCATACGGTTTCGCGACCCTCATCGTCTTGCGTGTCAAGGCCCAAGACCTGCCCGTTTCTGCTCTCGGACTGGACTTCGGCCAAATTGTTGCACTACTCCTGCTAACGCTGCCTATACTGACGGCGTTCGAGACATATTTTGGTATGCTTTCTATCTTTGCGGATTTCCAATCTCACATCTTCCATCCTTACGGCACCCTCCCACATCAATTTCGCCACCACCAGCTTCATCAAGTCAATACCAGCCACCTCCACCTTCCAACACAGCTGAAACTCAAACACCTCTTGTCCTCCTCTCCTTTGTCTCTTTGACACCCTCCTTCCCCTCAATCAGGTGGAAGGCGCGAACTTCAAGCTGATTTGATACGTCTTTAGAGTTTCGACATAATGCTCTGGACTCATTGACGCCACCGGCTCACGAACTGAAGGAGCCTCCACCGTTTGTTCTCCCATCAAGTTCCAGGACTCCGCGTCGCCAGGTCACTGTGGCGCCGATCGCGTCAACTACTAAGCATCCTAGTGTGGCGTGTGAGATGGTCAGATCCCTGAGCATCAAGAGCATGCTTAGAGACGAAGGGTATTACCGAAGACAGAGACATCAGAACTTTCTCCACCTATTCGACAATGAAGCAGGCAGGAGATTGCTCAGAATGTACTTCCTTTCCACTTGCCCGTTGCCAACCGCACTCGGTGTTGCGCTAGCACTCGTCGATTCCTCATTCATGCTTTTCGGCCTGCTAATATTCGCCTTGCCCTTGGCGAGCATCGCCAGTACGATCATAGTCGCAATACACGAGCTCATTGACACCACACATGCCTTCAATGCGCGGAGAGCCGCAGCACGCGGAGAGATTGATCTAACACCCTCGGACGACTCGAGTCGAGTTGACCAGGTCGGTCCATTTGGCGAGACTGGTACAGCGTCAGAGGGAGAGGCTCTCGTTGCAAAGCTACAGGTTCCCGCGTCTGAGGATCCGACTTCAATGGGCATGCTCGCTCGCACTGACCTCATTCAATCCTCGCTGGCTGCCAGCTGAATCTGTGGCACGACATGGCGGTATGGAGCTTGAGGCTCAGTAGATGGCCCCGAAAAGCACAACCCTAAGGCAGCTACTCTTGTCAACCCGTCCATATTGATAAGACCTAGATAGTAATGAAATTGGCCATGATTCTGCATCATTTCCAGTCACAGAACATAGGTTTCGAAGACTCCCGGGGAGAGCGCCGTACAGGTTCTGCTTAAGTTCATGTTCGTGTTTAATATAGTGAATACAATATGTTCTCGATACTATACATTTTAGGAGTAGAGGTCCGAAAAGGTCCGAGGGAGTGCCGCTCAGGTTCTGCTCAGACTTCTAATCTAATTTTATGGCTTCTTCAGTTTTACTAATTCATGCCTTGAGCTTTCAGCCGCTAGGCGTCAGGTACTCGCTCTTCCACTTCGCCATCATATCGATATTCACGTTACTCCCACCACAAACTACCACGACAACCTTGTCTTCCTGCTTGAGGCCCGGTATCAATTTCGCTAATCGGCCGTTCATACACACCGCAACATTGATTCCACATGCCGGCTCTACCAGCACCCTCTCCCACTCTGCGAGTTCGATACATCCTAAGACTGCCTCCCTATCAGACAATCTCTCACAGATCACGTTGTTGCCTTTCCGCGTCGCATACTCATAAGCCTTATCAGCCACTTTCCTGGCGCCCAGACTCGTCGCAATACTCGTGATTTTGTCCAATGTCATGTGCTCGCCTGATTGCACTGATTGGTACAAGGAGTCCGCGCCCTCTGTTTCCAGCGCCACAACCTTGACCTGCTGCTCCAACTTGTGCTTCTCCAGCCCCTGCACAACACCGCAGAACAGTCCGCCACCGCCCACACTGCACACAACAGCCTTGACACTCTCCATACCCGAGCCCGCCTCGCCACTGCCGAGGTCCTCGACAATCTCATCAACGAGCGTCGCATGGCCAGCCCAGATCGCAGGATCGTCAAACGGCGACACGTAGACTGCCCTCTCGCCTCGTTTCCGCGCCTCCACAAGAATGGTCTCTCGCAGATAGGTGTCGGCTTCGACCCAGGAGGCGCCATACTGTATGATCTCATGCGCGCCTGCTACACGCAGCTTCGTTATCATATACGCGGACGTGCTCAGAGGCACGACGATAGTGGCTGCAGAACTCAGCGTTAATGCCGCGTGCACGCAAGCAAGACCGGCATTTCCGCCGGAGGAGGAGTAGAAGTGCGTCTTGCCAGACGAGGCTTCTGATGTGTACTGAGATTGGGACTCAGCAAGAGAGCTTAGGAGCAGGTTGCCGATGCCGCGGGATTTGAACGAGCCTGAGGGCTGATGAAGTTCGAGTTTCAGGTAGATTTGGCTAGAGGAAGGGGATCAGGATGGGAGATGGTGGTGGTGGGACGAGGAGGAGGGGTACCAGCCTGCGAGACGGGAGAGGGCGATGGAGTGAGCTAGGGGAGTCTTGATCCAGGGCTTTTTGCCGGAGTGTGGTTCTGCCATGTCTCTCCCTGATATTGGTACTCTAGGGATTCGACTGATCCTTCGCTTCGATATACAAGTGTAAGACTTGATTGAAACTGTCGCAGGATCGTTTTGGAGAACCTTTGAGAAAATCTGGAAGAGTACCGTGGGGATGCTGCTCAGACTGATGCTGTATTACTCTATGCTCAAATCGACCCTGCTGCCTCCGAGTAGTTGACCATATACTAATTAGGCAAGTGGTGATGCTATCACGTGTCTTGATGAATATGGGGAAACGACGATCATAGAGCTGGCTCCCCGACGACGGCCAACACAAGCATACGCGACAACCATCGTTCTGGACCTCTGAGAGATAGCTACATAAGGCAAGACGGATACCACGTCCTTGCTATGGTCTGAGTCGCGAAAAACGGCACGCGACAATAAAGTCGTCGAGAACCGATCCGTTTTCTCAACTCGTCATCTTTCACCGATCACAAACAGCTATTCATCACTCACCATTGACATCTTTGAGCCTGTCGTTGCGATGATGACACAGTCGTGATCACTATGCTTTCGGTAGCGACACCACAACCATTTATCGATAATCTGCATCTCTTGCCGGCGTCAACTCCGCCGATCAACTCCAATCTTCCGCGTAAGCGCCGACGCTACATTCCTGGCGGCTTAGGTGGAGGCGGTACGTGGGTGGAAGAAGAAGTACCAGAAGGGATGCCATTCGTAACAGGTCAACCGCAGCCACAGCGTCGACGTCGAAATGCAGGAACACCTCTTGGGCGATCGCGAAGGGACAGAAACACAACTGAAAAGACACCGAAACCTTCGGCGCAACCGACATACAACTCTGCAGCGGATGCAGCAGCAGCGGTGCAGAGCGATGGATACAAACCGAGAGAGGAGAAAGGATGGGAAGAGTTTCACCCAGACCTAGATCTTGATTCGCAGCTGGTCATGTACACTGCGGATGAGATTGACG
>Ga0268246_10000908_pt1 | contig 11466 bp, 18 predicted proteins | sample AgamicOrSfe_FD_200242 | JGI IMG/M metagenome (GOLD analysis project Ga0268246, IMG submission 200242) | Agave microbial communities from Guanajuato, Mexico - Or.Sf.e (v2) (version 2) | ecosystem: Host-associated > Plants > Phyllosphere > Phylloplane/Leaf | place: Guanajuato, Mexico | collected...
GGCAGCATCTGGCGCCACCACCGCAAAATCACCTCCCCGCCCTTCACCGAGAAGAACAACCTCCTCGTCTTCCAGGAATCCATCCGCCAAGCCCAGTCCATGCTCACCAGCTGGGTTGGTCCCAACGGAAACAGCCAGAAAACCGTGCATCAAATTGCAGAAGACACGATGCGTCTCTCCCTTCACGTGATCTCTCGCGCGGGCTTCGGCCGATCCTTGAAGTGGCCGCATGAGGAGGCGGGTGTCAAGGTGCCGGAGGGACATACGTTGAGCTATAAGGATGCGTTGCATAATTTGTTGGAGAATATTATACAGGTCATGCTTATGCCGAGGGTGCTGTTGTGTAAGTGATATGTCGAAATGTGTTGTCGTAAGAGTATTAGTGATGCTGATACTGACGTGTGTCATAGCGAACTCACCCTTCACCAAGCAGAAGAACGCAAACGAGTCCTTTGTCGAATGGGGCAAATACATGAACGAGATGCTCGAGGAGAAGAAATCTGAGATTCGTGCTGGTAGCACGCAGGATGGCATGGATCTGATGGGTTAGTCAACCTTTACACCCTCATCCATCCCAACAAATGACAATATAAGCTAATACCATATCCTCCATCACAGGCGCACTCCTCCGCAACTCCGGCGCAACCGCCGACTCCCTCTCCAAAGGCGACTCCGCACGCACGCTCACCGACGACGAAATCCTCGGCAACGCCTTTGTGTTCATCCTCGCAGGACACGAGACTGCAGCGAATACGATTCACTATTCACTGCTATATCTGGCATTGCACACGCAGAGTCAACGCCGCTTGCAGGCTGAGTTGACGGCGAACGGGTTTGTGGATAAGCCTGTGGAGGAGTGGGATTACGAACATGATTTGCCGAAGCTGTTTGGGGGAATGCCTGTGAGTCCTGTTGCTGCTCATCGTCAACCATCAACCACCTGCCCATCCAGTCCACACCCTTCTGCCTTCCTCTCTGCCCCCCAACAACCTCAACAACCTCAATCCACAGACCCACCCCAGCGCACACGCTGACACTCTCATAGGCAGCCATAATGAACGAAGAACTCCGCCTCATCCCCCCCGTCATCGCCATCCCCAAGTGCACAAAAACAGCCCAGCCCCTCACTATTCACGACCCCAGCAGCAAGACTCCCCGTCGCGTCATCGTCCCCGAAAACACATTCATAAACCTCATGACTGTCGCCTCGCACCGCGATCCGGCTTACTGGCTCTCTCCGGGCCAAGCTAACGACCTTGATGAGTTCAGGCCCGAGAGGTGGCTGGTGAACAATGGGTCTAACAATGAGAAAGCAGCGGAAAAGGAAGCAGATGACGAACAGTACGGCGGGCCAGGCGGTTCCGACATTGCCGCCTCGCTCCTGCGCCCGGCTAAGGGGTCGTACTATCCCTTCTCCGAAGGCCCGCGCGCTTGTCTGGGCCGACGATTCGCACAAGTGGAGATCTTGGCGGTGCTGGCTGTGATTTTCAAGGATTGGAGCGTTGAGTTGGCTGTGGATGAGCCTGCGAATGGAAAGACTGGGGCTAGTGGGCCGAGCGATGAGGAAGTCGCTAGGATGACGGTGAAGGAGAAGAAGCAGGTGTGGGAGAAGGCGGCACGGAGGGCGAGGTGGCTGATGAAGGAGGGGATGGGCACGATTATTACGATTCAGATTCGGGAGGGGCATGTGCCGTTGAGGTTTGTGAGGAGGGGGAGGGAGAGGTTTTTCTTTGATTGAGAATTGAGGAGAGGAGGACGGGGTCGAGATCTGAGGGAAAGAGGGAAGTATGATTGTATGTGTGGATAGTTCATTGGGTATAGAGGAGGATTGGATGTTTTGGTTAACGCTTTTGAAAGAGATGTGTGGATATGTATAGAACGCATCTAGTTACAGCCTCAATTGACATTGTTTTGTACTAGGTGGTGGTCGAACTTTGCACCGCTGCAATGTGGTCTGATTGTAAGCATTCGAAACGGATCTGAGACAAACGGCGCGAGACCCTGCATTTGAGCGTTTGCATGTTTACATGTGGATCGTGCCTCCCGATCGCCTGGCATCCCGCCTTCCTCTTCATATCTTTTCCTTCACGCGTCATCCTCTAACTTCACGTTCTCTCTTCTTTGAGCATTTTGAATTCAAGATCATCAACGTGTTTGTCTTATCTCATCAAGATAGTCCGGAACTGCTGGACTACCAAGTTCAAGTTGTGCTGAAGTTTAAGCACAGTCCAAGGAGTGTTTCTGGTTCTCTAGACGCAGCTAAGATGTCTAAACAATCTGCTGATGTCTCTCGCCTCACCAACACTCTCAATCATTTTTCGGTCGATGGACAAGGTGAGCCTCTTCGTCTCTTCTTCCCAGACCACAACCAAAGGTTTCAGCCTAGTATCATACTTTCAACACATTGGCGTCATCTTGACTTGAGTTGATCAGCCAATCTGAAGACAATAGGACACTCTTCACGCTGCGGTCATCTCTAAAGTCAATGACTCACTGACAGTTCTTAGCAGTCAAACAGCCGCCCTCGCTACCAACCTTGCCAGATATTGTCCTGCGTGGCATTCTGGAGTACCTTTTGCTGGTTAAACACGTCGAAGTCACTCTTTCTCCCTCTGCCGACACTAAATGTCAGCGAGCATACCGCCTCGAAATTTCCATCCTTCGAACCTGCAAGACACTCTACACCCACGCACTAGCAATCCTCAAGCTCAACCACTTCATCCTGGCTTCGACAACGCACGCGTCCCTCTTCCTCAAGGAGACTCAAGATCACAACATCATCCTGTGGACTAAGAAGCTGCCCCCGTTCAAGCACTACACTCTCCGTGTGCACATCATTTCTCAGAAGTTTGCCTCAAGCAAGGAGAAACCAGCTTTCTTCATGTTTTGCCTGGCTGAACAGCAAGACATGATTAGCATTCTCCGGCAGCTCACTTACACCAGTACATTCCCTAAGTGGAAGATCCAACTTGAGGTTGTTGCACAGCACTCGCCACAAGAATTGCTTCTGTCACCCTGGGAGAAGCTGAATGGAATCGGTCAGCGTTGCACAGTCAAGGGAAATGTCGAGGAGTCTATTGCAAGACGGGTAGAAAGAAGCATGACACCCACCGTGTTCTGGTCCAGGGCCCGCTGCCGCGACTGGCTCGACATCGTGGTTCACAAGTTCTTAATGGCGCGCAGTGCCGGTCTGAAAGGGCATGCTAGAGCAGCAAACCATATCTATCACGACGTTTCACGCCTGCTGGACGCGCCTGGCTCGACTGGCTGGGTTTCCTACCAGTTCCAAGCCTGCAGTGACGCTGCTTTCATGGACACATGGATGGAATTGCAAATGCATCAGTTCCAGTACGGCCTCATGTTGAGCAATCTGTGGAACGCGGCACAGCCGCCGTCGACCAATGTCACCCAGGCATCTCAAAAACTACTCGAATGGTTCACACTGACCCGTAGAACTCATCAAGCGTTCCCAGCCTTCCACCAGATCGGGTGGGTCGACGCTGCGTACGCGCTGCATATGCAAGCGGCCGGGTGCATTGGTCTTGGAAAATACCAGGAGGCCAGACAGCTCGTTCTCAAGGCGATGAAGGCCGAACCAAGCATGAAAGTGTATCGCCAAGCTTACAAACTGTGTTCCAAATTTCTCAGCACGGCCAGCACGGACAGAATATCAGGCTTCAGAGAATTTGTGCAGCTCCTGCCCTCTGCACCACCCAAGCTGGACCTTCCTAAGAAGATCTCCGTACTCGCTGGGGCGGATCAAGAACGATTTGCGCTTCGCGCGCACGGCTACACTGGTCCTATGCATACCGACACGATTGTACAGAAGCCAGGGTATTCCCTCAGCCTCAACAAAGACAACAAAGAGCTTGCAAAACCCTTCGATCAAGCCAAGTACCGCGCGCAGATTGCTTCCACTGTTGCTCAATACGTTGCTTGTAGATCGAATGGCACCCGCCCTCCAGATGTACACATCGGCCCTGGCAGCGAGACGGGCGCGGACGGCGTGAATGCCGCCTTCAAGGCTTAGCAATTGCAGCAGGCCGTTGATCCATGGTCTAAAACCAAGTTCGACCAGCCACCCGGTGACCTGGATCGCACGCTTCACATAACGGATCTCTTGAACTCATTCGCCGTGACGAGCGAGGAGGCGAAACGCGTTAATGGTGCAGGGGTCTTTGCAGGGATGAACATGTTCTGAGTGATGGGTGTTGCTATGGTCCTCTATGGCAGAATGTCGAGACTGCAGGATCTTCTCGCTCCTGCGATAGTTGCTGTTGGCGCTGTGGGAGATGGTGATCATCAGTGCTCGATATGGCTTGTATGTTGGGACTGGATTGCACGACGAATCGGATAGTTACAGCGGCCATTCACACCGTCCTTTAAGCCGTGCATCTTCGTCTCTCTCTTCCTTTTCTTCTTCTTCTCATCTCCTCTTCCATCACACCATACCCTCCCTCTACACCACCGTGAAACCATCCCTGTAAACAGAACAGTATATTCTTATCATATGTCCTGATCCTGCCCTACCACCACAGCCAGCATCATCGTCTGCATCTAGACACACGGAGAAGCCGACCCTAGCATCGACGGCACTCTTCCCGGCCTCATGGTAGCAACATCTCGATCCTGTGCGACCTCATGGGTGACCGGCGTCTTTCACACGCGTTGCATCTCGCCGCCTACTCAGAACCGCCAGCAGAATCACTATCATCATCGCGCACATATGTGAAGTGTGGTAGTACTTCCATTGCCTTTGCTGAATACTCATCAGTATGAGCCTCAGTACACATATCTAAACTCCCGATTCTCCAAATCCGTCTTATCCGTGATCTCCAGATACTCCTTCGTCGCAGCCGCACCTCCTTCCCGATCTCTCTTCGCATTCTCCGCCTTCATCACTTGCCGCAGGAGTAGCTGGAATACCACGACCGCAGATACGGACACTAGCAGAACGACCTTCGCGGCGGTGTAGCTGGGTGCGTCGGAGGTTTGGAAGAGTTGTGGACCGATGATGTTTCCCAAGCAGAAAGCGCAGAGGGTGAGCGCGTTGCGCATAGTACGCTTGGTGTAGCCGCCTGTATTGGCGCTGTTCCAGCTGTAGATCATGGGCAACATCTGATAATACGATTAGCACCATTCAAAGGGGATATGTTCATCTGTCTCGCTCAACTTACAGCAGGACATGCGTTCAGCAGATATACGCCAAACAACTTCCCAACCTTGTGCTCATTGTCCAAAGCCAGCAAGAGAATGACTCCAATAATCGTCGGCACGCACACCGCCGCGATGATGAAACTCCTCCGCCCCACCGCCCCAACCAAATACGTTGCGGCAAAAGCACACACGATGCTCACCGCACCACTCGGCATCTGAATAATCGTCGTCCGTGCATTCGAATATCCAAACGTCTTGATAATAACGCTGGAGAAATTGGAGACGGCGCCGTTGTCGATCATGGCAAGCAGCGTGATGAAGAAGAGCGGCCAGGTGGATTTGTCGGAGAGCAGGAGTTCGCGGACTTGGTACCATTTGAAGGTTTTGTTCTCGACGCCGGTTTGGTTGATGCGGACGTGGTTGATGGCGGCGGCGCGCTCGGAGGGGATCAGGAAGGAGGCGGTCATGGGGTTGTTGGGGAGGAGGAAGATGGTGAGGAGGCCGACAATGACGGTGAGGATGCCCTGGGGAGGTGGTTAGTATTGGTGGAGAATGAGATGGTGTACTAAACTGCGGATAAGTCTGGCAGATCCTGAGGAGAGTGCCGTGAGGATTCTGCTCGGACTCATGCTCGGTGATAGTACCGAACGAAAGTAAACTTACGCAGAAAACAAACAGAATCTGCCAATTCGCAATCGCGGTGGAGTGGACATGCTGGAACCCATAGGAGATGCCGGACCCGACAATCTGCGCGACGCCGATTTGCATGTACCAAAGTCCAGTGCGACGAGATTGCTCAGCTTTTGTCCACCACATCCCTGTGATTAGAATAAGGGCGGGGGCTACGGATGCCTCGAAGACACCGAGGAGGAAGCGGACGATCATCAGACCAGCGTAATTTTTGGCGGCTGCGTGGGCGGCGACAAGAACACCCCAGGCTGTGACGTTGACGCCTAGGTAGATGCCTATGGGGAGTTTCTGCATGAGCCAGGCATGGGGGAATTCTAAGAGGAAGTTAGCTGTTATTCTGTTTCTAATGATTGACCTTCACCACGATCGTGTGTATTAATCGATCGAACGTACCTGCGATGATGTAGCCGACGTAGAAACTGTAGTGTGTCAGAAGGATTGAACATAGCTATGACTCTTGGTGTAGTGTTCTCACATCGTTCCCAGATTATTGTACTCATTGCCCTTGAGATAGTCCTTGATCCCCATCACGGATGCATAATTTAGCAGCGTCTTGTCGAGGTACTGAAGGAAGTAGATAGTCATGAGTAGAGGCATTATCCGGAGGTCAATCTTCCAGCGAAGTGATTTGTTACTGCTGAGTTCTTCGACCACACCGATCTCATGGTGGCGTAGGTAGTCTTGCGCAGCATCATCGCCAGATGCTATGGAAGCTGCTTGGACATCGGGGGCACACTTTGTATGTTTCTCGTCGAGGGAATGTGATTCCATGCTTGAAACTGTTCTAGATCACAAGCCTGATAAGCGTGAGGAGACTGCCGTAAGGATCTTGCTGAGGCAATGACCTGTGACAGTGACGCGAGGATGAGGCTTTGCAACAAAGAAATGATATACTCCTGCTACTTCATTCAAATACTCAAATGTCATGGTGATCACGGCGAGAGAGAGCTATATATTGAAATTCGTAATGAGCACGAGGCTATCAATTCACGCGTCCTACACGGACCATTCGGATACACTGACAATGCTTAGCATGATAAGACCAGAGCGCCAATAGATAGACGACTCGCTGGTCCAATGATAAGGCATTGCCTATACCAAGGGAAGACATCCGGAAGGCCTTTTCCTACGAGTCCACAAGGGGGACAGACTCATGTTGGCGACGCTATCATCGTGTCAAGCAGCCTATCGAACGTGGTCGTGTTCGAGAAGCTCGGAGATAGTGTGAAGTGGTGAATGGTGATGTGGAGACATTGGAGAAGAAGACCACATCGCCGGATGAGGAAGGAGGTTTCAGATAAGCAGCAGTGCAAGTGCCGAGATATGCCGAGTATGTCCGCGGCAACCTTTCTTGCACTTCTTACCAGGCATTTCGAAAGTACTTGGATACAGGATAGCGAACAGGAGAAGCTTACGAGGCTTTTTGTCGATGCTAGATACCTGAATTGCAGCCTGGAACGAACTGGGCTGGAAAGTAGCGTAATTATAGAGCTTAGGCAGTCTCTGCCACACTTCGGCCTGCTTCAACCTCAAGCATCTGCCTCTGGAATGCATGTTGTGTATGTCTGCAAGGTTCCTGGGGAGAGTGCCTCAGGGATCTCGCTCAGACATCTGATCTGGTACAATAGCGAGCTTGACTTGCGCCATAACGACCGGAATGCTTCCTTCCGGCAGCAATCCTGTAAAAGCACTGATCGAAGTCCTCGTCCGTTGCTCCTCACACCATCACGAGTCGTGCCATCTGTACTAAAGTATTGTCCTCGAGATATAGCTCGGGGCTTACGATTCCATGTACTTGCTGAAGAAGTCCACGTAATCGAAGATGCTTCGCTTGTATGTCCGCGTCAAGTGGCCGTCAGTCCGATTTACCGCTGCAGGATCTTAGTCAGCTTTGCTTCCAAAGGTTGGACATGAGCACCACTAACCTTGCAAGCCATACATATTGGCGTAGCTGCCAAATTCTGTAATCTGTCAGCGAGCCAGCTGGCAAATGGACGTGGACTTACTTACCACAGTTGTCCACGAAACTCCATGCTAATGTACCGATGACGTTGATTGAGTCCTCATATTTTGCCTTCAATAGCTCTCTGAGGAACCCCTGATAGTACAGAGTCCTCTCCAGATCAAACCGTTGCTGGGTCAAAGTCCGCTCCGAGTCCGCGAAGGGGTTGAACCCGAATTCGGAGATGAGAATGCCTGGCAATGTCAGTTGCGGCAGGATATAAGGGTGAGTGAGGGTCGTACCGGATGGCTTGTATGTGTTCCAGATGTAGCCACTAGAGAGGTGTTGTCAGCACAGACATATACTTTGATAGCGTGACAGTCTAGAAGAACCCGGGGAGAGTGCCGTAAGCTTTCTGCTCAGACAAAAGCTCTAGTACAGGAGTTACCAAGAGCATCTGTTTCACTTACACCTGCTGGCGAACGTATTGAGGGTCGATGTATGCGTAGTCATTGCTTTTGTCGCCGTCATACCACCTTTTGGGGAAGTTAGCGTCACATTGGTATCAAGTAGCATCACACATCATACCCATCGGATTGAACGTTCGTCAGAGTGGCGCAGATAGGATGATTCGGGTCAGTAGTATTAGAAACACAAGATGCTAGTCCCTCTGCTGGCGCCTCGGCGAACTGTGCAGTATATGGATCCTGATAACTCATTAGTAGTTGCGCTACGCTCGACCAGGAGACAGTGCTTACCAGCGAGTAAAAGTCAACAGAGCCATTGATATACGTGATCTGATCAGCCGTTAAGGGAGTAAGTAATATGCCTGGTGTATCCAGCATTCTTTGAGGATATTGTTCGCCCAGAAAAAGTGGGGAACCCATTCCAAGAAGGTAGTCCTGGTATCTGTACGCAGCTTCCACGTCATCTGCTGATGAGGAATTGCGTGGCAAGGCGAGGTTGTTGGAGAACTTGATCGTGATCTGGCCGGTGCCCTTCAGCGTCTCCTTGTACCATCTGTAGACGTCGGAGTGGGCGAGGAGGACGGAGGTCCAGGCGTTGAAGTTGGGCGGCGAGCCGCGGATGCCCTAGGCATGTTACTATAGGTGAAACAAGTGTGACACAGTGATTGGACACAAATCTAGAGAACGTTCGGGAGAGTGCCGTAGGGACTCTGCTCAGACTCATGCCTCAGTGCAGTATGATGACTTACATTTGGCTCGTTGAATGTGACCTAGACAGCAAGTATCTTCGTTAGCAAAATGCGACCTCGATGGAGGGTTCCCATTATAGTAGCCTATCTTACCCAATAAGGAACTCTGTCTCCATATCGTGCCATGACCAGTTTTGCGTAGAACAGGTAGTCAGCCCTCCATGCGTCCAAATCCGGACCTGAGGTCAAGGGTACAGGTAGAGAGGCCGGATAATCAAAGTGGACTAGGGTCGCAATCGGAGTAATGCCATAGGCAATGCAGGTGTTGATCAAGTCTGGCGAACGTTAGTCCTAGTGATGGTTCGAACCAATGCAGAAATGATACCATCATAATGATCGATTCCCTGCTGATTGACCGGCGAGCCCGTAACGCCAAATGGCAGGATCCGCGACCAAGCGATTGAAAAGCTGTAGTACTTAATACCGATAGCTGCCAATCTGGCAATGTCGACCTTTAGAGAATATTAGCACTCGTCATTCGTCAAGTTCTCGGCGGAGTTGTACCTTGTAAAGATAGTAGTTCAGATCGGTGATATACGAATCGTTTGTTCCAGGTTGGTAAGGCCCTACACCTATGCCATCAAGAGCAGACGGACCACGTCCCTCACTTTGCAGAGCTCCCTCGATTTGCCACGCGGAGCCAGCGACACCCATGATGAAGTCACTGGGTAGCTTGTAGCAGTCCAGACAGGCATTAGCACTTGGGCAAGCCGAGTAAAGAGGTGGTGGGAAGACAAGCTCGCTTGATGCTACCGGCGTCGGCGAGACGGTTGTCGTGTATGGTAAATCAGTGTTGGAATATGTTGTGCCATTCCACAGTGCCATATAAGCTGATGGCCCGTATGGACCAGCGTCTGGTGGGGGAGTTGCCGAAGGTGAGTAAGAATAACTACGTTGTGATCAGAAAGGGTGTTCTTCCCATGAATGGACGGGATACAGTCACGGGACAGAAGTCGAGAAGAGTTTCGGGGAGAGTGCCGTGAGAGTTCTGATCAGACCTATGTCCTAGTATGGGAAACTCACGTGGTGTATGTCAAAGATGCAGGCAACAGAGTTGAAGCCACAGCAAACGCTGGAGCATATGTGGTATACTTCAGAGGCGAAGGAATCGCCGTAGCATACCGAGTGCTCGTCACCTGCGTGTAGGTGAAGGACGAGTATGCAGTCGTCGTTGGGGCAGGGCAAGTTGACTAGGCGGTGTCAGTCATACTACCCTTCGATGAACAAACTCAATCTGGGCATGCTCACAGCACTACCAGTGGCTGGTAGCGAAGTCCTGGCACCAGATGATGTTCCATGAGGTCCCCAGGCCCATCCCCAGCCCCAGCCATCGTTGCTAGACCAGGCAGATGTATAGGCGTTTGGGTTGACTGCGGAGGCAGCTGAGCTAAGCGAAGCTAAGAGGAGCAGCTTGACTGTCATGATGGCGACAAGTAGCACGAGACGCGTATGATCTGAACAGCATCATGGGCAGTGAGAGCAATGGGAGCATCTCATGCAATGAGGGTATTCCGAGTAGGAGCGGGGTAGTGACTAAGATCTCCAGTCTACACAAAGTATAACAGGTGGGACAGCCTTGGCGTATGTCCTGGTATGTTCTCACCCGCACTCCGCCGTGGACATCAGCAAGACAATGGAGCTCATGCTCATGGTCACCGCCTGTCACTTAAAGTAGCTGCTACCATCAGAAGAAGACTTCGCTTATGGATATAGAACACATGAGGTGTTGCAGAAGTCGGACTGCTGGTACTTTCCCACAACTAAACACAAGAGAACCTTACTCACTCAATGATTTCACCGAGGTAGACCCGTGAACGATGTCATCTCCAGCTCCACGTCTGGGGACAGCTGGGTTTGATCGTGATCGATCACCTACCTCCATACACCTGGTGCCGACCGGTTCTTCCAACTGCACCATCCATGGATGTTAGTCACCATATAGCGACCGGATGCTGCTGATTATGCCTATCCAGTGATGGAACAGCAGGAGAAGAGGCACTCGCCTGTTCACTCGTGGTCTGAACAGAAAGTGGACGGAATATATTCCAGGTTCTATACATGATCATAGTTATTGTCATACTGCGTCATTGTCTGGCTGATTTCCATTCTCCTGATGAGCAGTCTCATGCCCCATTCATACAGTGTCGTTCCGTCATTATTGCTGCTGTAGGAAACCACTCATCGCCTCGAAAGCGTCCTTCTGATCCTTCTTGATCGATTCATCCTCGTAGTCACCCACGACCGCAAACCCGTGAGGAGAGTCGTAGTACTGCAGGCCATGATTGAGCCCTTTCCTCTTGAAACTCTCTCTTGCAGCCATGACAACCGAATCAGGGAAGACTGGATCATCTCTACAGCATGACAGCCACACTGGTCTCGTGACGGCTTCCACGTCTTCTTTCGTGACCAGTGTCCCGTGTGCAATAGCTCCTGCTTTGAGCGCCGGGCCATGCTGAATCTC
>Ga0268246_10000909_pt1 | contig 11458 bp, 14 predicted proteins | sample AgamicOrSfe_FD_200242 | JGI IMG/M metagenome (GOLD analysis project Ga0268246, IMG submission 200242) | Agave microbial communities from Guanajuato, Mexico - Or.Sf.e (v2) (version 2) | ecosystem: Host-associated > Plants > Phyllosphere > Phylloplane/Leaf | place: Guanajuato, Mexico | collected...
CTCTTGATGATGTGGCGGAGGAGACGGACATGTTGCAATGTGATCCCTCGAGCTGGTTGCTGAAGTCTGCAGTCTGATATCTATAGCTAGCGGTCCAATCTATCGTCTCATGGACCCTGGAAACAAATGCTGATGGTCGATACTGCAGCACGGTGGACAGTGCGAGCTGGCTGGTTTCGGCGCAAGTCTAGCTGATGCGTGTACTCGTGTGTTCCTAGCTGTAATCGTGCGGAGAGGATGTAGGCAGCTGTAGGACTACCCCAGGTCATTTGTTGACGTTCGAGGAGGAGGTTCAGAATCACAGCCAAGAACATGACGTTTCGGACCACGAGTCGTCGTGATTGGCCAGAAAGGCTCCATAGTTCAGATAGCGGTGTGCATGCGTGCATGCGCTGTAAGGAGGAACACACTACAACACTACCTATAACAACACATGCAGCGATAAGAGCAAGCAATTCATGGCTTGGAATGTGGAATATGGCAAGTGCCGCAATCCCCTTTCACCTCTACCCTCTACCTATAGTACAACCGAGCAAATGCATGAGAAAAGTCCTAGCTATACAGCATCCTCCTTCCTTCCTTCCCCCGCAACGCCTCATCCCCGAATGCCACCAAGAAAAACTTCATCCAATCTAGACGCTATCACCAGGATCAACATCCACTGCTCCGGCCAGTCGAGAAGGTTTCGTGAATTGTCATGTCGTCAAGCATTTACACGTCCCTTGGGACGCAATCATGAGTTGTCGGGATTGGCGACCTGTAGAATCCTTCTCGAGTAGTCCTGATTGTCTGCGAAGACGCTCACCCCGCTCTGTCTCTTTTCGGTCATGACCCTCGGATCGAGGCGACTGTCGTTCATTGTGCTCAATCGTGGTAAGGTCGGGTGCATGTTGGTCGTCCCTGTGAAGCCACCATCGAATGAGCTTGTTCTACGATGACCTCGCTGTGCTTGTTGGCTTTGGCGTCGCCGGAGGAAGAAGTATACACCCCCGAGTAATGCGAGTATAGCGACAATGCCAACTACCACGCCTGCAGCGATGCCCGCTTTGTTGGTGGAATGGGTGGCCTCCACAGGTTTGGATTCTGATGTAGGTGTTGCGAGGACGGTAGTGACTGCCATTGTACGGACAACGGTAGATCCGGAGACAGTGATGATTTGTGGTGCCATAGTTGTAATCGCAGCAGCTTGCGTGGCAGTCGCAGCGACAGAGGTGATGGGAGATGCTGAAGACGGTGTGTCTGAAGAAGGTGTGTCAGATGTCAGTGAAGACGAAGACTGAGATTCAGTTGTCGAACCAGAAGATGATCCAGACGAGGATCCAGATGTTGAATTACCAGAATCCGATCCTACTGAGCCTTCGAGCCCAGTAAGCCAGACCGTCCACGCGCTAGCTCCACCGCCTGTGTATTGTTAGCATCTTCTTTCCATACCGTGTCCAGATTGTCTTCTTGAGCTTACAATTCTCCTGCGAATATCCTTGACATGGTGTGTTGCACTGAGAATCATCGACCTGGGTATCTGCCGCCGGCAGCAGATCACCACACCAACAATTGCTTCCTTGATTTAGCCCAAGGACAGGCTTTCCCAGTGCAACACACTTCTTCTGACACCAGCCTGAGCTTTGGTATGTGTACGATCCCTGATCAACAAAGTCCCCCGACGACGAGAAACAGCCTTCCGATGTCATTGCTGCGTAGACTTGTGACGTTGCCGCCGGTGCTGAGGTGATTGTCGAGCTGGCCTTGTTGGCGGACGCTGCAGAGAGAAAGAGTAGTTGTGAGAACGCGAGGAGCGCGACGTTTCGAATGATTGGCGCCATAGCCGGTTGCGAGGAATGCAAGGAATGCAATTTTCGTGACGAACGCCTGTTTCAGACCTAGGTCACCAGACCGCATCAGTAACGCTACCAGACAACGATCATATAACGTTGGTAGCCCACCTGTTCTTCTGTGCAATCCTTGCCCAAACTCAATCTACCCCTTCCTTTTCCTTTCCTTTCCTATTTTACACCGCCTGCTGAGGTGTACAAGTCTATCTATGTCCTGAAGCGAACGTCGTCTAGTCCGTAAGTGTTACAGATGACGAGATCTTGCAGTGACGAAGAGATTTGCGCGTCTGATTATATGTTTTCTGATTGTTACGATGCTTCTTAGCCAGCAAGAAGACGTGAAGCGAGTGTGAGTTGTCAAACGATTGTGGTATTGGTCTGAAGCGCTAAGCAGAAAAGAGTGTAGTAGTTGGTTAGGTCTGAGTAACAGTCAAGGTGAAGTCATGGCAGAGACTAGAATCGGACTGGACTCGATGCTGTGGTGATCGTGGATTCGTGATCGTGATCACGTCTGTGAATTGAGCCGCGTGGTAATGCTTGCTAAGATTTAAAACGGTCGTCGTCTGTAAACATCTCGCCCCACAGTTCCGATGTTTTGGTCGTTAGCGTGTTTCATCAATCGCTCTCTTCTACTCCTGAGCTTCGACGCAGCACAGAATACAGCACTGCCTTTAGAGTCTTGATGACGATGTGCTTCATAGCTCGAGAACAGTCGTCGCGTCCTTCACTCCATTGGTTGCGATTGCGTCTACAGCATTAGGAATAATGAAGGTATCGATTGGCAACGCCAGCAGAATGCAATGAGTCAGCATAATTTCCGACAATTACAGGCAGTTTGTGACGGTCACCGAGGAGTCCAGGCTGGCGCAGCATGGAGCATGGTCGTCATCTTGACTGTCAATTGCCGTTGCCTTGTCGTGTCTCTCGTGGTATCTATTCTCCACGGCTCTATATATGAACAACGCCATTGCCCCGTCATTACCATTAATGCTGCTGTTGGCCTCCACAGTATGTACAAGATCCAATGTCTCCCCGGTGCATCAAGCCCTTCTGTTCAGTGTGTATCCGAATGTAATCCCTATCCAGTGCTATTGTGCCGACCAAGCTGGCAGCTGTTCTTGTCGCAATCCCATGCCAAAAGCTGGCATTCAAAGCCGTCTATCGCGATATGATAAGAGCAAACCCGTCTACCCATTGGCCTGTCGACCCGGAAATGCCAGCCAGACTGTATCCCCGAGGTGGTATCAATGTATGTCTGGAGGTATTAGTCAAGGTCGCGGTGAGGGATCTAGTTGACCACTTACCCAGAACCACCATGTGGGTTACCATATATTTCAGACTTTCGGCCCAGGTTTGTAATGATCTGTATCCCGTCGATCCAAAGTCCAGCACGTAAGTAAAAGCCCATGATGAACTCGCCTCTTCGCGTGTCAAGTGCAAATTCGCTGCTACTTCCACCTCTTTTGCCAAAAAGTTGGGACGTGTTGTTCTCGTAGAAGAATTCTATCCCGTCAAACGCAAATCCAGCGTATATCTTGACGGCCATCATGAAATTTTTCGGATCGACTGCACTCTTAAGGACAACCTCCTCTGGTCGACTGCCTTCTTGCTGGGAGAAACCAAGCTTACCACCACGGAAGCCAAACTGACTGTTTCCAAACTGCGTCGACTGAATCTTTACCCGTGCATCCTTTGATACCAGGTCGCTAAAGTTGTCTATAGTGTGCTTTCCTTGTCCTCCAGAAAAGATCTCTACGCGTAATCTACTCTTTCGTTTGTCGGATGGTAGCTTGGACTTGAGCTCAGTCTCGGTGAGCAGTATTTGGCGCGGCAGAGGAGCCATCGGGTTGTATTTGTCGAGGTATTCGATGCTGCTCTTGCAGACGTCGTCTCCCTGAGCGAACAGCTCAATCCAAGCAATGCCACTAGCAGCAGTCACGAGCACGTTTCCGTTGTCAACCGCCCAGACCTGTACACTGTCGTCGACGTTCGCAGGAGGGTCCGATGGCAGTCTGAAGCACGGATGATATCTAAACCGCAAACAATCAAGTCGGTGCCATGCACATTCGTCACTGGGTAAGCATAATCGCTGTCCAGGCTCCTTCGTTCTCGTCGAATACGGCTCTCTGGACACAAATGTACGATTCAACCGCACGTAGTCTCTTAGCATGACGCCGCTTTCTTGATGAGGACAGCCGAATAGATGCCCAGTTTCGTGCAGGTGAGCGCCAATGCCGATATTCGCGGCCTCCCAATTTGAACCCGACTCGCTGCAGTCATTGGCGACGAAACGTGTATCTGTACGGGTACAGTCTGTGAAAGCACTAACAACTTCTTCGAAATTGCTCGGGTAGCTCTGCAGGGAGTGAGATCCGAAGACTGCTAGCTGAATATCTCCAGCACCGCCTCCGAGAGCGGCATGTCCTCTTACAACGCCTGCCTGAGAGTCCCAATGTGTATCCAGGAGCAGGACAGAAACATACCTGACCTGCCCCGGCCTCGGCTTGAAATGATCTCGCACAGCGTCCATCGCTATAGAGAAGAGCTCACCCTTTTTCGTTGCAGGCTGATATTGCTGTGCACGGTCGAGGTCCCTAAGCTCCGCAACTGTCTTGTCTGTTCGCACAATGTGAATCTTTGCTTCGTTCCGCATACTGGGGGTCTCGGCATCGCGCTGGCTGAGTGAGCCGGGTTGCCATTCTTCCTCGAGCCGAAAACATCGCCTGCCAAAGTTGTTCCTGTTCATCTGCTCTCCAGTGAAAGCCTGCCACAGATAGGCTGCCATCTTGAACTTCCGGATAGCAGTCTCCAGTCCATTGCCTTCTCTTTGCTTACGCTCCGGCACAGCGTCGAAAGTCCCCTCGGAGTCTTTGCCCATGAGGATAACGAGATCTAGCGGAGGCATAGATATCAGCGGTAGGTAATTGATACAGATCCAAGAAGAATGCGCAGCCGCTCCATTAAAGGCTGGCAGCTTCGGAGCCACAAAGTCCAGTCGTATCCGATTCGGACCTGGTTGAAGATGGACTAGCGCCTTGAAATGCGAATCACAGACAGGCCATTGTGTTGCAGGGAAGCTGTCCTGATGATGACAGACATAGAGCGCTCCGTCGAGAGGTTGTTGTGCTGGATCTGCTACTTGACCGGAAATCAGCAGGACCTTTTGGTGTACCTGCATATCGTTTTAGCGAAAGTCCCCTGCGTAGGATGGCAAGTCCGGCGTCAAGGTGGTTGAGTCCCAAGCAGTATGTGGCCATTGTCTCGTAGATCTTACCCAGCTGTTATCCGAGACTGATAGTACATTTGGAGCGTATGGAGAGGAGGAAGTCTGAGGTCGAGGGGAAGAGGACGAGGTGTTGAGGGTCAAGGCGCTGCCGCTCTACATAGATATCCTGGTCAGCGGGGGACGAGCTGGTGCCTCTGGTATGACGAACAGCTATACTGTATCTATTGCTGGCCTGAGCAGGATACACAGAAGGACGTCTGGGTCCAGTGGAACTTTCGGCCAAGTTCGAGGACGACTTCTGCGAGGGTAATGTACTTGGGGGTGTTGATGATCCATTTCCTGACCCATTGCCGGTGTTCACGCTGGAGGTGGATTTGTTGGTAGTATCTGCGCCATTGCCGGATTCGCTGGAACTGTTGGAGGCTCTCTCGGACTTGAAACTACTTCTTGACAGACGCCTGAGGTCGTGGAGAAAAGACGGCATTCCCGGGAGGAAGAGATTCGGCTCGAATTATGATACCACCGTATTGACGGACGGGAAGGCAGCACAGATGGCGGAAGAGGATTTGGTGAAACCAGGATGATGCCGCTGCTGGCAATTCGGCGAGAAGTGGGAGGGGTGGCTGATTACTGCACAGGCATTAGTGAGTCCGACCTTAAGTCCAGTGTATCCAGACAGGCGTCGTTGTTGGAGTAGGTAGCAAGGCAAGGCAGCGGCAATTGTTGTATACGAAGAGGATATCGAGGTGGTGAAGCGAGGGGGCAGGGGTGACCGGAAGGTGTTTCAACATGCAAGGGAGAAGATCGTGCCAAGCATCACGATATTATTAGTAACCACCCCGGTGGTTTCATGCCGTTGCTTCCTCAATGACTTTTCTATGCTCTATCTGGTCCGGTCTATACTATCTTCTGCCAAAGGCGAATCATACCTCCCTCTCGCCCCTCTTAGATCTATGCTATTATCGATGTGCAGTCACAGTCACTATACGGACAGATGAGACGAGAGACGGAGTTTGGCCGGCATGTTTCAAATGCTGAGCGCAAAAGCAGAGAACGTTGAATTATAGTCCATCGATGGCATGCAGGGAGTAGTCATACAGTGTGCCACGACTCGTGTTTATGAGAGACTGCTTCCACGTGCCCGTGCTCCCTCTCTCTTACAAGTCTCAGGCTGTCTGCGGACCTGCAGACCTGAAAGCTTACTGGAAGGCTTGTGTATGGGATGATCAAGGTGATGAGTGGTGAGTGTGTGCGTATGTTCCGTCCACCTTACCCCTCCCAAGCACACGCACAGAGGTTGGAGAGCGGCATAGCCGTACTGCATGATACTTTCCATAGCGGTGTCGTACCCGCTAGGTAGGTATCCAAGTCGGAGGTGAACAGACAGCAGTACGCGCTGCTCCTTGTCCTGCGTATGTAGCCTCTTCCATACCATACCTCCTCACCTCCTGTAGACTTGAGATGACAGACGTCGCTATAATGCACGTCGTGTTTCGTGCTTCGTGTCGCTACGAGTCCCTTTAGTCTGGAATGCAAAGTGCATCTCACTCGGCAACCTGGACCGACCCGCTTTTTCCAACAACTTCCTGCTCCGTCCATATACCATGCTTCACCCCTCAAGCTACTTTCACACGCTCATACCCTCTGTTCACGTCTATCTCACACAACTATCTACACTAGCGATAAGCAACTACTCACCACCGCTTCTGCGACTTGCATACAACTGCTTCTAGTATATCGTGTGCTCAACAGCGGGCTTCGTCTCCGGCTGGCGCTAACGGGCGACCATATATCTCGGACAGTGCACAGCATGTCAGGCTCAGTAGAGATGGAGCGACCACAAGAGATCGCCAGCAAGGTCCTAAGACGTGCGCAAGTCTCCAAGGTGAGCCTTTCCTGGTCGTACACATCGCATATGTCATGCACTGACCTCCACGAAGATGGCACGCACACTACAGGACCGCCTGGCACTGGCGAATGTCAAGGTGAAGCATGGCTGGCAGAACCGCAGTCTCGAAACGATCGAACCAGAGATAGAGAGGGAGCTCAAACGCAAGCGGGTAGACGCCAACATCGAAATGTTCTCGGATACCTCATCAATCACATCGAACCATTGCTTCTCGGCTGGCCAACCTGCCTCATCTCCACTCACAGCACCGCTTTTCTCTGACGATATCACACGATCCGGAGCTAGTGGTCGCAACGGATATTCAAAGCGCTTCAGAAATGACATCCCACTACTCGAGCCTCCAGGAAGCACGCACAGCCAAGGTCGAGGACGAGACTCAAAGAGGAAGGCCACTTCATGGAAGAGCAAATACGAACTACCACAATCATCACCAACACATTATCGAAGCCGGACGCGTCCATCGATTGCCAATGACCGTCAAGGTTCCTTCATATCCGACCGCTCCGCTACATTACTACACTCGCCAAGCGCCTCCGAGGACGATGACCAGGACCTGCCACTACCAGACTTCAAGACATCCACTATCCCAAGACTTGCTGCGACGGCCACCCCTCAATTCAGATCCTCGCCTCCACGTACGCCATCGCCTGCACGGTCACCACATATGCGTACACAACAATCGATAGATGCTGGCAAGGAGGGTGCTGATTTACTGCTGTATCTGGCAGCCTCTCCGTCACCTGCTGTTCGGATGTCCAAGATCCCCCTCACACCAGAACCAAGAACATCCCAACTGCCATCGTCCATGATGTCGACTCCAGGTATCAATGTCTGGGACAAATTTCAACCTATCACGCCAGGCACGTCACAATTCAATTTCGGCGAGTTCTGCAACATTTCACCAAGTCCTGCTCAGCACGCATGGCGGCGGACACCTGGTGGAGCCATGATGGGAACGACGCCGCGAGTGCAAATGGAGTCGAGACGGCGCCTGGACTTCGAGGGTGAGGTTCCGGTGAGCTTGAGAAGTCCAACAATAGCAGCTTCATCACAAGGGTCAACCGCTTCTGGGACGATCAAGAAGCTGGAGGTCGGAGGGGAGTTACTGGATGTGAAGATGCGGCCGGCATGAATGTGGGGGATAGAGTGGGAGGCGTTTTGGGCTCGTTGGTCATTTCTGGCGAGTGTATTTCTTGATTCCCCATTGGTACGAATTTGTATAATTTCACTGTTTAGTCGCGCCGACGCTTGTCTGGGAGCGACACAGCACAGTATGTCAATGTATGGCGCGTTATCACGCGTTTTTACGCGATTGAAAAGCTTGGCATTGTAACAAGTTTTGACAACTTCCATGAGCTTCAGTTGCAGCATCACAAAAGCAGCGCTTTGCACTTCAAGTCGAAGTAGTTTACCCAGCATGCCGTCCCCGGGCCCAGCCTCACGGCTTGCGCGGTAGATCTTGCTTACTTCGAATTCCGATCATCGCCGTCTTGCGGAATGACAAGTCTGGTGATCCCAGGTTTGAGGTACCACTGTACCTCGCAGTTCAGTTCAATCCGCTCTCCTCTTTCATATATCTTCTCACTGCCTCACATCTCTTCCTTGCGACCTCATGGCATCATCGTCGTTCATCTCTCATGTGCAAAATATGTCCTTCGTGAAATCAATTCCCTTCAACCTCACTGATGGTCGACTACTCTCCGTGACCGCCCTCGGTGTTGGATGCTCAATATGGCTATGGACAACACTACATCGCAAGAATCATGCTTCCCTCCGTGCTCGAACTCTCGACACCACAAAAGCAGCACATCACTACAACATAAGCAACGACGCCTCCGCCACCATGGTCCTGCCCGACGGCCGCACGCTTGGCTATGCACAATACGGCGCTACTACAGGGCGCCCCGTCTTCTTCCTTCACGGTCTCGCCACAACGCGCATAGAAGCCGCTGTTTGGGATGAGGCGGCACGGGAAATGAATGTACGCCTGATTGCGCCGGACAGACCAGGCACAGGATGGAGCACGCCACAGCCAGGGCGTACGCTGTTGGATTATCCAAAGGATATCGAGCAGTTGGCTAAGCATCTCAAGCTGGAGCAGTATGGCCTGATGGTGAGCTGACTCTTGACTCTTCCACTTCGTCCTCCTTGACCCCGTCTCCCACCGTCGACATCAAGTCAACCCGTCCATACTACTACTAATACCAATTCAGGGCGTCTCAGGCGGCGGTGCCTTCGCCCTAGCATGCGCCTACGCTCTTCCACCCTCTGCTCTACAGGCCGTCGCCGTCATCTTCGGCCTCGGGCCACCGGACATAGGCTACTCCGGCATGAACTGGTGGAACTGGATCGGCTTCACCTTCGGGCTGCGCCTCTTCCCTCGTCTCTGCGGCTGGCACTTTAGTCGGCAGCCCTCTGTGCGGCCTGGCCTGTCCGACGCTGAACGTCTGCAGATGGCGGAAGCGTCATTTTTGAACTTTGACGCACATCCGAAGGATCGCGAGGTCGTGCAAAAGGATCCGGATTTGTTGAGGGTGTGGTTGCGGGCGTGTGGCGAGGCCTTTGCGCAAGGGCAAAGCGTGGGGAGTGAGGCGGTGGGGGCGGATGGGAGGTTGAATTGCGTGGATTTTGGGTTTAGGGTAGAGGATATTAGGGTGGGATTACCGATGCGATTGTGGTATGGGAGTCTTGATACGAATGTTCCCGCGAATCATGGCGTGCAGATCGCGAAGAGGTTGGGAGTAAGGGAGGGGGTGCGGTTGAGGTTGGAGGAGGAGACGCATATCAGCCTGCAGGCGGTGTATAAGAGGGAAATGTTGGAGGATTTGGTGGAGTGGATGGGGAAGAGGGAGTGAGAAGGGACAGTCGCATGGGAGGATTTCTCAACTCTTTTGGTGGACGATTTCATGTAATAGGACACAAGTCTGTATGGAAACCCTACGGCACTCTCCACAAGACTGTTCAGACTCGCTTATGACGGTAAAGGAAGTGCTTTCTTTATTGTGCGTAGTCTCAAATATATGAGCTTTGTGTAGTCTGTAAAGTGCGCTTGCCTTCATCACCATGTCCCCAAGGCGAGAGGTGGCAAGGTACAGAAAAGCACCATTCTCAGAAATGCCAAAACTACAACACAAAAACAAGAGGTAGGGAAGGCACGACCTACAGCGCAGATGGAGAGATGGGCAAAAAGACGGCAAAAGAAATGGACATACAACAGCTGAAATTCGCTGGTGGTCACCCACCCAACTACTACGCAGCCGGTAGAATGCTTAAGTACGCCAGAGCGGACGGGATGGCCTGTTCTCATTCTCCTATGGTCGTATGTGGCAGAACTGCCTGTTAGTGTAGTATATATTCTTTGGTTTCTCGATTCTCACGAGAATGCTACTTTGCGCATCCCTCCTCTTCTGTCCCAGATACAGTACATTCTCACGAAAGGGCTATCAATCTGTACAAGTTGTGCAACAATTCTACTCGGGCTACCGCTACGCTGCTCGCCTATACAGCAAGGCTCTGATCGACTTTTGCATGAGCGCTGTGTATTTTGACTTCAATTGCGACCGTTTGAGCCTGATTAGTGGTGCGGACTATGCCACCTGGGTCACGCGCGTCTTGGTCATAGCATAGCCACTGAGAGCTTGCGGCACTAGCTGATATCCAGCATTACACACGTCACATACAGGATGACACATGACCTCTTCATTATCAACGGCACTCGCCGGAGCCAGCGCAGGTACACTGAGGTCAGTTGCGGTGCACAGTATATATGGACGTGACGATCGTCTTGCTAGCTGGCTGTACCACCCTAATACCGGGTTTCACAAGCAGTCGTACAGCCCAGAGAGTGGGCTCATCTGGTGGCGTAGTGTATGTTTCAAGTGCCTGAATCGGGAAACATGTCCGTGTGGAGAGGTTGGGCTGACAGTTCGCTTTCAATGACACCATCTCTTACTGCAAATGACAATGGTGATGATGATCCCGATGTTTCATCATGATGATGACAAGGCGGTCTCACCAGGCCGGCACACTTCAAAGGGCGATTGTCTTTTCGTACAGCACATACTGTGGCTGAAGCCCAGCGCTACTGCCGCTCGCCTATTGACTTCCATTTCCATGTTGAATCACTACGTTCATTTAGCAGCCGCATCGCCCACCTCCCCAATATCACTCTGAAACGAGTGCCGAGCGCATACAACCTCAACGTGTGCATCATCATACCGGGTATTCACAAATGGCGCAAGCGTAAGCGCAAGCGCCGGCAGTATGGAGATTGAGATGCAGTAAGCAGTATGGCGGGTGCAGAATCTGAAACACGCCCAGATATGCCATGAGGCATCCTTGTCGTTGACACTAGAGAGCACTAGCAGGGGTTCGGCCCGCGACAACAAGATTGGTTTTCTAGCCACAGCACGCGTGCAGCAGGCGCGGGATCTTGATCATGCTGCGGTCATGCGGTAACGGAGATGTTGACAGCAAGCCGTGCTATTCATAGGA
>Ga0268246_10000911_pt1 | contig 11452 bp, 12 predicted proteins | sample AgamicOrSfe_FD_200242 | JGI IMG/M metagenome (GOLD analysis project Ga0268246, IMG submission 200242) | Agave microbial communities from Guanajuato, Mexico - Or.Sf.e (v2) (version 2) | ecosystem: Host-associated > Plants > Phyllosphere > Phylloplane/Leaf | place: Guanajuato, Mexico | collected...
AGTCAGGCTTGTCATCGAAGCGAAGAGACCTGGTGTAGTTCAGGTAGATGGCAAACTCGTTGGGGAAGCCACGGCAAAGAACTTCGGTAGGCGTGGTCATCTTCTTCTCCATGATGCGGTCGTACTTTTGCTTCTTGGTGGCAGCCTTCAGTCCCTGCCAAGGGAGAGAACCACGGCAGAAATAGAGCAAAACGTAGCCGAGAGACTCCATGTCGTCACGACGAGACTGTTCTACACGATGTGTTAGTCGCACTTGGTCCTTTTTTACACTAAATATGATTGTATCAACTTACCAACTCCCAAATGCGTGTTGATACTGGCGTAACGAGCAGTACCTGTCAAGTTCTTGTTCTCACGGTAAGGAATGTGGAAGTGAGTCTTTGGGTCACGGTATTTCTTTGCAAGACCAAAGTCAATAACATTGACTTGGTTTCCACGCTTGCCGATGCCCATCAAGAAGTTGTCGGGCTTGATGTCACGGTGAATGAACGACTTGGCGTGGATGTACTCGATGCGGGAGATGAGTTGATCGGCGAGCAGGAGGACAGTCTTGAGAGTGAACTTGCGGTTGCAGAAGTTGAAGAGATCTTCCAAACTGGGACCAAGAAGGTCAAGGACCATAGCATTGTAGTCACATTCTGTCCCGAACCAGCGGACGAAAGGGATGCCGACACCTCCAGCTAGAGACTTGTATACACGGGCTTCATATTCGAGTTGAGGGTGTTTGGCTTTGACGCTTTCGAGCTTGATAGCAATCTCTTCTCCTGAAATGATGTTGGTGCCTATGCACGAGGTGTCAGTCCTGTCTTGAGGTATTTGATCTTGAAGCCTTCTTACCGAGATAGATGTCACCGAAACTACCACTACCGATCTTGCGACCGATGCGGTATTTGTTACCGACGCGAAGATCCTGCAGATGTTGTGTTAGAGTGATTGAAGAGGGCAATCACTTCTTTGATGTCGTTGCATCCACTCACCATGGTTGTCATCCTTGCAACCTAGTCGATAAGAACAGACTGGAGAATCAAGGTCGGAAGTGAAAAGGGCAACGCAGCCACGACGGCAGTGTGTGCCTAGGCGAGACGAGCGTAGACGAGCGTCGAAAGATGATGATGTAGAGGTCAGAAGTGGTACTCAAGCCTGGATGACAGGAATGTCGGGTAAAAGCACCAACAGCGGTGAGGTGTGAGATTGGATTGAAGGGGTGAACGGTGAACTCTGATTTCGGAAAAGGAGGTTGCCAACGACACGCTCACGTGGACGAGTACAGTCCCGGCTTCCTCGGATAAAGCTCCAAATCGAGCTCAAGTGGCAGGAATGCAGTCTGTGTTACCTACTAGAACATCCGATTTCTATATCCGAGGCTTTTGCTACGGCTGTGGTAGACATCTACTATTACGAGGCCCAAATGGTCTGGTGTGTTCAATCGTCCAATTTGCTTGAGCCGATTTCGTATTCCTTGGCGAAAAGTGTATGGAGACCCGTTGGGCCTGGATGAGCGGAAGAGGCTCGTGATGTGATTGACTTTGAGACCTTGGAGCTGGGGGCACTACGATGCTGGTATTGCGTCTCAAGCACAGGTGTACTGTCACAAGACATAAGTCTGAAGGAGTTTCGGGGAAAGTGCCGTAGGAATTCTCTAATGTCCTACTCCGTAGTACATTAACTGAGATGCAGGCAACGTAGGGTCAGCCATCAATGTCCCTACAAGTCTTCTGTAATATGCACGATCTATATGCCCAAACAGCTACTCCATATGTCCTCTCCTCTTTTCAAAATGCCTCATCAAGGTCGTAATATCATAATCATCATTTTCCAATACAAAGCAAGAAGCGTCCTCGATCTCATCACACCGCTACTGGCTGATTCGCTGGTCGAACTGGCAACTTGGACAGCTCACTTGGCGCATTGAGCTCATCCAAGCCTCGAAACCCGTCCTCGACGACCCATTTTTGCGTCCCCTTCCAGATTACTTGACAGCTCTTTCCCACAACAAGGAGCCCTGGAGGCCTGCTCCCTTCTTCCTCGATGGCTGTGCAGACGTATTCCAAGGTTGTGCGGATCACCCGCTGATCTGGGCAGCTTGCCCGTTCAATGACAGCACAGGGCGTGTCTCTCGGCCAGTCCTTCCCATCGATGAATAAGCTGTCAATCAACGATGACAGTCTATGTAGGGACATCAAGAAGACAACTGTTCGTGTATCGACATATTGAGGCGGATCAGGCAGTGCGCCTTTTCTTCCAGTTCCAGTACATATCAGTACCTCGTCTGCCACACTCCTATGTGTGGCAGGTATGCAAGCGAAGAGAGGTGCACTCAATGCACTGGTGATACCAGGCAGCACGATGGGAGCATAGCCATGCCTGCTGAAGAACTCATACTCTTCTGCTCCGCGACCATAGATGTAAGGATCGCCTTGTTTTAGTCTCACCACATTCTTTCCTGCTTTTAGACCTTCCAGTCCCCATTCCAAAAGCTCTTCTTGCGCTCTGTCTGCGTTTCCAGGGAACTTGCGCGCAATGTGGACCTCTGCTCTTCGTGGAACCAAGTCCATGACTTGTGTTGGGACAAGCTTGTCGGCCAGAATGAGGTCGGCTGTCATGATAGCTTTATATGTTGCTCTCGTCAATAGATCAGGATTGCCTGGTCCAGAGCCCGCAAGCACAATACGACCTCCTGATCTCCTGGTATCCAGTGCCTTCGGGTCCAAGCCGGACACGTCAGACGAGCTATAGCTTTGTAACACGCTTTCGACATCTGCATCTGTGATCGAGACGAGTCTCTGCAACGGCCAGTATTCGCATATTTGCGCGAGCCAGCGCATCCTCCTTGTTTTCGCAGCTTCTGCATCCTCTGGTGTAATGAACTTGTTGAAGCTTGCTGTCTGATTGCCATCCTCCTCTTCTGCTTCAAGATCCATGGAGAGTTCTGCAGCGTGATCTTCCTCGTAAATCCTCCGTCGCATAGCACCTAGCCGGTCAACAGCGAGGCCAAGTCCTGGCGGTAGTGTGGCGGAGAGTTCACGGCGGATGCGTGAGGAGAGCTTGCAGCCTTTGCCTGAAGTTGTCACACCGATCTGTAGAGGCCCGTCCGAGTATGTCGATAATATAGTGAAGGTTGACAAGCTGGATGCGTCTGCCACGTTGACAGGTATCCGTAGCCTTCTGCATAGCGTGGATATCCGTGTGCCTGATAGAGTAGTGAGTAAAGATTGGACGCAATGTCGTTCAGTCAATCATCCGCACTCATTGGATGTTTGGGCCCGAGTGTGACGAAGACGCAGTCTACGACGTGGTCCACTTCTGCTCTGCCCAATGTCTTGAGGTCGTCCTCGTGGAACTCTCTCTGAACCCATTCCACCTCCTTCTGGTCTATCCGTTGCTGCAAGCCATAGTGTAATTCTGCTTCAGCAGGAGCGATCAGCTTAACAATGGCACCAACTTCCAATGACTTGGTGCATCTTGCGCCGGCGAGTGGATTCGAGCCGATAACAAGATGGACATGCCGCGTGGAATCTACAGCTGTGAGAAGTGCTGGATGGGTTCTATATGTGACATTCGTCCCGAGCCGTGGTCTGGTCGTCATTTTGGTATGCGCTGGGAAACAGTGTCGAAGAGAACTTCACCAAACACTTGGTCGATGGTGGCCAATAAGTTGTAGATATTAGAAAGTCCGATAAGGATGTGTCGATCAATCGGTGGGGTCGAATTTCTGTTAGTCACGGCTTATCAGTATGAGACGCCTCCGATATCGCTGTGTACTATCAACAGCAAGGCAGTAGGCCAAAAAGTCCTAAAGGTTGAGCAAATAATTATGCTGATGTATCAAGATGTTGACGAAATAATCCAGAGATGAGATCAATCGTCTCGTCCCATAACTATGTCGAGTGCCTTCCTGCTCATAGCTGCACTGTGCTCCAAAGCACTCAACTTAGCCATGACTGAGAGAAGTCCAGGATCCTGGCTTTCCACCCTCAGCTTCTCTCGAACACGCACTTCGTGACCTTTGTACGTGAACGTATGCCCGAGTTCGTCGTGCGATGGTGCCGAAGCAGCGCCCATGGCTAGAGCGAGACGTTCGCGGAAGCCGAAGCCACTGATTGAGCCGGCTGGTGCTGTCGAAGTTGCAGGCTCTAATGTCCTGACTTCGAGTGAGAGTGCTGCGTCAACAATAGACAAGTGGAAAGACAGATTTCGGGGGAATGGCTGCTCGAAGACCTGGAAAAGCTGTCAGTCTATTGTGAAGCTGGACGTATGATCAGCAGACTTGCATTTTCATCAATCGAAGTCTCCCACCACTGCTTCTCACTCAAGTTTCCTTTCAAGCTCTGCTTTGCTTCGTGGATGTTATCGGAGAGTAGACGTAGTTGACCTGCAATGAAACTGGCATTCTTGTAGTCGCCTCCCCACAGGCTGACATCTATCACATCCAACGACGCATTAATCAATGTTCTCACAGTGGTGAGCTGCTCAAGCACAAATGTAGAGGCTTCAGGCGCAGTCGAGATTGAGAGTCGATTGCTGGTAGCACCTTTCGGTGGAAGCAACCCTGGCAGTCTCAAATTGATATCCTGGTGGTCACAGTATAAGCCAAAGCGATGTCATCTTACATCATCATGCACAGTACATACTCCCTTCACGATGCGAGTGCCTGTTCTGGTAACATAGCCTTTGAGACTTTCTGATCGCTGAGACGACAACACTAGTGTTGATGGTCCCTTGTCAGAGGACAGTAGAGCAGCACACTCCTCAAGACCGGCCTTCAGAGAAGCGAATGTGTCCTTTAGAGATTCAAGCAGCCAATCAAGCTCCCGAAGCTGAGTATTACATATTAGCTGGTGTCAAACTAGTCAATGTGGCAGTCTCTAGCACACAACGTACAAGTGATTCACTTTCTCTTTTCAGTAGCTCCTGGGGGTCTATGGGTGGCCAGATTGCGGTAGACATGTTCTAGTGTAGCACGCACGGTACGCAGTTACAAGCAGGATGGGAGGCAACGATCTGGGCAACGGATAGCCGCAGTCTGCAGGCTGGCGGGAGGGGTAGCACCGAGGGTGCAATCAGGCGCAGTAGGAGGCCGCTGCAGACGGCAGGAATCAAGTGATGTGTAGTCGTGCTCAGTGGACGGTCAAAGTGTGATTCGAATTATCCTGTCACAATGGAGCCTGAGCCTGAGTCTGAGCCTGAGTGCTGTATTCCTGGTTTGCCGATGTCTTCTTTGAGGCTATTGTCGTGTAACTGACGTAGTCAGGTTATGGAAGCGACTGTAGCGTTGTACTCTTCTCCCGTAGCTTTCTTCGAACGGACTAGGCGAGTGGGACCAGCTCGTGACTGCCAACGGGTTCAGTGCGTCAAAGGCTTCCAGGGATCCAAGCAAGGCAGCTGATCACCCGACAGCTTAAATCGATACTCGATACCCTGATTGAAGACGTGAATGCTTGCAGTATAAGAGAGTCTGTATGTTGAGCTTATGTCTGAACTCATCAGGTTCGACCAAGTACATGATCGGTACTGGTACGGGAGCTCACCGAAGACAAAGGAAATTAGGAAGTATCGATCCAGGTACGAGGCTTTGATTCCAAGGCAACGACGACTGTCCGGACTGACTCGCCATCTGGCTGTCCCCCACAACACGAGACAATTAATGACGAACCCCAGCCGCATGGAACGCCCATTCGCCCAATTCGCCCAGCTTCAAGCTCTAGCTCCGCTCCCACTTACGTCGAGCTAGTCTCCAAGTCTAAGGTTCATAACACAACCCTGGCCCGTCCCCTTCAAGCTTCAGCTCTTCCTCAGATCCACCTCTGCTGCCACAGCTACAGAAACTTGCCCTCTTTGGCTTTTAGTCTCTTCTCACTTCCTCCATCTCACCTCATCTCACATCGTCCCGTTCTCTCATCATCTGAGCGCTAGCATCGCATCCATCGCACGCACACTATACCACTCATCCTCATCCTCCACCTCATATCCTCAGCACAAGAAAGATGGCTGGCGGCGGCGCAAGTATGTCTTCATCGATTCTCGCGGCGCAGCGGCGCACAACAGTCGCACATCAACTAACACCACACTGCAGGATCGATTCTCAGCCTGTTGGCTCTACTATTACTCGCTGCAGGATGTCTCTTGGACTTCTTCATTGTTCTTTCTGGAGGAATAGAATCGTCTCCGATCAACAAGGTGTGGTTCATTGAGGCAGCTACTGGTGTGCAACCTGCAGCAGCATGGACGTGGAACTCGATCTGCCAATTCAATGGTGCAGCTGGCAGCGGCTCCGGCACATACTCCAACTGTGCAAAGGCCCAGGTTGCACAGTACTTCGACCCAAGAAAGAGCTTTGCAAACGACCAGCTGCCACCATACTTCCAAAGGTTGGTCAAATGATTCATGGAGATCAAGAAGGAGTACTGATTTGTATAGCCACGGTAACTTCTTCTACGCTATGAGCAAGGCTTCATGGGCTCTTTACCTTGTCGCTCTGTTCTTCGGTTGTATGGCACTACTTTCCGCCCTCCTCGCACCTTGCAGCCGATTGATCAGCTTCGGCGCTTCCTTCATGAGCTTCTTGGCCATGGCCATTCAAGCCGCAGCTTGTGCTGTTATGACGTGAGTATCCTCCAGGACCACACTTGTGAACGTCATTGCTAACATGGTTAAACGACAGTGCTTGGACGATCTATGCTCGCAACCAGTTCCGCAGCGCCGGTATCCAATCTAACATTGGCGAGTACGCATACGGCTTCTCATGGGGCTCACTCGTTGCCTTCTTCCTTGCCATGGTATTGTTCTGCTGCGGTGGAGTTGCTTCAAGGAAGAAGAAGAACAAGGACGATGATGACATGCCAAGAGAAGAGAAGGAGCGATCTGGATTCTTTTCAAGGAACAAGACTGCCGACCAGCCTGGTCTTGACGGACACACTGGTGTCAAGGACGACTACTCATGAACTAGTCGGGAAGAGTTGAACGGTGCACCGACTTGACTTGGTCGTGAAGGAAGTCGTTTTCGTATATTTCAGGAGAGGTTCGAGATTGAGCATAGTGGTGGACAAACTGCAGCAGGCGAATAGGCGTGCGGCTGTCCACCAGGGTGGGACATGGAGCGTCTGATTTCTCTTCATTTGATACCATATTTGGAAGTACAGCTTTGATAATGTAGACGAGGATTCACCTTTAGGGTGTCCAACCATCACTCGCTTCTATAGGAGACATAGTACTACCTTCGTGGTATATGCACATAATAATAACAATCTAATCAATCCAAATTCCATACTATCATAAATTTATCAATTATCCTTCTCAAACACAAGTACTTGCTGTATGTGCTGCTGCTCGATCTGCACGAACGCTCCTCATCAGGGGTTGCTTGACATCTCGTCTGACATGGTTCAAGACATAAAACTGACCTTTGCAAACCCTCTTGCTCAAGGCAAATAGGTACAGAAATGCTAGACTGATAAATGCTTCGACTCTGCCCACCACGTGTCGTGCCATACAGGCTTCGACGACGTGCGCAGAAGCGAAGAATTGGTACTATGTTCCTCATCCTAGGCGTCATCCTTACGATCCTTCTACCATTCTACATAATCTACAAACCACCCGGACTTCTGATCCACTACTTCCGCTGGAGATGGCCTGACGTCCTCTGGCAAGTCGACACATCCCAAAGAATGGTCGCACTCACCATAGACGATGCCCCGTCCCAACATACACGCGAAATCATGCACCTCCTGAAGGAGAGCGGCGCTACAGCCACTTTCTTCGTCATTGGCGCACAAGTCCACAGTCATGAGGACGAGGCGATCTTGCAGGATCTGGTGCTGCATGGAAACGAGCTGGGTAATCACGCTATGCACGATGAGCCTTCGCGCTCCCTCAGCGACACTGAGCTCCGCCACCAGATCGAGCATGTCGATGAGCTTATCGTCTCGGCATACAGTGCAGCAGGTGTGCAGCGGGAAGCGCGGTATTTTCGCCCCGGATCTGGCTTTTTCAGCACGAGGATGAGATCGCTTGTCGCGGCTATGCAGTACAAACTTGTGCTGGGTGGGATTTACCCGCATGACCCGCAAATTCCATATTGGAGTGTGAATGCGAGACATATATTGAGTATGCTGAGGCCGGGCGGTATCGTTATTTGTCATGATAGGAGGAGCTGGACGGTGCCGATGTTGAAGAGAGTGCTCGCGGAGGGTGGGAGGAGAGGATATAGGTTTGTCACGGTCAGCGAGCTGCTGAAAGAGGCGGAGGTGTGATCAATGGAGAATGCCACATCCATTATTGGCTTATGAGACTATTTGAAGCGCCTGTTCGCTTCTCCCAATTTGCTCAAGAACTGGTTGGATTGCCTTGAAGTTAGCGGACAACCTCCCTATTGGCTTGACGACGGCCACCTCACATCCAATCACTACAAGAGGCTACTATCGGCACTACTCAGCTGACTGCATTGGCACATCAGCAAAAGTCCAGATACTGTACTAGGACATTAGTCTGAGCAGAACCTCCACGGCACTCTCCCCAGGATCCTCCCAGACTTCTGTCCTATGACAGTAGCACCACGCAAGATTAAGTTAAGGTTAAAGTCGCGCCAAGCTCACGTTTCAGAACTGCGATCTGTTTCAGATCGAGTCTGACACGCTCTCGACGTCGCGCTCATGAATCACGTGGATCTCGCCTCATTTCGCGTGAAATCCCGCTCACAAAGGACGTCAAACTCTTTCTTCTTTGTTCTTTCACCACCATCCACCTTTCCATCCTTACACAAAAGATCCCCGATGCCCACACTCAAGCAGATCACCTGCTCTATCGAGTGTGGACCGTCCAAGATCAAGCTTCGTGAGCACCAGATCACCTGGCAAGACGGAGCTGTTTCCAGCTATGTCGCTGTGCCATCTCAGCATAAAGATTTCAGCATTCACGTCACGTCAGAAGGCTACATTGCGCCTGGTCTGGCCATCTTTGTCTTCATTGACGGTGTCCAACAATGCAACCGCAACCGCACCGGCCTCATTCTTCCGGAGCAAGGCACGAAGGCCGACCAGACAGAGATCGACTTCCGCGTTGATCAGAAAGAAGAAAGGTTTGCTGATGGAAAATGGATCGCAAGGCCATGGACTTTCGCTGGTTTGAATATTGGTTAGCCGACAGACTCTTTGCGCTCAAAGCCGCTGCGAACTGACCCAATTAGATGCTACTGATGATGCGACCTCCTCCCTTCCTGAGGATCTTGCTCAACTTGTCGGCACTATCGAGGTCGTTCTACTGCGCTGTTACGCGAAAGAGACCGCGTCATCTGGGCAGCCAGCCAAAGCCAAAGCCGACAACAACAAGCAAGGCAACAAGAAGGCGCAAAAGACTGTCGTTATCGGTCAACTCGATGGCGTTGCGGACTACGATTTCCAGTACAAGCCCGCACTGATGGGTCTTGATGGCACTTTCGAGGCACCGACAGGCCACAATCATCAAGCGTATCGACGTGCGTCTGCGGCACCCTCCGTCACCGGTGCGCCACCACAAAGCCCGCGTGCACGACTGCCTGGAGAAGACGATCAAGCATATATTGCGCGACTACTGGCAATGCCATCTCCTGGTCAACCTGGTCAACCTAGTCAACCTAACAACTACGACTACTATCAAACGCAAGCACAATATGGGCTGATAGTCCCAAATGCAGCTTATGAAGCTTATTTGCGTGACCGCATGTTTCAACAAGTCCATGAGAACCTGGGCCAGAGTGGTGCACCTGTCAATACCAGCACATATCCAAGCTACTATGCTGCCAATGGCTGGAATCCTCTAGCAATATCGCAATTCCAGCGCGGACCTGTCGGTTATGGCACATATCCTGGTTACAATGCCCAGCAATCAGGTCGGCAGCCACCCAACAGTGCCAACACGAGCGTAGCTGGTGCCAAATCAAACAAATCGAAAAGTGATGCAGGAAAGAAGTCGGATGTAGGCTGGGGGGACAAGGACAACCAGGACACGAATGCTTGGCAGAATGACACTGGTGCAACCAATTGGGACGATGCAGCTGGTGAAAAACCGAAAAGTGTTGCAGGAAAGAAGTCGGTTCTAGATTGGGGTGCTACTGCGGCTGAGGACAAGGACAAGCAGGACACGAACACTTGGCAGAATGATACTGGTGCAATTAACTGGAATGATCCTGCTGGGACAGAGGTCAAGAAGGACGGCACTCAACAAGCTCCCGGAGGCGAGTGGGGCAGTGATACTCAGAATGCTGGTACTGGCGATTGGAACGCTGTCAGTCAGAATGATGCTCCTGGTAATTGGGAAGACAATGGCAACAAGGAGGCTACAACCGGAGCTTGGGGTGAGGAATCTGGCAACAAAGGGAGTGGTGACTGGGAGGCAACAGCCAAAGTCGAGACAGGCGAGACTTGGGGCGAAGAGTCTGGTAAGAAGGGGAGCGGTGGCTGGGACAATACCGCAAATGTCGAGGCTGATGACTGGGCTGCTCCAGCTCCAGCAACCACTGGTCAACCCATCGACACTCCAGCCACCCGTGAGCCGAAGGTTAGGCAAGTGGTTGAGCGCAAGAAGAAAGACAGGTCTGCCGATAATGCCTGGTCCTCGCCAGCTTCAGAGAAACAAACATCAGCAGGCAGCCAACACTCGGATCACAAATTTGGCCAGCACCGCTTCCGATCGTGGCAGCAGCATACCGTAGCAACCCCAGTTCTCGTCGATGGTGCTGCAGACGAAAAGGGTCATGCAGCTCACGCCAAAAGTCAGAAGACTAGCGAAAAGGAAAAATTCACCATTTCGGCGGAACCTCTCTTCCAGATTCCTCAAAGTGTCGCCGAAAAGACACAAGCGTCTCATCAGGTTCAAGCTGGCAGAGGTTCTCTGTATGAGCACAGCACTAGCAGACCAAAGTATCTTGACCGCCCTTCAAAGCCGTATGCTGTCTTCACGTTCAAGTATCGCAGTCGTGGTAAGCAGTCAAGACATTTGCCATTTAGCTTGATGAGCAAACGCTGATTGATACTCTATAGAGAACCTCGCAAGCATCCTAGGTGTGGACGTCGACACGATCAAAGAGTACACGAAGCCAATGCGCAAGAAGCTGGAAAATCTGTCCAAGGAACAGCTGATTGAGCGGTTCATGAAGGCGAAGGTATGCATTCAAGCAATTCTAAGCACGAGCCGCCGTTTACTGAATATCTGCGCAGGCTCGAGCAGGATATGACAGCGATAGCAGCCTGGAAAATTCGGATATGGAAGTAGTGGTCAAGAGAGATGTTCAGGAAAAGAGCAGCTCCAGCAAAGTGACTAAAAAAGCAGAACCGACACCAGAGAAAGCAGAACCAGCACCCAAGGAAGCAGAAGCGGCGCCTCAGAAAGCAGAACCTGCAGCCGAGAAAGCAGAATGGGATACCACCAAGCAAGAACCGGCGGGCGTGATGAGCAAAATGAAGTGGTGATGATGTAGTAG
>Ga0268246_10000912_pt1 | contig 11449 bp, 20 predicted proteins | sample AgamicOrSfe_FD_200242 | JGI IMG/M metagenome (GOLD analysis project Ga0268246, IMG submission 200242) | Agave microbial communities from Guanajuato, Mexico - Or.Sf.e (v2) (version 2) | ecosystem: Host-associated > Plants > Phyllosphere > Phylloplane/Leaf | place: Guanajuato, Mexico | collected...
ACCCAGAGGCTCATCCTCACCCAACACACGTAGCCACAAAATCAAACTCGACATTCCCCGGCGCCAGGCCCAGCTTAAACACCACGCCCGATCCCCCCTGCGCCCCCGCCAACGCACCATCAATCTGAAGCGTATTATACTCATCCTCTTCGTCATCACAGACCAACTCCCCCGTCAGCGCTCCCGTCATCTGCAAGTGACACGTCGGAATGCCGCCGCTGTCCCCTTCAATGCTCGAAAAGGTTTCGAACGTGAGCAGGCTGTTTCCGCCGTGGTCGCTGGCGATGTAGTCGGTGTTTGCGGCGTAGAGTAACTGGCCGTTGGAGGCAAGGACGAAGGGCGTGGCGGATGTGAGGGACGAGGTGAATTGGATGACGTATTGGGAGGAGGAGGCGCCGGGGACGAGCTGGGCGTATTGGCCGTCGGCGCTGGTGCCGCTGTTGGCGACTTGGAGGATGAGGGTGGGTGTGGCGCCGCAGGATGCTATCGGTGTAGTTGAGCTTGCTGATGTTGTTGTGGCTGAGGATGTGGTGATTGGCGCCGGGCTCGCGGGTGTGGAGGATGGAGCGCAGGTTGCCAGGAAAGTGAACTCGCTGTAGTAGCCGCTTTGGATCTCCGTGCCGATGAACTGGTATCCGGTTTGTAGAGGTTCAGCTGTGTAGAGCGAGAAAATCGTTTCCGCACCGACAGCACAGTTCAGCGTGCCATCTAGTACGCTACATGTCGCATACGCATCATTATTGGAGGACACTTCTGCGGGTGTTTCGAAGTAGAAATAGTAGTAGTTTTCTCCAGGAGCGCTACTGGCATAGTACCCGTTATAGGTCAAGTGGCCTGCTGCATCGATTATGAAAGGTGTTGCTGCCGATGCGGAGGAGACAAAGGCAAGCTGCATATCAAAAGCGAAAGCGCCGGGGACGAGCTGGGCGTATTGACCGTCTGCGCTAGTACCGCTGCCGGAAACCTGAAGAATGATACCTGGACCGCAGGATGGTGTTGGTGCTGGTGCTGTCGTTGTGAAGACCTCAACTTCAGAGTATGTAACAATCGAAGTCACGAGCTTTATGGAGGTCACCGAAACGGTAACATCGACGGTCGCCGTTGTAGTGGCCGAAGTAGTTTCTGTGAGTACTTCGGTGGAAGTTTGACTGTAAGTGACGTATTGTGTGACACTGAGTACAGCGGCAGATGGAGTGGCAGTGAAGGTGGCTGTAGATGTTGTCTATGAAGCAGAGAATCAGTCGTGCTCTATACAATGCTTATGTCAAATTTGACACATACCGTGACTGTAGACAAAATGCTCGTACTCGTTTGAGTGAGTGTTGAGGTGGGCAAATTCAGGCAGGAACATGCATCACTGACGAGTGAAGCCGCAAAAGGTCGCAGGCAGGACGGCGTTGGCACAAATGCGCCGCCGCGTTTGGCGACGTACGGTTCGGTCACGGTGGTGAATGAATCCATCGTGAGCGTGAGATAGGTCGGAGCTGTGAGGATGGCGACTGAAGTCAACACATCTGTAACAGTAGTGGTGGACTCGACAGTAATGTCATCAGTGCTTGTCGCCGTAAAGCTCTGTGTAGTAGAAAGGCTGATCGTTTTCAGCAACGTGACAGAGGTAGGTAGTGAAAGTGTTGTGCTGGCTGGCACTGTGACGACCGAGGGCGTTGAGGTCGTGGTTGTGAGGACTGTTCTGGTCGTAATGGCCAGCAGGCTGCTGCAGAAGGGAGCTACGACGGAGTTCGCCTTCATAACAGTGACGATGTCGTCGACCAGTAGGCAGATGCCATGTGGAGTCGATGTGGTTAGGCTGGAAGTGGTGAGTGAAGAGAGGGTAGTCTGACTGCTGCTTGTCGTGAGAGCAGGAGCGGAGGTGGACGAGGAAGAACGAGTAGTCTGGCTGCTGCTTGTAGTGAGAGCAGGTGGAGAAGTGGTCGAAGAGGATCGAGTACTGCTTGTCGATGTGCTTTTGGTCGAGGTGGCGAAGGTGCTCGGCGTGCTGTGGCTGGTACTGCTTGTTCTTGTGGAAGACGTAGTACGGCTGGAGGATGTGCTGGAACTTGAACTCGAGCTGCGTGCCACGTAATACCTGGCAACGATGCCGTTGGCCTTTGGCACTTCGATGTAATGTGCCAATGCCACCGTCCAGGTGAAGACGAGGGCGAGGACGAACTTGACCGTGATTGGCGACATTTTGTAGCAGATAAAAAGTACCGTGATCAAGTATATAGAGGTAGCCTGCCAAAACAGATAATTTGTCTCTGCGTTGCACTGGAAGAGAATAAGAAAAGGCAGAGCGAGGACCTATCGTGCTCTTTATACTCATTATACCCATCTTAAGCGAACTCTGCGAGGACTTCTGTTCACCCAATTCAGGTATACAGATCCGAGAATGGACGATTTAGTCCATTCGGAGCAATGCCATACTAGTTCAGGAAGGCAATGTCCAATCAATGGGCGCCATTCTAACCAGCTGAAGTTTTAGCACGACCAGCTGAGCCGCCGTCCTGTTTTAGGAACGTTCGAGGTGCATCGTCGTTGAATGCGGCAAACGCCAGATATTGCCAGATCCGGCATCTCGGCTGCTGCTTAGAGTTGTGAAACAACTCCTCAAACGACGAGATACTTCTGGACTTGGACCTGACGACTGCAACATCCCAGGCCCATTCATGCCATAGCCATCTCTATGCTCAAGCCTTGACAAGATGGTAAGGTGGCAACGGCGACCTGAATACTGTAGGATCAGAAGGATCATTAAGCATAATTAAGCATTGACAAGCATCGACGAGCATGGTAGCGGGCCGGTGCATGAACGAGCCTGGAGCCTGGAGCCGAAGCTGAAGTCGAAGCTGAAGTTCAACGCCTGACGGCGCATGCGCTAGATGATTTAGTGTCGATGTCAGTTTAGCCAGGAAGGGAAGGAGAGGACGGCCAAATATGGAAAGAGAAGATCTGGAATAGCGCTGAAACATAAGCTCTTGATTGGCTGGCTTGCTCGACCACTTATATCGAAGCAGACGCGCAACGTGGGTCGTGTTCTGGCTTAGAGGTGTTGTAGACAGTAAGGTAGGGCTGGCAATGAGCAAGGCATCGGGACGAGACGGGAGAGCGTCATTGTCGTACATACGACATCTTCATGGTCAAGTTGTATCTCAACATCATGAATAATCAAAAGGATCCTTTGATCTAGCATCTGTTCTATTCTATCCTACCTATCCCTAGTATTCCTATTCCCATTCCTCGCTCGTGCCTTCACTAGCATCAGCTCGCTCCATACCGTGGAGTAGCGACCATCTCGCCAAACAACACGCGTCATGACGCGCTTCGGATCCCTTTTCCAGAAGAAACCTAAGAACTCTCATCCAGCCAGCGACCTCAATCCCAGCAGCAGTACAGAGACAAGCGGCACGCTGGATGTCGCCGACAGTACGAATGGCCTCCCATACAGAGTGAGCGATCACAGGGGACACTGGGCATTGTGGCTGGCTTGTTTTGTGTTTGACGGCGCGGTCATCCCTGTAGTGCTGTTCTACGCGCTGTGGTATGGTAGTAGTTGTAGCTCTTGGACAGGTAAGTGTGGTTTGGTCTGGAATTGCACGAGGAGATGGTACAGAGAGCACGAACATGGTTAACGTGTAGCGCAGTGCTTGCAGTAATCACATCTCTCTCCTTCTGGACCTCCTACCACAAGTGGTTCTCGCGCGGCTGGCGCCTCCTGATTCGCAAAAAGGCAACATACCGACCTCTCTTCTCACGCCGCTTTACCCCAGATACCTCCTACATCATCCTCACCCTCGCGCTTGGCGTGATGATCCTCGAGCTGGTGATAGCAACAGCCACGAAAGACGCAAAAGTGAGAGTCGTAGCGATGGCTCCAGTCAGTACATTGTACATCATCGCGGCGTACACACTTTTGCAGAATAGTCTGCACATGGCGGGAGTGCGGACGCCGTTCGCACTCAGCTCTTGCAGGAAGGGCGAGACGGTATGGCCGGCGTTGGCAACTGTGATGGAGGATGTGTTCTGTGTGGATGGGTGTCACGAGGGTAGTGCGGCGCGGGAGAAGATCAGGACACTCGTGGAGAATAGTCCAGCATATCGGCGATCGACATTGCTCTTGGGATGGATATGGTGCGTTGCTTGTCTCGTCGTGGCGATTGTCTTGTCGATTGTGGTGGCAAGGACGGCACAGACGACCTCCTTTGGGATTTGCTACGGAGTCAGCTGGCCTTTCATTGCAGTCATGACGATATTGAGTGCGTGGTGGATGGAAAGGTTGGATCGAAAGGGCACGTTTGCTGTTGGCTCCACGGAGAGCAAGGTCATGGCTGGGGCGTGAAAGTGGAAGCAATTTGTGCTTAGATTTTGTTTTTATGTGAACGAAACTTGCTGGCAAATTTCACCACGCAGCATAAGCTCTACTCCAGACCACTCCACTACTCCAGGTTTCGGGGTCAGCTGCTCCGAGCCATTGGCCTCATCAGGCGACAACCCCGCACTTCCTTTGTTGACACATCATGGCTTCACATACTCTAGAGGCACATCGTGCCAATGGTAGTGCATCCCACGATCGCGTAGAGACTGGCTCCGTCAATATCGCGGTCGCCAAGTTCCCCTCCTGTGACGATGTCTCCGTATCAGCACCAGATGCACTTGTGATCGCTCAGGAATGGGTAGCGAAGTTCTCAAAGTGCCTCCTTGCCCATGATTACGATACACTCCTGAAAGACCTCTTTGTGGATGATAAATGCTATTGGCGTGATCATCTGGCACTAGACTGGGACTTCCGAACATTGTATGGTGCCGACAAGATCAAGGAATATCTGCACCAGGGCAAGAGAGGGGAACAATTGGTCAAAGTCGAGCTCGATACATCAAAGCCACATTTGGCACCTCATGCGGAAACTATCGATGATAAGGACGCTATCCATGGCGTGGAAGTCTTCCTGAACCTCGAAACAAAGATCGGACGAGGACGGGGAGTCGTCCGTCTAGTCAAGCAGAAGGGCCACTGGAAAGCATTCACGCTGTTTACAACATTACAAGAACTACATGGCCACGAGGAACCGACTGGACTTAGACGGCCACAAGGCGTGCAACATGGACATAACCCGTTGCGTAAGAATTGGGCAGAGAGGAGAAAGGCAGAACAAGACTTTGAGGCGCAAGAACCTGCTGTACTAGTGTTGGGAGCTGGTCAAGCTGGACTTATGATTGCTGCTCGTCTCAAGATGCTTGGCATCCCAACTCTTGTCATTGATAAGAATGAACGCGTGGGAGATAATTGGCGGCAGCGCTATCATCAACTAGTCCTGCATGATCCTATCTGGTACGATGCAATGCCATATGTACCATTTCCTTCTCATTGGCCAGTGTTTACACCAAAGGATAAACTGGCAGAGTGGTTCGAGTGCTATGGCAAGATTCTCGAGTTGAACATCTGGACGAATACCACATTATCCAATAGTACTTGGGATGAAACCACTAGCAAGTGGACGGTGGAGGTATCGAAGAAGGACAACTCCGGCAATGCAAAGACCCGGATATTCCATCCTCGACATGTTATCCTTGCTACAGGTCATTCTGGGTGAGTACTGTTGCTACCAGGAAGATACGAGGAAGATCGAGCAGGTTCACGTCGACTTCCACCCGAAGACTATCACATCGGCGGGATCAAGAAGCGCTACTAATCTTCCCTTCCAGAAAACCCAATTTCCCATCCCACATCCCCGGCATCTCCACCTTCGCCGGCGACCGTCTCTGCCACTCGTCCGCATTCAGCGGTGCACCAACTCTACCACCAAACACAAAAAAGCGCATCGTGATCGTTGGCTGCTGCAACTCGGCGCACGACATCGCCCAAGACTACCACGAGCACGGTTACAACGTCACTATGGTCCAACGAAGCACCACCTGTGTCATCTCTGCAGAATCAAACGTCGCAGCCCTGTCAGGTCGATACGACGAAACCACGCCCCTCTCCACAGAAGAGGCAGATTTATTGCTGTTTGCCGACCCTGGGGCGGTCATGAAGGCGAAACAGATAGTGACCACTGTGGAACACGCAGTGCGGGATGCTGAGCTTCTTGATGGCCTGCGCGCTGCAGGGTTTGGGCTGGATCGCGGTATGTTATGACTCTACCTGTTTTCTTTCGTGTCCTCTTCTAGAGTATGGCGGGATACAGATAGCTAACAATATCACCAGGTCCATCCGACGCAGGCTTATTCATCAAGTACTTCCAGCGCGGTGGCGGCTACTACATCGACGTCGGCGCCTCCTCGCTCATCGCCTCCGGCGCCATCGGCATCAAGCAAGGCTGCGAAGTTGTCGAAGTGCTTCCCCACGGCGTGCGCTTCGACGATGGCTCCGAACTCCCCGCCGACGAAATTATATTCGCAACAGGTTACCTGAACATGCGGACACAAGCTGGACAGATTTTTGGAGAGGAGCTAGAAGCGAAGCTAGGGAACGTATGGGGTTTTGATGAGGAAGGCGAATTGAGGACGATGTTTAGAGGGAGTGGGCATAAGGGGTTCTGGTTCATGGGCGGGAACTTGGCGCTGTGTAGGTATTTTAGCAGGAGTTTGGCGTTGCAGATTAAGGCGAGGGAGGAGGGGTTGTGGACTGTGTGAGGAAGGCTGTCTTGAGACCAGCTGAATGATGCTGTATGCCTCTCCGCTTCCGAAGGAGATAGATGGAATGTACGTGTTCCGATCATGTCTAGTCACGACATACGAAGCAGTGTTGACGCCTATTTGTCGTGATGATGCTATTCGATGATCTCGATCAGCATTCGCATAGTCGTCATAATCGGCAAAGACATGCTCCGAGCCCTTGCCCGCAATTGCCCCGCTTTCGTCGTCTTACTACTATAAGTTCTTCGTCTCGTCTCACCTCTTCTCCTTCTCACCCATCAACACCACTTTCTACAAACAAAACCTCACACAACACTCACACTCACATCATGTCTGCAAACGAACAAGGCCAGGGCGTCAGCCACGCCAGCAACTCTGCTCTGCCCCAGAAGGCCCAGGAAGCTGTAAGCTCACCTCCCATCTCACTTCCTCTTTTCCCATTCCTCTACGGCACTCATAAGCTTCTGCTCTGCACATCCTTCTATCTTTCCACCTACTAACACCGTCCCCTTCCTACAGGTTCCCAAGAACATTGAGAAGCAAGTCCCCGACTCCCTCCACGACACTGGCTCCAACAAGGAGACCGGCAAGGTCTCTCACGCCACCGGTGACAGCATTGTCCCCAAGGCTCTGCAGGAGGGTCTCCCCGAGAGCGTCGAGAAGGCTGTGCCTAACGCTCTTCACGACACCAGTGGCGCGGTAAGTTATGATCAGAGGGGAGGGGAGTTGACGACACGGAATGTGTGCTGACGAGTGTTATAGAAGTTCAGCGATGGCACCACTGGCAAATAGATGATGGTGGACTGACATCGAAGGGTGAATCTGGACGATAACCTGTCAGGAAACACCTCGAGCCTGGTGGACGATCATGATGATGCATGAAAGAATCAATGATTAGCTATAATAACATAATCACAACGGACTAGCACGATCGATGCTACTTTCCCTCAACTGCCATCGCCTCCCTCCCTCGACCAAGTGTACCGTCTTCTTCACTTACGTTCTGCTGAAACTGATTAGTGTCCTATGGTAAGTACATAGGTACGAAGGATATGTTAGGCTGTTTCACCTCTCCTCTTTCGGACAATGCCCAGCATCACGAGTAACAGTATCCTACGATGCTGACGCTTGGCAGCAAGGTCAAGTGCTACGGTCTGTACTACCCATCGCTCTAGCTATATAGCCCATCGTCGAGCTGATTTCTCTCTTTCTCTTGTTACCATCTCCACATTCGCGCACAGAAAACCTCGCTCCTGGTTTTTACGTCACTTCGCCATGCAGTCAACACTCATCTTCTTCCAACTTCTACTCGCTCTGACTACCGCCCAGGTAGTCAGCTTCGCTCCTTTCGCTATTACAAGCGCCCCTCAAGTCGCCCTCCCCATCTCCACCTTCATGATGGGCCTACCTCACCACGCCTTAGCGCTCCAGCAACGCGACAGCTGCGCCTACCCCAACTTCCTCTGCGGCAGCTCCTGCATTGATCCTCAGATCTATCTCTGCTGCAACACATACAGCGGCCTTGCTTGCTTGATCGGCAACAGCTATTGCCAACCGGGTAAATGCTGCATGGATAGCGACTGTTTCTTCTCTCATGGGACTGATAAAGTCGTTACGACGATGACGAGCACGACGCAGGTTGTGGCCACAGAGTATGCTTGATCTGGTGCTACTGTACTGGGACATAAGTTCTGAGCGGAGTTCCCACGGCACTCTCCCCAAGATACTTCCAAACCTCTGTCCTAGGACAGTATGTCGTGTCATGAATCCCGCACATCACTGACACAGTAATTCACAGCTATTGCATACACTACCTCATCCTTCTCCCGTCCTATCAAACGATTGCCGCTTGCACCGAAACCATTCCATTTTCCACGACGGTGGCTTTTGTGGGTTGGAACCAGTACAGCTGGAGTTGGACGGAGGCAATCAATAGCTTTACCTATTCTGTGCATACGAGCTGTCTGAGTTCGGCGGTCGTGACAAGCATGCAGATATCCCAGTCGTCGACAGGTGTGACCACAGTAAGCATGTTGACGCCAAGCACATCAGCACAAAGCACTCCCCAGGCAAGCACTCCCTCGACAAGCACTCCCTCGACAAGCACCCCACCAACAAGCACTCTCCCGACAAGCACTCATCCAACAAGCACTCCCCCATCAAACACTTCACTTCCCAGCACGACCGCACCACCATTTACAACTTCAATCACAAGTCTCATCACCACAACCAACCCCACGACCTCACTACTACCAGCCATAACATTCCCCCCTCTATCTCAACTGTCCACTCAATTGCATTACCAAACAGTCCCAACAACACTACCTGCAACAGCATCTGTCAGCCCCTATGCTGGCGCAATCTCGTCAGGACGAAAAGCGGTTCAAGGCGATGGAAGCGTTGCTGGTTTGTGTGGCTAGGTTGTGATGATGATGATGGTGGTGGTCGGATTGGGAGTGCTGTAGTCTGTTCGAGGGGAGATGGAGCAGGATGGGACCTATATTCCAAATGCAAGAGTGGTGAGATTAGGGTAGATGTTGAAATAGTAGTGGAGAGATGAATAAGATTGAAGTAGTAGTGTGATACTTTTCGTGACTCGACCCACCCTAGTGAGTGCAGGAGACTATCATATTAATGCCCCTACCAGCTCAGAAGGGTATTCTTGGCTGTCCAATCCTGAAAGACGCTATCTTGTGGAATTGGATGTGCTGTACTAGGACATCAGTCTGAGCAGAATCCTTGCGGCACTCTCCCCGGGATCTGCCAGACTTCTGTCCTGGAATTGTACTTCACCTCTTGCCAAAAGGCACTGTACAATAATACAACAACGTGCCTCATCAACACACCTACCTCATCCATTCCTCACCAACCTCACCAACCCCTCAACCCTCTGCCGCGCCCCAACACCATACCCCAACTCGACAATCCCCCTCGCAAACTCCCACGCCATCGCCTTCGCTCCCTTTCCCACGCCCTTTCCCATCATCTCCCCCTGCTTAGCCACCGCCACGTAGTCCAACCTCGGCGGAATACTCGTCTTCATCAACGGCCACCTATCCACACAGACACTCTTCATATTACACAACGCCCTCAATCCCTCTCTCCCTCCAAACCGTCCATACCCACTCCCCCTAACACCACCAAATGGCAGACCACACACGTAATATGCCGCAAAGTCATTAATCGCAACCATGCCCACGCTGACTTCCCTAGCGACTCTCTGTAAATCCGCGGCTTTGGAGCCAAAAACGCTACAACCGAGTCCGTACATGGTGGAGTTCGTGATGGCGATGGCGTCGTCGATGCTGGATGCGCGCATGAGGACGCACACGGGGCCAAAGAGCTCGTGTGACGCGATGGGCATGGAGGGCGTCACGTCGACTAGCAGCGTCGGGGCGAAGTAGTGGCCTTTTGGTGCTTTTGGGTTGATGTAGCGGGTGCCACCGGCGAGGAGCTTGGCACCGCGGGATACAGCATCGGCGATGAGACGTTCCAGCTCGTCGAAGCCTGCAGGGGAGATTGCGGCGCCGACGTCCACGTCTTCCTCGTTGGCTAGGGGGTCGCCTTGTCGGAGGGCGCGGATACGTGGCGTTAGGAGGGAGATGAGGCGGGGATAGACGGCGGGGAGGGCTATGATACGTTCGATGCCGACGCAGTTTTGGCCGGCTGACTGGAAGACGCCGCGCATGAGGATGCTGGCGACGCTTTCTAGGTTCGCGACGTCGTCAAGAATAATCGCAGCATCTTTCCCGCCGAGTTCCATGGTTACGGGCGTCAGTGATTTTGCGGCGTCGCGGGCGACGTGGTGAGCTATGGGTCGGGAGCCGATGAAGGTGAGATGGGCGATTGAAGGGTGGGATGTAAGACGCGGTGCCACAGATGGCCAGCAGGTGACGAGCTGGATGAGCTGGGGGGGGTGGGAGCATGCTGCTAGGGCTGCGCGGGCAAGGTTGATGAAGAAGTGGGCGGACCAGGCGGTTTGCTCGGAGGACTTTAGGATGATGGCATTGCCGGTGAATAGCGAAGATATGATAGGGTTGAGGAGGTTGTGGAACTAGATCATGGTTGTTAGAGAGCCATACTCGTACATGCAGTGGTTCTTGTTGCTCACAGGATAGCTATGTTCAAGTCAGCCAATGATCAAGAGATCAAAATAAAACGCACTTACTTCCAACTAACGGCCGCAGCGACGACGCCTAGAGGCTCGAATCTTACTTCATTCCTCTTATAGCACATCAGCAGATTCGTCGGCCTGGTCTCCGTCTTCAATGCCGCTTCGCCATGCTTAATCGTCCAAGCCAGCTTCTCCGCCGTAACCAAGATCTCACCAAACGATGCATCCACCCTTGTCTTCCCCGAGTCCAGACATGCAATCTGCGCAATCTCTTCCTGATGAGCTAGAATGTACCTGGATGTTGGCAGTCGTAAGAAAGTGCTTCAAAGATCCTCATTCTTGATGCTGAAGGTCAGATATGACCAGGAAACGCACTTTTGCAGTGTTCTCAGCACTCTTCGTCGTTGTGAGAAGGTCGTCTTCGCCCATGCGACTTGTGCCTCTTGTGCTCTTGTTACAACGCGATCGATGCCTTCAGCTGTTGTGGGATTGATGCGGCCGAGGAGTTTGCCGCTGGCCGGGGCGTAGCATTGTATAGCAGTAGAGCCAGAGATCTGTATAGCGATGAGTAGATGCCTAGCAAGCTGTGGAGGGACGGACCTGGATTGCAGGCGTTTCAAGCACTTCAGCGGACTCTAGCCAGCCTTTTTTACATTGCTCGGGCAGTTCCAGCCTGAAGTCCACGGCATTTTCATCCACGGC
>Ga0268246_10000913_pt1 | contig 11446 bp, 10 predicted proteins | sample AgamicOrSfe_FD_200242 | JGI IMG/M metagenome (GOLD analysis project Ga0268246, IMG submission 200242) | Agave microbial communities from Guanajuato, Mexico - Or.Sf.e (v2) (version 2) | ecosystem: Host-associated > Plants > Phyllosphere > Phylloplane/Leaf | place: Guanajuato, Mexico | collected...
TGGGTGTGGGGGGGGGGTGTGTGGTTAGCAGAGCACGAGAGAGGGAATGGAGTGAGGCGGGAGGGAAGACTTACTTGCGCATGGTGGTAATGCACATTGAGCTTTCGACGACTTGCGCGGGATCCTGGCCCGTGGCGAGGAAGATAGCAGCGACGATGTTTGCGGCGTGGGCGTTGTTTCCGCCAATGGAGCCGGACATTGCGCTGCCGATGAGGTTCTTGCTGATGTTCAGCTCGACAAGGGCGTCGACGTCACTTTTCAGCACGTTGCGGACGACGTCGGCAGGGATGATGGCTTCGGCGACGACGCTCTTGCCGCGACCTTCGATCCAGTTGATGGCAGAGGGCTTTTTATCAATGCAATAGTTGCCCGATACAGATATGATGGACATGTCTTCAAAGCCGGCTTCTTCGGACATGACTTTGAGAGCGTGCTCGACGCCCTTGGAGATCATGTTCATGCCCATGGCGTCGCCGGTGGTGGTGCGAAAGCGGATGTAGAGGTAGGTTCCTGCTAGTGCGGTCTTGAGTGATTGCAGGCGGGCGAAGCGACTGGTAGAGTTGAATGCGGCCTTCATGACTTTTGTGCCCTCTTCGGAGTCTAGCCATAGCTTGGCCTCGCCGGCACGGACGAGTGTGTCGAAACCGACACAAGGACCACGAGTCATACCATCACCAGTGAGAACGGTGATCGCTCCTCCACCTGCATTGATAGCCTTCGCACCACGACTGGTGCTCGCGACTAGCACACCTTCTGTGGTAGCCATTGGCAGATAATAGCTGCGTCCATCGACGATGATCGGTCCCGCAACACCGAGTGGTAGTGGCAGGTAGCCAATGACGTTTTCACAACATGCTCCAAACACTCGGTCGTAGTCGTAATTCTCGTACGGCAACAGAGAGTTCTCCAATAACGCAGTGTTCTCTGTGGTCGCGGGTGTTCTAGACACAAGACCACGGCGGATCTTGACGGCGCGAGTTTTGTCGCCAAGAGTCTTTTCAAGTGCATAACCGGGAATCTTACCACGGACTGCAAGCTTGATTAGGTCTTCATCATCTAGCAGGGAAGCCTTGTTTTCCTTCACGAGCGCTTCACATTCTGCTGGAGTTCGCGCAATGCCATCCGACACAACGAATGCGTTCGAGCTGCTAGAAACGTCCGCCTTTTGCGTTACTGCTTGGCGGATGCTGTCGTCCTTGCTCGTAGGTTGCGTAGCAGGAGTCTGTTCCATGCCAGTAGCGTGGCTCAACGAGCGTAGTCGTGAGACAGCGTCAACACCTAATTGAGCAGGGTCCTTGATACTCCATCGTGCCGCATTGAATAGGTAGCCATTGAGCAGCAGACTCAGCCCAAGTGCGATGATGACCCATTTGCTCAACAATGGATCTTCCAGACTCTTAAGGATGCTCTCGACGACACGTCCACCGACTCGCTCAAGGATATGATCGGTAAAGTCCATGTCAAAGATTGAGCCATTGTTCGCGTCCGGTAGTGCATAATAGACTGATGGATAAGCCAGTTCGTACTTGATTGGTGTCATGACAGTGACCTTGGTGGCAAGTCCAGCTCTTTTGGCATTAGACAGTAAATTGTCAAGACCACTTCCGGCCACCTTAAATGGATCCATTGGTGGTTGCGTGACGACACTGGAAATCGCTGACCCGGTACTGCGCGCGCCAGATCGGAACGGAATACTGGCAAGGTTAATAATATTGATGCCGAGGAAGATAGTGACCATGATCGCCTTGAATTTTGAGATATGGCTGTCTCTTACTCTGCCTCCAAACAGTAGACCTTCGTAGGGACGGCTTGTGGCGTCCCCATTGAAGACGTTCAGCTTTGGCCATTCGTCGTTTGCAGCGACTTCTTCTGCTACCTTACGACTGACACCATCTTCCTCTAGGGCGCGTCGCAAAGCTACATGTCTTTTGATCCTGTTAATCTCCAGCTTGATAGTCAAAATAGCCGTATAAAATGTGAAAAGTAGAATACAGTCGAAGAAGAGTATCCATGCAGCAAGAAAGCAGAACTGGCAGAGGCCGCCCTGTACTCCAGATGCGGCTCCGAGCACAAGGAAAAGAATTTCAACAGCGTAGTCCCAGATAATCTCGTAACCAACTTCCTTGACAGCTACCTGGATTGCTGTCTGGATCGTTGGTGGTTGATTGCTTAGCTTTCTTGTCCCATTACTTGCTGGCAAAGAGTTTGCCCGCGCATGTGGCTTTTTCATGGCCAGTGATGCAGACAGAACGGCTTTAGTCAGTATGATAGGCTTTTCGAAGCCGATAAGTACAACGAGAAAAGGTAGTCCTTCCGACAAAAGTACTGCGTTCATTGGAACACCAAGTCGTATGGTGACCAGGATACCAAACAAACATCCGAATGCTGAAGAGAACAATACAGATGTTGCCAACCAGAAGTTCGAGCCAAGTCTTCGAAGAGATACATACAGTGATACAAATGTAAGATGCATTGTTAGGTAGCCGAGTCCCATGATAACGATGTCGATTTCTTCAGCTTTCTATTGTAAATGTAAGCTGTTGGTGACTTCGGCTCGACCGTATTGCTTACCTTCAGGAGATCTACAAAGGCACTCCATGCATCTGCCACCTTGCGAGAAAATGTACGATTGCTACCAGCAGCTTCGCCCCTTGACGCGACCATGAGCCAGCTTTTCTCTTCATTGTCGACGTCATGGTTTATGTCGCCCACACGTCCTCCAGGTCTTGCCACGGGCAACTCTTGTACAGCGCTTGTGAAATTAGATGCCATGTCTAGAGGTACGGAAAACACTAGAGTCTTGTCTTGAGAAATGGGAGATAACAGGTTCTTAGAGGCAGGCAGAGCCTCGACTTTTCGTTGTTGCAGAAACGGGACCGATGATTCTGGAGGTGGAAGGGCAGAGTTCGTGAGGGTGTCGGGGAAGACTAGAGTGAATAAAGCAAGGTCCTGGCCAACCTGAATACATTAGCAGTGAAAGGTCGCAGCATGAACTAAGGGTTCATACCACAGCTGCCATATCAGACTCTCCGTTCTGCCATTTCCAGCCGTTCTGAGGGCTTGCATGTAGTGTCTTGCTACCAGAAAGCAGTGCCGCAGAGTCAACCCCACCAGCTACCATATCAGTGCTGGCAGGAGGCTCGAACAAGCTAGTTTCCAGCAGATTGATATAAGAAGTGCTCGCCATGATTCCCAGGCATAGCACAGTATAAATTGGATGGGTACATGCCCATTTGGAGGCGGACTGCAGCCATGGTGTGAAGCCGTTCAGGAACCATGCAGGAGTGTTGGAGACTGCAGATGTATCCGCTCCTCTTCTACGTGCTGTGAAGGTCGCGCGCAACATGCTTCCTTATATCGACTACCTCTTATAGTCCAGTGACGCAAAACAGAAATCTCTCAAATGCAATGCTTTACAGACTCCTACCCCACATCCAGCGCGCCACGATCCCAGAAGGCCCTCAGCTGCTACGGTTCTCGCCTCTTGACAGTGTCTTCTATGTGTCTGGCTGCCAATGGTACACCGGAAAGGTGATCAGGGAGTCCTTGTGAGAGGGACAGCAAGTTGATTGCGCCGAGGTATAGTGGTTGATGAAGGGTAAGGTGTTCTTAAGATGTGGTCGTGGAGAAGTCGAAGTCGATCGGCCAGTTGAGGCAAATCCCAAGTCCCAGAGCTTTTGAAAAGAGATTGAAGGTATGCAGAGGTTCGAGGGCGGCACACACAGGAGGATGAAGTCGAGGAACTGCTGTCCCTGTTTGTGTGGACAAAGCGCCTCACACTAACTGGACCGTTGTTGTTTCAAGTTTGGGTGCACTAACAAAATACTGGAGACAAATCCTGACGCCAGTCCCGCGATTCAGCGAGCTGCATGACGGGATGGGAAAGCGGAGAAGGATGGGACATTTTTCCCACGACAGCACGCGTGTGCACAGTGCATGTATTATATCTAGGGAACAGCATACAGGAGCTAGATCTTCCATTGCATCCCGTTCAAGAGAGTCTCTGGCCTGCTACCCTCGCCATGGCGACATGGCACGCTCAATCTTGGCCACATGCGGCCCACACTTTCCAATGCTTCCACTCATGTATCACTCGACACCTTTGGGAGTACTGCCATTTGTTCCTCGATGTCGCTGGACGATCTGCATTTAGGAAACAGTATACTATAGTACTAAGACACAAGTCTGAACAGAATCCTTACGGCACTCTCCCCAAAGGCTTTCAGACTTCTGTCCTGTGACTCTATGATCATATCCTTATTCGAGCCTGTCGCAACCCAGCTCCATTTCGCCGCCTGTCGTGAAAGGACTTTCACAATTCCTGCACTCAAACAGAGAATAAGTCGTGTCAGACACTCCACTATCTCCCAGTCTGGTCGGGCTTCAATTGCAAAGCTTTTCCTCGATGGCGATATGCGTGAATTTGCACTCTGATGATTCATCCCTTCATCCGACTGCGATTCCAGCTTCTCGCGCTCGCACAGAAGTTGATCCATATCGGGCGAGTATACCACTTGCCCCAGGCCACATTGAGCCACGTCCTCTGTCTGATGCTTCGCCACGTCAGCCAAAGCCCCCCTTATCCTCTCACATTCTATAAACGCCAGTCTCTTCCATTCCCGCCGCGTATCCTCTTCAGGGCCCCTGCCGGAATCCCTCCCCTTCCATCCCATGAAACATAGCCCTTCTCTCATTCACGATAATCTCACTAAGCCCTTAATTCTCAACATCTTCCTCTCCCACCAACTCCTCTTCGGCGCCTCCTCCATTTCCCTCGCCAAGTCCTCATAGTACTCTGGCTTGCTCGCCGGCCGCAGCATCGTCGGCGACGTCGGATATTGCTGACTATATCGGTTCTCGAGTAGGGAATATAGGGCGTTGAGTTGCGCAGCGTCAGAAGCGGGCGGGAGGGTCCCTTTCGTGCCAGAGACGGAGGTCGGAGGGGTTGTGGAGTCAGAGGAGATGAGATGCGGGGCGAGTGTTAGGGGTCCGAGGGGTTGGGAGGGTGGTGTTGGTGTTGTGTCTGTGGTTGTGGATGGTGTGTTGGGCGTGGTAGTCGAGGATGTGGATGGAGAGGGCGCGAGACGACGGAGAGTGGAGCGCTGGAAGGTAAGATTGCGGAGGTGGTCTTGGGGCCAGAGACGGATGAGGCGGGCGTAGTGTTTTGGGATGTTCTGGAGGAGTGGTGTTAGTAGATTGCTAGGAGGTGGAAGGTGGCAATGTATGGAATGAAAGCCTACTGAAGTTGCCATATCTGCGATTGATTTACTATGCGAGTTCTACTATGGCGAAGACGGCGACGGCGGGAGGATGTTGAGTTGAACACGCCGATTGAGTATAGAGTATAGAATGCAGTTCACTGTCGTCGCGATGTGATTTGGAATAATAATAGTGATGACGATCTCAGACATAAGCTCGGATGCATTGCTAGCCGCCAAGGCCGGAAGTCTGGGCTGGAAGCCTCCGCCTCCTTCTTCGTAAGAGAGCTAAACACATACGCCATCAGCAATCACCCAACATTCCTCAATCTACAACAACCCGTCCGACCCCTCGATAACGACTCTACATCTACGCCTACCACATACCTCGATCGCAATCCTACTACACATCCCTTCACACCTTACACAACTCAGGCTGCAATAGCGATGAGCGGCCATAGATATGAGCGGGTAAGCATTCCGTTAGACAGAGACTCCTAAATCTCCGCCGCCGTATCGACTTTCGAATATGCATTGCTGAAACTACATATCCAGTTGAATGTTCAAGACGAAGACGACCACATCGAGCACAACAATCAGAGTGCGACAGTACCGTTACGACAATCACACGCAGAACTCCCTACTTCGCCACCTCCTTCCTTCCGGTCTCGCAACTCCTCGTTCGGACATGCACAACAAGCTAGCGATCGGACGCCCCTAGTTTCGAATGTCGACACAACGCTAGAAGATACATTCGAGTCACCATCAGACGATGAAGCCGAGGACGATGACACACATGAGTCAGATCACAGGCTGGATGACAGACAACGAGTGATGAGCGGGCGACCATCGGTGGCGGACGGAACTATGGATTCGGAAACGACTGGCATGCTGAGCAGGAGGGGAAGTGGTGAGAGACCTGCCGTGGAGAGGACGGTGACTCAGTTGCCCGTGGGTCCTCCGGCGGCAACGACGAGAGCTGGGAGAACGTATGGTGGTGGCAATATGGACGGTGTGTTTGCGAACATCAATGCGAAGCCGGTGCCAGGTGAAGAAGTTGATGAGAAGCCTCCAGTCAGTATATGCACATGTGTGTATGTATCTCTCGACATTCACTAATTGACTTCACAGACATATGAACAAGCTGCGGCAGACTCGGCGCCACCGTACTGGGAGAATACCATCTTCGCACCTGGATCTACACACAGCGATGATGTCTATATTGATGGACTTCCGGTCGGCTCCGTCTTCTCCTTCATTTGGAACGCCATGATCTCCATGTCCTTCCAGCTCGTCGGTTTCCTGCTTACTTACCTCCTTCACACAACACACGCCGCCAAGAATGGGTCAAAAGCTGGTCTCGGTATCACACTGATTCAATACGGCTTCACACTGAAAGGCGCGGGAATGGCTGGCATCACTAATCCTGGAGCCGGAGGTGAAGGCAGCTTTGTTCCTCCACCAAACGACCCGAACAGCCACGACTTTGACCCCAACGCACCAATACAATCAGGAGATCCAAGCGCTGGCTTCGATGCTGGAACTCCAACGACAGGACTCGGAGCTATGCAGACATCAGATTGGTTTGCATATGCGTTGATGATTGTGGGGTGGTTTGTGCTCATCAAGGCGGTGAGCGAGTACTTTAAAGCTAGACGGCACGAGCAGCTTGTGCTACAGAGTCCGTCAAGAGGCTTGAATCAGCCAGTGGTGGCTGAGGGAGAACACCCTGAGACGACGGTATAGGCGGGCTGGTGAGGATGTGCTTTTGGGTTATGACTTTTTAATGCAAGGTGTTTCGGTTATGATGGGATGCGACTGCAATGCTGGTTCATTGTGTTTTTATGCTAGAGCAGGATATGCATTATATGTGGTCTACTGCGAAGAAGACCTTTTCCCTCCCCTGCTGCTCGGGCACCTCGAACCCTCGGCCTCAGCCTGCTGGTCTTGGTAGCAAGAACGTGCCCATCGTAGTAATGCCCTCATCTGCCGAAGAACTGCATCAATCACAATCGTAATCATAGCCGTATTTGCAGATTGCTTGTGCTCGATCTGGGTGCACGATGTTCCCCAGTTGCCGTTCCATTTCGTGCCCCGCTCGTGTAACCAACACGCTAGTAAACAAAGGCCGATTTCCAGACCAAGTGTCTGTTCCATGAACTTGAACTTCAGTCTGTCTGCAGACGCGAATGCTTTGTCAGAGCAGCGACTAAAATACTGACGAAAGTGACCAGCAAACAACAGACATGCTTGTACTGATCTCGAGTCCATTGGCGGCTGGCGTCATGCGCACTTGATACCTCTGTTGCATCAGCAGGATCCGCACATCAGTCGTGGTCGAAGTATTTCTAGGTTTAGCAAGAAGAATAGGAAATGGCACACATGGATTATCGAAGCTCTTCGCAGGAGTCTGTAGGAGGAAGGGTAGTCTCGAGTCAATCGAGGAATGCGTCCACGTCAAGTGGCCATGGCCAATCACGACCAACCATTCCAGCAAGCGACATTTCTCCATATCCGCCCTTGGCAGAAGCACCCAGCACTCAAGCAAGAACACTACAGCTGCGAAAGGCGCGCTTCAGGGGACTCGTCGTACCATCCCGAAACATCACACCGGTTAAAGCACGGAGATCAAGCACAGAAGTCGAGTCACCTGAACAACAGCACGTTTCACCTTTCGAATATGGGTCGCTTGAGCGACGCAAGCGCAGGACAGACTCCAACGATTTGGGTATCCTGCAAGAGATTAGCAACTCGAGCTTGAGACGGAAGAGAAGTCAAAGACAAGATATCAGCACAATCTTCCAGCCACCCACGGCACTCGAGTCATCCACGTTTCACACCGATGAGGCAGAATTACTGCCAAACATTCACTCGACGCAGATACCGCGTATCGAAGTTGCAAACACCCCCCGACGGAGAGGACCACGCGCTGTATCGAAGGATAATCTGAACAACGAGACTACAAAGTACATCGAGCATCTGGAGTCGCAGCTCGCTGCCCTACACACCCAACTTCAAGCGTTGACGTCACCGTCAACAACAAGGACACATTCAGCCAAACTAAGAGCGATGAACTCGGAGTCGCGACTGCTGAAGCAGGAGGTTTCAGACTGGGAAAGCAAATTCCACGAACGCGTTAAGGAGCAACTGGAGCAACATGAAGTCGTTGTTGGGAAGCTGAAGTCTGAGATTCGGCAGCTGGAGAAACAGATCGAGAAAGATACGGGAATGGTCAAGGAGTTGCAAACACAATCCGACGAACGTACGCGACAGCTGGTTGTGGTTGAGAGTGCTAATTATGACTTGGAAAGACGGCTGGAGTTCATGTCCGAACTGCTTGCTAGCTCCTCTGGACGCGTCGATGCCCGAAGTGACAATCAGTCAAATGCGAGTCGCCGCAGCGGTCCTGCGCCTCGTCCGAGATCTGTCGGACCATTGCGCATACCTACACCTATCCTACAACAGTTCTCCGTCCAACACGAGCATAGGCCACGTCGACAAGATCCGTCTCGAACACCAGAAGGTCGGAGTCCTGCTCATTCCGGGGCTGAAGAGAATCCTTTCGAACGTCTAAATGCGTCGACACGAAGCTTGGAGACTTCTCCAGAGACTGCATCTGTGGTTTCTGAGCACACTTTGGTGGAGTCTTTGGGCATGTCACCTGGTAGCAGACGATCAGTGATGCTTAGCCAGTCAGTGAACTCGGAGCACGATAGCAGGACACGACCAGCAAGACGAATGCGCAGATTCTACACAGGTTCGACTGGACCTCGCTCATTGATCTTGCCCACGACCACCCACACGGGCCAGTTCTCGACATCTACTCCAATCTTAGAGTCTCCTAATCCATCCATGCATACTATGATGACGCCTCGCGAAGGACTCGGCTTCAAGCTGCCAATCAGTCCAGAAAGACCCTCTATGCACAAACGTGCGAATACTTGGGACGAGGGCAGATCTGCTTCTGTCCGAAAACGACGCATCGACGCAATCGAGCCCATTACCGAAGCAGCTTCTCCATTCTCTTACAGGCTGCCACCGCCGCAAGAAGATGAGCACGACCAAACACCACCTACACCTACATTCTCACCACCTCAACAGACCTCTCAAGCTGCCACGCCCACATTCTCTGATGACGGTAGTGCTCAGCTCATGGCAAACCGTGCCATCTCCCTCAGTAGTGTCCGAGGACGCAATCTCTTCGACGAGTTAAGCAGGATGAAGCACGATGAAGACAGCGAAGATCCTACAGGGACTACAGCAAGCCGTGTTAGCTCTTCACCTTTCAGAAGCTTCTCCGGCCCTGCATCTTACGCAGTCACACCTCTCGCCACATCCCGCTCACCATCACCATCGCCTCATCTCGAGCCCGGACCACAAATCTCGCCACCCTCAGTCCTCACGGCCGGCGCCTCCTCCGCTGCCAACATAGCAGCCAAGCGCTCCACCTCCACCACGAACCCTTCCCAAACCCTCCCCTCGTCACAATCAGTCTCCTCTCCATCCAGCTCCTCCGGTAGCACCATCACCCGCCTCCTCTCCCTCATCTCCCACAGCCTCGCCCTCCCTTCCGTCCACGCAGTCGTCTCGAACGCCTGGTCCATGCTCTCCCTCTCCCGCCCAGTGCTCGAATTCCGCTTCTGGCTCATCAGACTCCTCCTCGGCGATTTGCGCAAGAGGCATAGACACCTTCTGACTCTGCGCGATGCAGCGAAGGAGACGAGGGATAGGAATGTCAGTGGTATGACTGTCGTTCCGCCGGGTTCCCACGCCGGCGCAGTCGGGCTCGGTATCAGCCACGGGCAAAGTCTCGGTATCGTATCCCGCAACGTCAGCAGGAACACCAGCGCGGGTCGCCCACACCCGGCGAAACTCCTCGATCCCTTCGACGACGGCGCCATTGAGCTGAATGTGGTACGTCGGAGAAGGAAAGGCGTCGCGCGAGACGATGCAGTTGGGGACGACAGCAATGGCGACGGACCGCTCACGATTGAAGATCTGGAGGCCTCGCCGACGACGACAGCGAGATCGAAACTGTCGGCGCCGGTGGCGTGGCTGAAGTTCTCGATGACGCTGGTGTTTGCGGTTGGGGTGGCTATCAAGGACGGGCCTGCGAGTTTGCTTGCGCCGAGTGAGAGGGCGAGGGGGAATGAGTGAGTGAGTGAGTCTTGGACGTGGGATCAGGTTGCGCACATTGGGTATTGGATATTGGGTGGTCTTTCGTATCTCTTTGTATTCTTGTATTCTTCTTCTTGTTGCCACTTGTGAAGGATGAGATTGGGCTTTGGGGTTTATGTTGGTCGAAGGGGATTATGTCTACGGTTTCTTATTCTTGTACAGCATAGCTAAGGTATGGACGTGGGCGGCAATCTGTGCGCTTTTGAGTTTTATATCCATTTCAACTTATTCTAGCATGATTGTCTTCTGGTGCAGCATACATAAGAGTGTTTCGGGTGTTGTTGAGCAGTCTGCGCTACGGGATCTCAAGTGCGTGATGATCATGATGGTCTGACCATGAAACAGAAGAAACAGAAATCGAATAGTTGAAAATGCAATGCAATACAATGACGCTAAACCTGACAGTACCCCGCCCCTTGTCAACCTAGATCTTGATGCTGATGCTGATGCTCGACCCGGGAAGGAAACCTCTGTACGACCCGTTCCGCCAGGATAATCCTCCACAACACCCGAGCCATGCTCACACCCATCCACTGTCCACCTTCCACCCACCCTGCCTATTTCGCACCCGCAGCTCCATCGTCCGAGCAAAGCACAAACTCCAACCCCGCATCCGTCGTACACGTATTCGTGACTCCCACACTCCCACAAACCTCCCTCTCATCCCCCGCCTCACACCAAAGCCCACCACAATTCACCCCTCCATCCCCTCCCGACGCAATCACAGGGCTAACACCAAACCCAAACGTCTCAAACGCACTCACCGCCCCCTGACTCACTCCAAGGCCGAAGTACAAGCCCTGGTACTGTCCTGAGGGCACGAGGTTGTAGTCGAGTTCGGTGTCTGGTTGGGATTGGTCGGGGGAATTCCAGATTTTGAGAGCCACACCTGGGTTGGTCGAAATCGGTTCAGTATAGTAGCCTCCGGCAGCGACGGGGATCAGTTGAGACTGGCCGATCTGGTCGACGTGTTGGAGGTAAACCGGGAAGGGGCAGGAGTTTGTTATGGTCGCGGAGCCGAAACTTTGAGCTAAGGCGGTGGGGGCAAGGGCGGCGACGAGGGAGAGGAG
>Ga0268246_10000915_pt1 | contig 11439 bp, 12 predicted proteins | sample AgamicOrSfe_FD_200242 | JGI IMG/M metagenome (GOLD analysis project Ga0268246, IMG submission 200242) | Agave microbial communities from Guanajuato, Mexico - Or.Sf.e (v2) (version 2) | ecosystem: Host-associated > Plants > Phyllosphere > Phylloplane/Leaf | place: Guanajuato, Mexico | collected...
GCACCATCATCCTCGCCGTCGTCTTCGTATATCTGCGACTTGCGAGTAACAGAAGTGTGGCGCCAATGACGCTATTCGATAGTTTGGTTTCTGTTGCCATGGGAAGCACGCTTGCGGGGGTCATTGTAAGTTATCTTAAGTTATCTTGAGACTACCTACGTGCCTATGCGAGCTACTAGACTGGCCCGTGGCTGCAATCACGAGATAGGAAACAAGAATCTAGACACATCCCAGACGGCTGAGATGTGCTAGACTCATATCCGCGTACAGCACAAGCACATATGCATCAGACACTAACGTCCCCCCTTTCCCCTCTAGAACGGCACCGCCCTGGTCCGCGGCCTGATCGCCCTAACCGTGCTCATGTTCTGGCAATTCGGGACCTCGTACCTCTGCGCCCATTTCCCGCACCGCATCGGCCCGCTGCTGAGTCCCAAGCCCCTCCCCCTCGCCTTCCGCGGCCGCATGCTCACTAAAGCGATGATGGCGCATCGCGTCAGCGTGACGGATCTGTATGGGGCGCTGCGGACGCGGGGGGTTTGGCATTTGTGCGAGGTTGAGTTGGTGGTGATTGAGCCGAATGGAATGTTTAGCGTGTATTTGAGACGGGAGTATCCGAGGGATTATGTGAGTGTAGTTGGATTGCGGTGAGATTGTGAGGGAGGATTCTGATGCGGTGGGATAGGAACCGGACTTGCTGTGGTCTATTGACGGGTACAGAGCGTTGCGGGAACATGAGGATGAGTGTAGAGGCAAGAGTGGAGATGGTAGAAACTGTGGCTCGGATTTGTGCCATCATTCGACAGATACGAAGGGGAAGGTGAGTGCCTCTTCCTCAGGCGCAGGATCATGGACTGACATGTTAGGATGCCGACGAGATTGCGCTGGAAGCATCTTGAGACCTGTCCATAACAGGTAACGGTTCATGGCTGATGTGAGCCCTTCGTTTGTTCACAAGGATGAGCTGTCATGGTATTTCCGAGGATGCTCTGCTGGACCGACTTCTTCTGCACTAGAATATGTCTGACAGATCAATTGGAGAGCAGCGCAGGGATTTTGTCTAGAGTCAAGCTCTGTGAATGGACTTGGCTCGACTGCCACTGTACTGTGTAATTCCATTAAAAGCGAGTTTGTGACCTGCAATTTGCCGACATGCTAGATGACCGGCGGGCGGTACAGTTTGTGCTGAGAATGAGTGGTCTGCAGCTTCAGCCGGGCATCTTCATGGCCTGATCTAGGTCAGCCCTGATCTGAAGATCCACGTTTATCTTTTTCGCCTCCACGGGACTATGGTCACGCTTCTTTCCAATATTTCGCTCAGACCTTTCATCCGCTTTCTCTTGCTCGCCCTCACGGCTCCATGGCTCAATAGGTGACTTCGGGCGGCCCTGCTTTGGTTCCTCGTTCCTCTGACCGGGCTTGAACAGCTTGAAGTACCGCTTTATCGCCACATCCAACATCTTGATCGTGACAGGCTTCACGTAGAACTCATCTGCACCCGCCATAGCCGAGCGATGACGATCATCCGCAGAGTCCTGGCCCGTTACCATGAAGATAACGCTCGGCTTGCGATTGCTGATGACGGCAGCTTTGGCTTCGAGTGCGCGAATCTGCTCGGTGGCCTGGATGCCGTCGCAGTTGGGCATCTGGAGATCCATCAGGATGAGGTTGATGGGTTCTTTGTCCTCCGCGGATTGGTATGCTTCGGTGGCTTTGTGGCCGTCTGTGGCCATCACATGTGGCATCCCGCGTTTCTCGCAGAAGACACGCAGGATGTGTAGATTGATTTCATTGTCATCGACGACCAAGACAGACGGAAGGCTGTTTGCGAACCGCTCGGGGTCTTTTTTTGTTGGTATTTGTGTGATGATTGTCGGTGCGATAAGGGACGGCGTCACGACGTTCGATCCTGTTGCAGAACTGTTAGTAGTCAGTGCCAAAGATGGACGAGTCTTCAGCATTTGGAAAGTGTTGTTTGCTTGTAGTAAGAGCTGGTCGAGTCGGTTTGTGAGGAAGGGGCCGGGGCAGAAGATGACGCTCCGTTCTCTGGCGACTTGCTCTAGTGGGGTACAAGACACTCCAGCAGCAACGAGGCACAGGATAACTTGCTGGGGAGATGTCGTGTGCAAAAGTGTGCGGAAGGCCTCCACGTCGTCAGTGTGCTCAATAATGAGGAAGGCGTCCTCGGGAGACTTTGCGTGGATGAAGCCCCGGTGATTGAGGAAGTCGGCAAAAGGCTGAAATGAGGGATTCTTCAGAGAGAAAGATAACGAATGGTAGGCTTTCGGCAGGTGTTCATGTGCCACAGATATCTTGTCCTTTTGTTGGTGGATATCAGGAAGGACAAACCTTGCTCGAAAGTGGGAGCCGACGCCAACTTCGGAAAGCACCAACTCGACGACACCTCTCATCTTAGAAGCAAGTTTTGCAGCAAGTGTTAGTCCAAGGCCTGCTCCTCGTGTGTTGCTGTCTCCTTTCTCGTAGGCTTCGAATATGCGAGTGTAATCAATCTCTTTGATGCCGCAGCCTGTATCAATGACGTCTACTTGGAAAGAATCCCCTTCGATGCTGAACCTGATATTGACACTGCCCTGGGTCGTGAAGATCAGTGCATTATGTACGAGGCAGGTTAGGCACTCTCGAAGCAGGTCAGAGTCTATACTACTGACGATACCGGGCGGAAGCCTATTGTCGAAGAAGAGGAAGATGTGCTCATAATCGCTGATTGTCGACGATTCCGTAATATCATCGTGTAGGTCCGTCTCCAGGTTGTCAAAGTTATAGGCTTCCACTCTCATTTCTTCAGAATAGCCCAGATCATTCCACCGATTGAGTTTGAGTATGTTGTTTATCGTGGACATGAGCTCGCGGCCACTGGATGTGATTGTCGACAACATGGAGGTAGCATTTTCCCGCGAAGAAGAGTAACCAGCATCATAGACTATTTCGGATGGAATGAGGGTATCTCGGAGGGTCAACTCCTCTGCCAGTAGCTCAGACGTAGCTAAAACACCATGCACAGGTGTCCTTAGTTGATGTGTGATACTCCTCAAGAAGGTTTCTCTTGCTTTGAGAGCATGTTCGAGCACTCTCTTCTGTAGCACATCGGCCAAGATATGAGCACATCGTTCGATAAACCACGTATCGATATCATCAAACACTAGCTGCACGTTCATGGAATCCACAACGAGATAACGCGACATTGGTGGTTGCTCACACCTGCCCACTATTGCTCGCACTGTCTGCTCTGCCACAAGTTGTTCGTGATTACGTTCAGCAATAAGCGTGTCAAGATATTCAGTATCTTCCCATAGCCCATCTGTGATGGTGTCAAAAGCAACTGAGCGGCGTCCTCGAACATGAATCAATTCGGATGTCTGTATGGTTATAATGGAGGTTGGGTAGACCTTCTTGACTGTGTCGATGACGAAGTTCTCCATGTCCGCTGGAGCTCCGCGTGCTTGCATATCGGCAATCAAGGTCGACATATGCTGGCGTGCTCGATGACGATTCATACGGGCACCGTTGATCAGATCATCAGAGAACATTGCTGCAAAGTGCACCAGCGCATCCTTCTTGGCACCCACCAGAGGCTCATGAGCAGCATTCGACGCTATACATAGCGAACCGAGAGCCAGATCGTCCCCAGCATTTGTCCTGAACCTCAGCTGCGTGCCGGCGTAGCTTCGAAGACCGCCAATGGCCACATGAGGAGACTCTTTAAAGCGCCAATCCTCTTGCATATTTTCGATCCAGAATACCGACTACGAAATATGATGAGTTGCTGGTATCACTGTTTGAAGAGCTTCCACACTTACCCCTGCCTCTTGATTGATTGTATGTGCACAGGTGGCCTCGCGTCGCGGCAACATTGCTAATGGTAACCCAGCCGTCGCAATGCGTGTGTAACTGTCGTTGGACATGATGCCCATGATTGCAAACTCCCAGCCCATATAATCTTTCACGATATCTATCTTCTCTTGTAGTCTCTTCATAAGATCGTGATCGTGTCCAAGATCCCGAGTATAGTACCACAACATTGTCAATCTTTGTCGCTCGTTCTTTGCCAACGTTGGAAAGAGATATTTGTCGGAGAAGGCCTCTGGTAGCCCAGGCGCATCTGTCGAGAGATTGGCTTTGAGCTTCTCGGTATAGTTGACATTCTTGATAGTATCGTCCCATGCACTGATGGGGTGCTGAGAGTGCTGTTCATCGAAACACGGGCCAATGCTGGTAGGCCTGAGCATCAGTGGACTTCCGCCATCGCGAGCACCTGGATTTGCGTCTGCTGCTGGCACAAAGGAACCTGGTTGGCCCATGCCAGCAGATGGCATTTGGTTGGTCGACCGTGACCTTGCCCCTGGAGCGTGAATGCCAGCCTTTCCGCGTGTGCCAGTTTGGCTTCTATAGAGATGTATAGTTTTTTGCTGATCAGCTTATCGGACAAAGCATCAACTGCTTCGCTCGATTCTTTGAGTATTGGATGCCAGGGATATTGTGATTGGAGGTGCGACGACCAGCGTGCGTGTCGTGTGTGATTCGGAATTCCACTCCCATGCGCTATACTCGGGTATCATTAAGCGCGCGTGCTTTGTCGTTCTGGAGAGGCGTGTCGTCGAAGCGAGTTGTAGCAGTAGTATAACTTGTGACGTCGATGAAGAATATAGAGGATGAGGCTCAAGTATGAAACAAGAAGTCGAGAAGTCTGAATCGCGTGGAGCATATCAATCGTCTAGACCGATCGATTGGTTCTCGTGCCGCTTAGCCGCGGGGTCAGCTCCTCGATCGATGATTGGTGCGATTGATGGAGAACAGAAACGGCTATATTGATGTGACCTCGGTAGTCATAGAAGTAGCAGTAGCATGAGTAGCTACAGTCGATGCATATCATTCTCGTTGCATGTTATTTCTCACGGCTCATAGATCTTCGTGAAACAGTCTCTCAAGTCCTCCACCACCTCATCCGGCACCTCAAGAGCAATGAAGTGGCCTCCGTGGTCTCGCTCGCGAAACCACTGACAGTTCCCCGTCGTCGCTGTAGCTCTTTCGCTCGTCGGCGTGATATCCCATCTGTATGAAGAGAAGCCGAAGGGTGCTTTGATATAGTTCTCGGGTTTGCTATTAAACTCCACATAATCCTCATGTCGGACGTTGTTATAATAACACAGCATACTCGTCATGATGGAGGGCGAAGTGAAGTAGTACAGGCAGACTGTCGTAAGGATGTCATCCATGAATCGTTTGTCCGAGAGGTCGCGGTACTTTGGGTCCACGAGCTCGTGGTACTTCTCGCCGACAAAGCACATGATGCCGATTGGGTTGTCTGAGAAGGCTATGCCGATTGTTTGCGGTCGTGTGCGCATCTCGATGGCATAGCCCATGTGTTTCTCGTTGCCGGGCTTGCCAAGCCACCAGTCTGTCATTTGCTGTGCTTGCGTTTCACGCTCGGTCCATCGGTCTTCTGGGACTGGGGGCACTGAAGGACACATATTGGTGTGGACGGCTTTGCAGGTTTTGGAATAGTTTGCTCCTAGTTCTCTGACCACCTATGACATGGTCAGCGATTTTCGTCAATAGTATTATATGACCAACCCAATGACCCCAGTCTCCTCCACTCGTGGCATATTCTATGTAGCCAAGGTCGATCATGAGTTTATCGAGCACTCTCGCCGTGTCTTGCAGAGTCCAGCCTTTGGGATGTTTCTCGACCTCACTCCAGCAGTAGCCAGGTAGACTAGGCACGACGACATCGAATACGACCCCTTCATCATTCTCGGAGCTTGCAAGAGCATCGATGACTCGATTGAACTCCCACCAGCTGCCTGGCCAGCCATGTACGAGCAGCAGAGGGACAACCTTCTTGCCTGGCTTTTTCGCTGGCTGATGGACAAAGTGGATATTGATATCCTCAATCGAGGTAGTGAAGTGCTTCCACGATGATATTCGCTTCTGAGTGGAAGCCCAGTCATACTCGTTCAACCAATAGTCATATAGCTTGTGCACCCATGCCAGTGGAACACCATACTCCTCGCCGGCACCGGGCACGATCTCATGCTTGGGGAGACGTGTATCCTTCAGCTTACGATACAATCGATCCACTTCCGATTGTTGGATTGCGGGATCGAAGGGTGTTATTGTCATGATGGTGTGTTGTCTGATCGGTCGAGGTGGGAAGACGAAACAGAGCTCGGACGAGCCGGAGGTGTTTCACAAATGGCCCCACTTTTCCCATGACGTACGCTTGCTCGCTCGTTTCAGAGCATCATTATCATTATCATTACTAGATGACATGGACCACGCAGCAAGAAAAGGCTAATGGGTATTTGCTCTGCCATGTGCAGCTCGAGCACATTGAGGACAAGAGACTCCATTAACAACACCAAAAGGGGCAGTGAAAGCTAAAATAACGTCTCGAAAACGGTAGATAGCATGGACATGACAATATGATACAGTGAAACAGTGCGCGATGACCACCAAGCACCCTTGACCGGTCCTCCATCCATCCCAGCTCGTGAAGTCGTGAAGTAACAGGTCCAAACCATAACTTTTCATCATGCATTGCCCAACTGTCCCAGCAGCATCTCGGTGTCATACTTGACCAACATTCCCATCGGTCTCAAGCAATCACGCAGGCCCACGCTCGATCTCTGGCTGCATCCTAAGGCTAGCCATTTCTTGACTCGAGCGCTTGCAGATGCTTCCACGCCAGCTCCGCAGCATCTTCGGCAGCGTTCTCGATGTAGGCACCATCGAACCAAAGTCGAGCGTTGATGTCGATGGACGAGCCGATGAGGATACCACAGGACCAGGCTGTACGACCACCTATGTTCGCAATTTTGTCAGATCGTGAAGCATAGACTGTTGTGACTGCGGAAGACTTACCGCGCTTGTCGGAAAATGTATGGTACAGTGGCTGAGGAAGACTGTGGTCCTGGCAGTAGTCTGGGAGGTGTCAGTCGATGGTTGAGACATGGTCTACGAGAAGGGGCGCATGATGGGACAAGTCGTATATGACAGCGCCATCCAACTTTCGAGCTGAAAATGCGACAGTGGGGTCATCAATTGACATACCAATCAATCTCTTACGCCAGATATTGCTCCCATGTGTCCACGATGCCAAAGGCCGATGCGTGGCATCGATACCAGAACTTTGGCCGGGCTGAGAGATGAACGAGCTTGTGTTGGAAGAAGTGGTGGTATAGCTGGAGTTGCTTGGTGAGGGTGGACTGCGTGCAGTGGACGTTGCCGCACGTCTGCTAGATGGTGCGTAACGTTGTGGTGCCGGTGGTGGTGAGTACCACGGTGAGCGCATCTGGTGTGTGGGTTGTTGAACTGAGAATGAGCCGACCATATCTGCGAAAGCGTTCGAGGAGTATGAAGGATACTGTGACTGTGTCTGGTGTGATGAGGATTTGGGTCTGCCGAATGCTGGAGAGCTTGATGAATTGTAGTGATAGTTTGCTCTGGAAGTAGGCTCAAGACGGCTTTTATGCTGGATATGCTGCAACATTGTTTGAACTGAAGTGACTATGACAAGTCCTGGGAGCAGACTACGAGCGGGGAAATGCAAGTTGGGGTTGGGGTGAAAGTGTGTACCACGTAGTACAGTCAAACTGTCTTCTGTTGAGGTGCGACGATGGGCGGCGACCTGCATTATATGAGAGCACGGATAATACACCTGCAAGCCCAGGCCAATGCAAACGTCGTTTCATGTTGTGCAGATTGTCTCTTACACAACGGTCCATCCTGATGCGACGCGCGAATGAAGCGGAAGAAACAGGCCGTTGTGTAAGACAGGAAGCCAGCCGGGCTAGGTGTGGAGCCTGGTGAGGGGAGATTGTGCCATGAGCCATGCTGTTGTATCCGCGACCTAGAAGTGTGATCCTTGCTCACAACGTCGTGCATCTTGCCAAGATGGACGTTTGGCGCGAGCTGGCGAGTAGTATGTGCAGGGATTCTACTACTTGCCACATCGTGCCGCCATTATCGGGCTTAAGCTTATCATCGAGCTGCTCATCAAACCTTAGGTAGGCACTTCCAGGCCGAAGGAGGAAAGGATACATCAAGACGGGCGCCGCACAGGTGAGCGATTATACCGAGTCGCTCCTCGGCATAAAGACGCTAGTTCTGGTTGCACTTGTAGTCAGGTCGGTCAGATGAGCTTATGTTGATCGTTTGTTCTATGATGGAGCGGCTGTCGCTAGCGTGTGCTCCGGATCGTGTTGCGGCAAGCCTACCATGCCGATTGGATACTTAGCCTCGCCAGGTCATGTTCATCACGCCTACAAGTCGTATGGGACAGCCGAGACATCTGATAGTGCCCGTTCGCGTGCCTGACTGTCCTGACGGTTCCTGAGCCTTGTCGTTGAAATGTTCCCGACTCGTGGCAGCAGAGTTTCGGGACGTCCATCTGCTATAATGCACTGCAGGAGAATACCTCCGTGTCTTCTCACACCCTGGCCAGAGCTGTTCCAGTATACACAGTATACATTGGAAGAACCTGGTTTCTTGTCCTCGGGTTCCGAGCTTGTGTTTGCTTCCTTCACGATTAGCGCATCTCAGCATTGTCCAGATCAAGCGATCAGCCGCGCACTTCCAAGGCATTTCCTACGCTACAGCACCCCATGCGCAAATCTGCTGCGACGAATGCGGGCACTACCTTTTAGCGCGTGAATGCCGGGGGAAAGTAGCCAAGCATGCTGACTAGGCATCGTGACAGGGAAGCGAGATGATTGATCTTGATCTTGTGGTTCCCCTGAAAGCCACGGAACAAGCACGGGCACAGTATCACACGTCACGGCGCTAGCAATGACGCCACGACGCTAAGCCCAGTACTTTCGTACATCGGCGCAAGCGCTAAACGGTCGGGTCAGGTTAGGTAGTCGAGTAGCCCATCATCGCCATCTCTTGAAAGGCTGAGGGACCAAACGGAGCAAGGTCTTGTAGGAAGTGGCTCATGGTGTCGCGTGCAACGTTCAGCCGATTTAGTGTTCTGTAGCACGATGCATCATGTCACTACTGCTACAGGGGAGTGAAGCACGCACAGGAGCACGATGTCATACGGAATCCAGGAAAGAGAACGCTCGCGGAGGCCTGACCGCAAACCTGAATTAGTGTGCTGCGCCGTGATAAGGTGATCACGATGCTGTAGTAAATGCGATGTCGGATGAGCCTTGGTACGCTCGTTTCACTCGACGCATTTCCCGCACGATTATCTTCTACTCTGATGCTGCAAGCCCTCTCGCATCGTAGGGTATTTGGTTGTGGAGTAGATGTACTGGTGACGAGGCAGAGAGAAGAGAAAAAGCGCGGGAGAGATGTGAGTAAGAGAATAGAGATGTAAATAAGTCACGTTGAGGCAGGGTAGGGCATAGTGATAGAAGCCCTATCAGCTTGCTTTGGACGACACCTTCGACTCTTTCAGCTTCGTCCTCGACGAATGAGAAAATCTTTGCACTGCTCACTCGGATACTCATGGTGACATACTCTCCTAGGTTGTGCGTGGCGCTTGCTGGCGAGACCGAGAAGCGCTTAGTCCCGGACAAGATGGCGTTAGCCGGGCAACAATCTTCTTTCGTACCAAGGTACCACGTCAGCACAGGGCAATCTTGTGATACCTGGTCCTCTAGGAGCACAATAATGCTGTACTGTAGAATTTCACACAATCAACGTGCTCTTCGAGGCTCATCGTGACCCACTGAACGCTTCAGCAAGGTTAATATAAGGTCAATCACAGTCAACCCTTAGTCCTCTTGTTTGCTCTTCAGACTCCCTTAGATGTCTCCCACAACTTCTCAAGCTGGAGGAGGACTCGAGATGCTTCCTGCAGAGATCATTCAGAAGGTGGCAAAGTCACTATCATGTCTAGAAGCTATTGCATTGTCGCTCACTTGTCGCGACGCGTATGCGGCTGTCAACGACTGGCTCGTCTTCGCGGAGGTCATACGTTTGAATGTAGAAGAGCGCGTTAAGCGCACAACAGAGGAAAATCGCGTACCTCCTTGGACTGTTCCCGAGTATGCATACGCACTTGGTTCATCGTCAGTAGGTAGGGCGGAAGTCTACAAAAGATACGCACTAGCGAATGAAATGGCAAACGAAGTACCATACAGGATGCATTCGGAGACACTTAGGATTGGCCAATGGATCCCTATGCTACAGCTGTGTCATCGTAAGTATCACTCAAGACTTTCCTTTCGTATACTTCCCAAAAGATGAATTCGAGAAGCCTGTTACGTGGGGCATAAAATCCGTGCCTGCAGCATATTCACAAGTGTATACTGATAATCTCACTCAGATCCCCTCGCTCAAAAAGTAGAGCTATCAGTTAGTCTTCGTCTCTCTGGCGGCGAAAATGATTCTTCCACGGAAGACGGTGCCACGATCTTCAGTGTGACGATGTGGCTACTCGATCATAGCAACATGTCTGTTCTTCCAAAAACTAGGCCAGGCGGCCGGTACCTCGTCCCGCTACGGAGACCACTTCGCCTTGAACGACACATCTCTCCAACCACAGCCACGAACTATGGTGTCATCTATATGGCACTTACTGCCCTCATCACTCTTGGTCGTAGGGCTGGGGTTCATATGCCCATGCAGCCACAACATTTATTTTCGCCCCCTCGCAGTCTCAGAGACTTCCCATTCGAAGAATACATGGGCCTTCCCCTCCCTTTCGCGCCCAACTCTGACAAAGATATCCTACCATGTCATCTGCCGAAGATGGCCACGAAACAGTTCCTCGAAGATGGAGAGTGGGTGGGCTACCGATGCTTGAGCTTCAATGACTCTCCCATCTGCACATATCCCTCCGTGACCAAGCTCAAGTTCCAAGTCGGGTCCAGCAAGCGACGTGGAGCACTTCGATTCTTTGCTCGCGACGCAAGCGACGACCGTGGCCATTTCGACTTGGACGGTGTACTGTACGCTGGTATCGGGCGAATATTCGTGACGAAAACGTATCAGCACGGCAATGAGCCGAAATGGACAATGGCATTAGCCCTCACGCCTTTTGGATTGGTTGGGTCTTGGTCTTTCATTCGCAAGGGCCATGCGAACGAACGAGGCGGCTGGTTTTGGCTTTGGAAGAGAAGCTGGGGCAATGATATGCTGTGAGGTGACATGAAATGAACGATCAATCTATCTACTGAAGAAGCTTTGACCTCCGGAGGTAATAACACGATCACCATTCAGCATCCTCGAGTCCCCGTCCGCCACTGCTCCACTGAAAGTGTGACTGCTCAAGATGGATCCCCGATACTCAGCAGGCAACTCATTCCCGTTCTGCATCATCGCACGATCTGATGTGCGCATGTCTTGGTACCTGTGCCCAGGCATGGTCGCGAGTCGCTCTGCAGCAACTTGGCACAAAGTAGGGTCGACTTCGATTGAGATGTCCTCGAGAATTTCGAGCGTGGGCTGCTCTTGCGTGCCACTTGT
>Ga0268246_10000916_pt1 | contig 11435 bp, 11 predicted proteins | sample AgamicOrSfe_FD_200242 | JGI IMG/M metagenome (GOLD analysis project Ga0268246, IMG submission 200242) | Agave microbial communities from Guanajuato, Mexico - Or.Sf.e (v2) (version 2) | ecosystem: Host-associated > Plants > Phyllosphere > Phylloplane/Leaf | place: Guanajuato, Mexico | collected...
AATACGACTTTGACTGGTGGGCAACCCTTTGAGGTGCTAAGCAAAGTCTTGCAAGTTCTCAACGACAAGACTCTGGCAGCGGCAACATTTTCGCTCTTTTATCACCTAAACCATTCTTTCCAGGACGCCATGATTTACGCAGGTGATGTACAGATTTCGTGGCAACAGAATCAGTATAATGGTAGTAGTCCTCCTAAACTACAGGACCTTATTGCATTTCCAGACTCAAACAATGCGCTCGAGGACTATTTGGGTGTCACGTACGTACAATCAACAGACCGACATGACTCGTCACTAATCCGACACAGACTAGCTGCATATCTTAGCCACTACTTTGGCTATCTGGACGTGAACCCACAAGTCGAAGACCGAACGACATCCACCCAAATGCCAGTATATCGCGTGGAAGTAGGAACTGCAACAAGCCGTGTCGGCTCGGGCTCACGATGGGCGCTCATCTACATCGTGCCAGCAGTCGCATCAGTGGTAACGCTTCTGAAGCTGATCTGGGCGCAACGATGGTCTTCGAGGAGTGGGCCAAGACTTGTAGTTTAAGAACTGATAGATATGACGAATGATGTCAAGGAATCTTCGTCGGACGTCCGGTTGGAATGCTTGGTCGTATGAGGTGTTCGTAAGGTGCATAAGGTTGCGTTCGAAGTCTTGACCATTGAGGACCTTGCCTCTGTTCCTGGTAGGAAGTTGGGCCCATCGTTCTGATGCCACGGTCATTTTGGAGACTGCTGTCTACTTCGTTTTGCTCACGGGTGGAAAATCCTCCTCGGACTCGGAGCTATCGATGGTAACTGTCTCTTTTCTAGTCGGAGGCTTTGCTGCAGCAGCCAGATCTGCACTCCTGAGCTTGCCAGCCAACTTGGGCTTCTCCGAAACTTGAGGTTGAGCGCCGACGTTCGGTGTTGATGAGGTGCGCTGCACGGCAGGCGCGTGCCCAAATTTGAGGATGCCGGACGTTTGCGGGTGAGCTGCTGAGAAGATCTGGCTGGCGTCGATAGTTGATGTGAGTTCTGGCTCAGCAATGAGGCTGTCGTTTGCTGGTGCCCCATTGGCTTCTTGAGTATTTGCTGAGATATGAAGCGGCATATCGTTCTCGTTAGTGCTCATCGTTGCTTGGAATGTCGCATTGGCCTGAGCTTCGACCGTCTGCAACAGATCACGCAGCTCTGTCATTCTCTGGACGACTGAATGTGAATCTGTGGAATCGTTGCTGAAATAGCCTGAAATGAGAAGGCAGAGCGAAGCATAGTAGTTTTGCTGTGTAGATGGAGATGGACGGTGTGCGATGTATCTGTCGACCACGCGAAGAACTATGTCCCAGCTCCTAGCCAGAACTATTACATCTATAGCGTCACCTCCACTGATCCTGGAGGTCATGCCAGCCTATACTGATTCTCGCCTCAGCTGATCATCGGGTCGAGGGCGTCGAGGCATTGATAGAGACGTCTTCAAGCAAGGATATTGTAGCTTGCATGTAGGTCTAGGCAGTTTATGTTGCAGCATGGCACGCGTCGTTGAACAGATATGACCCCCATGAGTCACGACCAGCAGTAGACTGAGTTGTCGGCTAGGCCCAGGTTCGGGCTATATACTGCTCTGTCGGGCATGAAGAGGTCGTCAAGTGCGATCTGCACTCCACGCTTCAACGCTTCATCACCAATTCTCGACAGGATTATCGTTTCCCAGTTCGCATCCATAGTGTTGTGAGTCGATGTTGTGTGTGGGGGTGCTGCGGAGTGTGCGTCGGCGGGTAAGCATGCGAGCTTGGACAGGTTCCCTCTGATCGAAGAAGGATATGTTACAATCTTAGACGTGTTTGGTCCGCAATTAGTGTTGTGATAGGAATGCTGCAATTGTCGTCATTGCTCAGGGTGAGAGCGGTCGTCGTAGGAAGCATAGATGACTCATAACAGTATTGTGGAACGTGAGGTGCAGTATGCCGAGGACTGTCGAGGCGTGGGAGTGCTGTTTGGAAGTGACCTTAAATAATTCCTGTGAGACGAGTGTCTGTGCTTGTCTTGCGGACCAGTCCATGCTAGCATTGTCCAGCTTATTTGAGTATATATATACGAAGGCTGTAGTGCTCGTGGGAGCAATTAATGAAACTGTCAATCTAGCACGCGTCCTGTGACACTCAAAGCTTGTGAGAGACTGTGATGCGGTAAGGTCATGGAGCTTAGAAGAATCCGTAAGGCACTCTCCCCATGATCTATCAAGTGCGGCAGTGTCGTTGATATGCTATTTGCCAAGCTCACAGCAGGCGTGCGAGAGGTTGATTAGCAAGAGCGGCGTGGTCTTGGGAGACGTCCACGTTTGAAGATAGTACAGTTCCATCATCTCATAAAGTTTGACTCGCTAAGTATGGCCGATTATTCCCTTTCTGCTGTTTCACCTTGTGGCTTCTGTGGCAGGCTTCGTGGTGTGATCTCTTGTATATTGCTGTAGAGGAGTGTTATCCAATGCGGCCCGGATCTGTAGACCTAGAAACCTAGAGAAGTACCGTGCTTGTCCGCACGTTCCGCCGTGAAGCCAAAGCCGTGGATCTAAAGGTGAAGTGTCAGTGCATGGACGGCACCAAAAGGATATACAGTCACAGAACGAAGCACTGATTAAGCTCTAAGGAGAGTGCCGTAGGCGTCCTATTCAGATCCTTCACAGACTTGTGTTCTCGTGCAGCAGCGAGGAGAATGCTGGCGAAGTACAGCATGCACTTACGTCCACTAGGTCTGAAAGCACCCTGAATCTCGCCCTCGTCATCCAAACCCCAGAAGTCCTCAAGTTGTGCTGCGACATCGTCCGAGAACAGGTCGCGGATCATCACTTTCATGTTACCCTCGAATCCAGTAGCGAACACGATGACATCCGCGCCAAGTGTCGAGCCGTCATCAAACACGAGACCATCCTCGTAGTACCCTGTCACCTGGGCATCGGACTTCATTTTGATCTGGAGGCACTCGTCAGCAGGTCATCAATTATACGACAACATTTGAGCTCACCAAGCCTTGCGCAATCTTTTGAGATGCGCCAACATCCATATAATGGCCACCGAAGCGCTCGAACAACTGGTACACAATGTCACCATGGCGAATGAGCTTAAAATTAGCTTTCTCCAGAGCATCGAAGCGCTCCGGCTCTTCGTCCGCCATCTTGTGCAGGATGCGCATGTTACTTAATCTTGCAATTGCTAGTGGATTCGAGTAAGCTATCCTGTCGGCGACTTTAGTAGGCATCTGCTGGTTGTAGATGCCGTCTTGAAACTTCTTGTAGTATTCTGTGGGCAGAACGTAGGTCGAAGAGCGCTGGACCATTGTAACAGAACTTAGACCAGCAGCAAGCATATCCTCGGCGACATCGTGGCCAGTGTTAGCTGTCCCAACAACTACACCACGCATGCCTTTCCAAGGGGTGGCAGATCTGTAGGACGCGGAGTGCAGAGTAGTGCCCTTGAACCTATCAATGTCCTTGAGTTTTGGTGTGACTGGGTGTTGACAGCCCGCTCCTGTGGCCATCACGATATGCCTAGCTTTTATGCTCATTGGCACTCCATCACGAGTGATCTGCAACTCCCACGCGTCTTCATCAGGTAGCCACGTCCCTTTATCGAGCGTGGTACTTCCCCAGACCTTGATTTTGAAGTCGTTGACCCATTCCTCATAGCCTGTAGCAAGATCGTCCTTGCTCAGGTAAACAGGATAGCTGGTGTCGAAAGTGCGGTTGAAGGGCAGGTATGAGGAGTCTCTCGTGGTGTGTAGCTTGACGGTGTCGTACCTGTTTCGCCATGCGTCGCCTACCCTTGAGTTGCGGTCTAACACGACATAATCCACATCCTGCGACTTTAGGCGACCTGCTACGCTTAGCCCAGCCTGACCTGCTCCGATTACAGCACAGCCAAAGACATGCTTATCCTCGGTGGCGCCATTGGTTGTGCTTTTGGTCACGGTACTCCCCTCGGGGTCACTCTGCGGTTTGTACTCGTCAATATCTGGGTGGTCTTTGAGTCTGTCAAGGATGCTGCGGATGAGCCAGATCCGCCCGTCCGCAATGGACAAAAGGATTGTGCCTTCGATCGCTGGAGTTGAGGTGGTCTCGAAGGCATATGCCGCATCGAACCAGTTCATGTCTGGGCCTTGACTGATCAAACGCACAGTACCTGGTACAAGGTGCATATTCTTCACGCCGGCCTGCTTCACCAGTTTCTGCCAGGTTGGGACGACATCGTTCACGTAGAAAGTCCTCAAAGATCCCGTGAAAGCAAACAAGTCACGCCAGATGACATTGCTTGCAACATTAGAAGCAGTAAGAGATGTGAGTCTAGAAGCGAACTCAGTGGCAAGTGCCGTAGCTTCTTCTATCGTGGGCACAACGCTGCTCGATGGTAATGCACAAGGGAAAGAGGCCAGCTTGGAAGTCATGTTGACTTACTGATGCTCTGTCTGATCTGATACCAGGAGAGTGCCGTGATGTTGTCTTAGAGCGGGGAAGCGGGGGGTTTGCTGAGTCTCGCTCGATGCGGTAATGCATGAAACACTCTGGTGATGTCATGCACTTTAGCTGCCGTATTCTCAATGGCAAATTCCAAAAGTCATTTCACCATACACCCACGACCACACCACTTCAAGCTCCAGCACCTCTCAACTCATTTTTAACTCACTCATATCAATCAATCAGTCAACATGCCTCGCGCCATTGCCCCTCCCCCATCCGGCGAGTTCAACATCCGCCTCATCAAGCCTTTCTCCGGTTCGTCTTGTCTTCGCTTCGCTCGTCCGAACTCAGTCTAATGTTTCGTCTCAGGCACACCCACACACACCATCGAGATCATCGGCGAGCCCAACAAGCCTTCTGAAATCTCGATCACCGATACCAAGGGCGGACAACCCGGCAAGAAAGTTGGACAGATCCAATCGTAAGCGATGCTCGCCCAACATCCACTTTCTGATGAAATCTGCTCACACCTGCTTTAGTGATGACACCCAGGAGCTTATGAGACTGGTCAACCAGCTTCGTGGCTTCCCTACCAGCTCCTCCTCCGACATCTACGGCCGCGACACCCTCCTCGAGCTCACCACATTCGAGATTCAGTGGGAGAACAACGAGGAAGACGCAGTTTCCACTGAAGCGACAGCTGAGAACAAGGAGACGTTCAAGGAGGTCGCCGACAGCATCGAGGCGCTCGCCAGACAGCAGGCCAAGAAGGATGCCGCGTTGTAGATGTTTGGACATGTGCAACATGCAAGAGAGCGACGAAAGGAAACGTCCGCGATCCGAGGTTCAGACATCATCTGGAGGACGTCTGAGTGACCGCCACGACCTACGACACTCTCCACCAGACACTGCGAGTTCGCAATGGATATGATGAAAGAGCAATAGCCAAAATTATATAATCACCAATATAATCACCAAATCCTTCGCCATATTCAGGACAAGCTCTTCTTGTCCAACCATGACTTGAACATATGCAGTGCTTCCACCGGCTTGTCATACGGCACCATGTGGCCAGCACCGTTGACTCGGGCATATCTCAAGTTCCCGCTCTCCCACCATAAACCTAAAACAAGTAAGAAAGCTGAAAAACATGAGAGTTTTAGAAGATAATCACCGCCACTCCAAATTTGCTTATGGTTTTCCTGTTGGTAGCGGAAGTCGGGAAGGCCTTTCCATTCGAGGGATCCGAAGACGCGCTGGGAGGGGTTAGTCTGCGAAGTATGGCTCTGAGTACTCTGCTATGAAAGTGAACTTACTTCGTTGCCGACAAAGTTACAGATCCAATCGTAAGTCCCGACGTAGATGAGTACCCGAATGCCTGAGTGCAGCAAGCTCGTGACGTAAGGTCGTGTATCAATGATATAGTCGTTCACTTTCGAGAATTCCTAAAAACATGTCAGCATCTGTGCCACGTTGCTGGTACCTCCCTGAAGCGTGCCATACCTCTCCGACCTTGTTGGAGCAGCTTTGGAACTTCGGGGCTGCCTTATCCACTCCAAATACGGTACGCACGGCGTCTGTGCGTAGGAAAGTCGTGATGGAGTCCTCGATTGGGTAGCACAAGTTTCCCACGCATGGCTTGCTGATGTCATAATAGTTGAGACCCGATTCGAAGTATGGCATCCAGAGTTTGTCAACGCAGAATTGAAGCGAAGCGCCGCAGATGATCGGGTCTGGGTACTTGTCGCAGGCTTCAAGGACATACTCGCAGCGACCAACAGATGCTGCCATCTTTTCGCAAACCGTGGAGTTGAACAATGGACCAATGCCGGTGACGTTAGTGCAGGGAATATCGTAAGCGGACGTCGTCTGCTTGACGTCGGCGAAGATACCGTTGCCAATCAAAACAGACTCAAGTGGAATCTGCTCGTCCGGGCCAGCAATGGCGTTCATGGCCTGAATGTGTTCCGCAAAGACGGGGATGTAATGTCCGCCGTAGCTCTCGCCTTGAACTTTTAGCAGATGAAGCAGTTCAGCACTAAGAATGACTTACCTGCGATCGAGAATGGCAAACTCTTCGCCTCAGGGAAGGCGGTGTACCACAGTCTCATAAAAGCGTAGATGTCCTCGCTCGCCGCAAATGTGCCGGCCGCGTGCTCCGACTCGTTCGTGCTGTAGGAGAAACCAACGCCGATGGGCTGATCGAGGAAGAAGACATTGGCGGCCTCGATCCAGCTGTGGGGGTTTGCGCTAGCGTTCTTTCCTCCTTCGTTGACTCTGCAGGGGCCGAGTTCCTGATATCAATATGTTAGACTCAGATGGCATCGTTCATGCCGAAGAATCTGTCTGTCACGAACCATAAACAGCCCCGTCATACTGGAACATCCTGGTCCACCGTTCAACCAGAGGACTACTGGATCTTCCTCGGGCTTCGACCTTGACTCGAAATAGCTGAAGTAGAAGTTCTTACTCGCACTGCGAAGGTATCCGGTATAGCCTGCAGTTGCGCCCGGGCAGATATCTCCAAGGGTCGGCGCTTCATCTTTACTCTTGACGCGGAGAGGATCGTGAGCGATGTGACTCGTGATCGAGAGACTGTGCTCGGGGTGCTCGGGGTGTGTGAGGATGCGTGCGGCTGGGGAGTCTAGGGAGGTGATGAGAGGGAGTTGGATCGGAGGCGTGACGATTGCGGTGACGGCGGTCGCGGCGGAGAGGAGGAGGGAGAGTGATGACCACGCCATGATTGAGATTGCAGAACTTGCTGGGATGGATCTGGGAGGAAGATCAGATGTGCGAGGGGAGATGGCAGGTATACCACACACGAGCTCGAGAGATAAGTGGTGTCCGAGGTAACAGAAGGTTAGCTTCTTTAGGCAGCTGTGGCTCGGCGTTACTTAGCCCGAGATAAGATATCACAGATAGCTGTAGCTCCTCATACAGCAGCAGCATGACACTGACTTGATGCAAGATAGGCCGCAAATGTTGTATACTTGCTGACTACGGTGCTATGGCCTCCTCTACTTCCACCCCCACCTGCCCTGTGACCTCACTTTCCTTCGCGGCTCCTACCCAATTCTCACCCACCTCCTCATCAAACAACACCGCCTTATGCTTCACCATATCCTCCTGCAACGCTGCCATTATCGGTCTCGACAACGCTTCTTCGATGCCCGGCTTGACCAACCCTTTCTCCAACGTATAGTGTCTCAAGAACAACCCCTTGCACTCTGTATCCCATTCCGGCCACCCCAACGCCTCCGCACACGGAATCTTGTGCACAATCCCCCCAAACTCGGGATCGTGCCGCACATAATCATTGAATCCACCCATTTCCGCCGGCCAATCTTTCTTTAGCCGCGCGCAGCCGGGATAGTCGGACTCGGAAAGGCAGTTCGCCCACTTTGTAAGCATGCGCGGGATGATGTCCGAGCCAGGCGCGTTGTGCATGATGGTGAAGCCGGGGTTTTGGCTTTGTTTGCCGAATTGGTCTGTTAAGTCCCAGCCGGGGACGTGGATGGGCTCGAGGGACATTGTGATTGAGGATGTGTTGGCGGGGATACCCCAGTGGTTCAGCATCCATTCAAAGGGCCTGGGTAGAATGAGTACTTTGTGCTATCCGGAGGTCACTTCTTGACATATGCTTACACGTTAACGTTGGCGTAGATGACGTCCGAGTCGGCGTACACGACGATGCGGCAGTCTGTCGTGTCGAAGACGTGGTGCCACGCTCCCGGACGCGCCCATGCGCCGCTGTAGCCAGCTGGAACGGCGGTCTGTACGTAAATGTAGCGATAGCCGTGGATGCGAGAGTAGAGATACTGATTCAGGTAACCGGCGCCGGTCCAACCACTGACGTCGCGCCAGTTAAAAGCGGTGGTGCCAGATGCCCAAGGCTGGTCTGTCTGGTTCATGGGGCGCGTGTCTGTGTTGACGATGCAGAGGGAGTTGCCGAGAGGTGTGGCCCATTGGGCGGGAGTGTCGATGGTGAAGACAGTGCCGTCTACTGTCTCGAAGGTGCCGTCGAATGCTGGGATCGTGGGTTTGAAGAGAGCACGGAGGGTGTCATCCATGGGGGCATCGGAGGGTGAAGGTGAATCTCGTGTTGTGTCGTGTGCTTGATTTGATCGCGATAGTCTGAGCCTGTTAGCATTCACGTTCAGTGCCAAGTAGTCTGGCATGTTCTTACTCACCCATATATGCTCAACGACAAAAGCAACAACGAAGAGGCGAACAGAAGCACAATAACAAGCAGGATTGCCTGAATCAATGCAGCACCTCTGGTGCGAGGTCTTGTCACATGAGCAGTATATTCGCTGACAGATTGCCAAAGACTTTGAGCTTGATGTGGTCGTCCGAGGAGCGTCTGTCGCTGCTCATCCTGCACGAACTGATTTTCCTCATCTTCATACACGAGACGTTCTTTGCTTGCACTAAGTGAGATCGAAGACTGTGGTGACTGCATGTTGCGATATCAAAGCAAGACGAAGAGCTATCAGAGGCGAGAAACGACAGGAGGGTCGTATGCACAGTAAAGCTCAAGACCAAAGTGAGCGTGCAATCACTGCAGACGCAATCGAGCACGATCGTGGACCAGCATGTTGACAGTTTAGCTTCAGCTGTTCACACCGGAGAGGATCTGAAGTGGCGATGCCGAGACATGCCAGACAAAGTAAGGCTCTACTACTAGCGATGAGACGAGAACCTGATCGGACCTAGATTCCTTCCAGGTTGGATGAGAATTGTCAAGATAGCGAGCTGATGTCTTGGCATCGTTGATGGTGTTTTTGGTCAAACCGAGGCAGGCCCTGAAGAGTGCCCTGCCGTGGTGGACCCTATATGTCACTCCCAAACTTCAACTTTCTTTCCTCCACACTTATCGCCACCACCTCCACCACTTAGTCCATCACTTGCTCGTTTTGAACACCTAGTCCGTGCATACCCGTCTTATTCTAGCGTCGGGATTTGAAGCCATGGATTATGCTGCCAAGATGTCCTTGAACACCGTGGTGATCTGGAGCGAACACTTGCCTTGAGCGGTTCTAGCGCTTGCCTTGAGTTTTCATACCCGCTGTTCTCGATTGGACTGTGAGTCTGTGCTGTCGCATCGACTGGTGCGAGCTCAAAAGGCTCAGTGGAACCAAAGTTCGGTGACGTTGTATGTCTGATTCCCTAGGTAGTTTGTGCTGTGCAAGTGTGGCTCTTCGTGATAGTACACTTTCTCGTAGATTGACCTTTCCTTTACTCTGACCTTGTGCCATCATCATCTATTCTCTCGCTGCATCTTCAGTGAGGTTCAGTACACGAAACTATTATCATCTGCGAAACTATGTCGGCCGAATACTCAGACAGGAAACATGCTTCGTTTGACTCTGAGGGTTCAGAGACCGATTTCACAGAATCTGATCCAGCACTACAGCAAAAGCACGAATACCAAGGCAGACCGCAACAGAGGTCTCGCCGACGCTTCACAACCCTCCACGTAGCAAGTTTCACGACAGTATCAGCGTTGCTTTCTGCTGTTACGACACTCCTGCTCTATCGACTTCTCTCTACCACATCCCACTCTCGCCCAGACACATCTGTCAACGCGATCAACAACCGCACCCTCGGCTTCGAAAAGATATACTCTATTGGCCTTCCAAATCATTGGCATAAGCGGGACGCCCAGTTATTATCTGCCCAATACATCGGTTTCGACATCACGCACGCCGAAGGAGTACGCTGGGAAGACATACCTCAAACCGAGTATCCCGTTGGCTGGCACGACCCCTTCCCAGCATCCATTGGCTGCTGGCGCGCACACCTGAATCTCCTTGCAGACATCGTCTCCTCCGGCGTCTCCAGCGCACTGATACTCGAAGATGACGCCGATTGGGACATCTTCCTCAAGCCTCAACTACAGGAGTTTGCAAGGGGTGCTCTTCAACTCCAGGTGGATAGCCATACAGAAACTTCACCCTACGGCGATGATTGGGACATGATGCAGCTTGGCGGCTGCGAGTTCCAACAGGCAAATCACGACCATAAGTACTACCTCATCGAGAACGATTACACAACGATTCCACTTGGAAATCGGCATGCGCAGTGGTATGGCCCAGAAGAGATTCCTACGCTTAACAACACGCGCACTGTCTTCAAAATGGGATATAGTACTTGCACAACCGGCTACGCCGTCACTCAAAAAGCGGCACAAAAGCTGTTATCCTCGATATCCCTACCACCAAACGTGGAGGAATCCGCCATCGATCGCAAGTACGGCCGAATGTGCGCACACATGGCTGGGGAAGTGCCACTGAATTGCTACGCTGTCTATCCACCTCTTATCGGGATGCACAGATTCGCTGGCTCAACGAAAGCAGACTCGGATGTGCTGGACGAGACTGAGGAGGAGGCGTATGATCACCCGGAGTACACGCTAGACATCCAGTTTAGCACGTCGATGAATGTGGCTGCGCTGGATGCTGGGGCGATGGTGGTGGAGGCACAGTGTCCTGATGATGCTACAGTCAAGGAGATTGAGGTCGGGGTGAAGCAGGAGTGGAGTGCGAGTTTGAAATACTTTGAGCCGAGAGAGATGTGAGGATGGGTTTGGAATTTCTGTTTCTTTCTTTTAGCGATGGCGTTTGGGTTGGAGGCTGCTGAGCATGTCCATAGCAATGAATCTACAGTGTCAATGGCTTTTGTGCTGCAACTTCCAGGGAGTTGCCACTAGTCCATTCGAGCAGTTCGAATGACTCTATGGCAACCCTATCAAGCTTCCAGACCTGATCACCAGGTCATGCTATCTCAAGCAGCTCGAGCTCAAGATTGCAAGCTCGACGCTGGACGTTGGAGGTCGTGCTTGGCGGAGCTGGACCACTTTGCTAGCGGCAACGGCGCAGTGACATGCCAATTCTCGAACCTCGATACTTTCACCTCAACCATCATCTCGAAATGCAGATTGTCGGTGCCACAGTGCCACTTTCTGGATGTGCCTTGTTTAGCATGTCACTCCA
>Ga0268246_10000917_pt1 | contig 11433 bp, 12 predicted proteins | sample AgamicOrSfe_FD_200242 | JGI IMG/M metagenome (GOLD analysis project Ga0268246, IMG submission 200242) | Agave microbial communities from Guanajuato, Mexico - Or.Sf.e (v2) (version 2) | ecosystem: Host-associated > Plants > Phyllosphere > Phylloplane/Leaf | place: Guanajuato, Mexico | collected...
CAGCAAAGCTTCTTGAAGAACTTGTTCATGCCAGATTCTTGGTGTTGCGGCTCTTGTGCGGGTGTTTCTTGCATGCGTGTTACTCTCGGCTCGGTGTTCGTTCGTGATCGCTCTTGTGGTTGATCTGGTAGATTGTTAGCTAGATCTGGAGTGACCAGTCTTGTATCTTGCGTACCCATTTCGGTTGAGCGATCCTGAGTTCTCGTTCTTGCTGCTTGTGGTTGCATCGACGATTGTCGGTGGTATTGTGCAGCAGCGCCAGGCTTTGGCAGTGCAGCGTTCAGTCGCTCTTCCGAAACCTGCTTCGGCTGGGGAGTGCGTGTAGCTCCATGTAGATCTCTTGTTGTGCCGCGTTCGGCCGCCCCAGTGTTGTATGGTGCAGGGTTGACCGGGTACGCCTTTGCAGCCTCCCAACCCTTTCCGTTGTTGATCTTCTCCCAATCGTACACACCATCTTCAATTTCCCCAATGTCTCGCATAGCCTTTGTCATCAGGTCTCGAAGGTGATCGTAGTCGGGTGTCTCCTCAAATCCAAGGTTGCGCGTGTATTCCAGATACTTCCGGAACTCATCTGGGTAGCCATCGCAAAGCTCCCTGACTGGCACGGATGCCTTTTTCTCCCCAATCTTCTCGTACTTTTGCTTGTTCGTCTGCGCTTTCAGACCTTGCCATGGTAGTCCACCTCGTAGGAAATACATGAAGACATGCCCTAGTGCTTCTAGATCGTCTCGTCTTGATTGTTCGCGGCCAAGATGAGTGTTGATTGACATGTAACGTGCTGTTCCTGATAACGCCTTTCGTTCGCGATATGGAATATGTACCTTTGACTTGGGGTCGCGGTACTGTTTCGCCATTCCGAAGTCCACAACGTGAATGACACTTGCTGATTTTGTCCCTGGCTTTCCAATGAGGAAATTGTCTGGCTTGATATCGCGATAGATGAGGTTTTTCTCGTGGATAGTTTGCACTCGGGAAATCTATTGGCATTAGTGATGCGGCAGTCTTGGATCGTCTTAGAACCTATAATTACCATCTGCTTGGCTATCATGACTGTACACTTGACTGAGAACTTTCTGTTGCAGTGGTCGAATAGATCCTCGAGACTGGGCCCTAGCAAGTCGATAACTAGTATATTGTGCAGGCCTTCCTGGCCAAAGTAGTAGACGTTTGGTATTCCCACTGTAGGAAGAGGTTAGCACCCGAGGCTGCTGTCGGCGAAAGCAGAAAGAAAAGCGGTAACCAACATGGAGCTTGAGGATGACCATTTTGTCCGTTGCCATGGGCCTGCCGCTTGTCAGAGCTAGCTCACTAAGAGGGATACTCACTGCAGCCTACTAAAATCTTGTATGTCCTATACTCATCGCGCAATTGCGGTGCATCGCTCTTTCTTGGTTCCTGTATCGAGCGCCAATCAGCAAGTGATATGACAGTGACTAGCACTTCAGGCGCACGTACAAACTTGATAGCAATGTTCTGGTTGTTGAGGAGGTTTGTGCCCTCGAAAAGGACACCGAATGAGCCTTCACCGATCTTCTTCCCTACTCTGTAGTGTACTCCGACCACATTGGAGGACGAGGAGGAGGACATCTCCTCTCCTATGCCAAGACGAAAGACAGCCAGACTTTGACTACAACGCAGGCGGTGTTGCGTGTGCTAGGATGGTTGTAGAGAGTACAGCGAGGGAGCGAGTGGGATACGGACAGCGCGTTGTAACGGGTTAGGGTTAGGGTCCATTTACGCATCACGTGATACTGCGGATACTGCGGGGTCAGATGAAGCCTTCAAGCATGCAACGTGTACTGTAGATAGTTCAATCAATCAATCATTGCGTACATAGTAGTATTACAGTATCCTACACTGTCAATCCTATAATCTAATATTTCCGGCTCTTTTGTTTTGTTTTTCTCGTAGGTGTATTCACTCCTATTCGCTGTCTATCACAAAAGCCTGTGCTTAGCGGCTGGCACCGCTGCGGTGCTCTAGGTATCCAGTCCTTCTTCCTCTTCTTCTATTGTAGCCCTCTGCCAGTCGGGATGCTTCGATGCCAAGTGTTTATTGAGCCACCCCTGCGATCTCGGATGGTCGCGATCATATGTCTTTCCACACCCAGAGACTGGGCAAGGGAGTGGTACCATTTGCTCCTTCTGCTTGTTCTTCTTCTCAGCAATTTGCTGCTTCTCCTTACGCATCTTCTCAACTTCTGCATCCTTTCTCTTCTTAGCTTCGGCCTCCTTCTTACTCTTCTCGATTTCTGCTTCCTTCTTTTTCTTCGCAGCTTCTGCTTCCTTTTTCTTCTCATCATCCGATGATGAGGATGTTGATTGCGTAGGCTGGTTTTCCTTCTGCTTCTGCTTCTGCTTCTGCTTCTTACTGCGTTGTCTTTCTTTGAGCTTTCTGACCTCTGCTTGGGATTGTGTCAACTGTTCTCTGGTGTTGGCCAAGGCTTTCTCTCGTGCTGCAATTTCAGACTCGGTATCGACCTTAGACTGTGCAACGACTTTCTTGCTCTTGCTTTCCACTTTCCTCAGCCGGTCCTCCGCCGCACTCGCTCTGGCCTCAGCAGCGTTGGCACGTTGTAACAGGTCCTCAATCAAGCGAGTAGTGGCACCCGCGCTGGCCTCATTTGCCTTTTGCATAAGAGCTGGGTCAGGAGCCCAGGGTGATATTACCTATATAGCGTATTAGCATTGGACTATGAATAGGCGATTGTGGTTTCATACGTCTTCCTCGCTCCCTCTTTGCCGTTCGTCCCCTTCAGCGGTTACTTTTGGTAGTGCTTCTGGTGGTGCATCCTCGGTTGAAGCTTGGATCTGAGGCTCGCTCTGTGTCGGGGAAGACGTGATGACCTGTATAATGTCAGTAAAGGGTTCAAAAGCCTGGACATTAACATACAATGGGAGGGATTTCCCTTTGCTCCTGTTCAACCATCGTCTTGTCATGCTCCTGCCTCAAATGGTGTAACCAAGCCAGTAACCCTTGTCTCAGCCCAGCCACGTTCAGCTGTTTGGCAGTGATTGTCTCAGTAATGTTTTGTTCCGGACTGAATCGAAGCAATTGTTCCTCGACTGTGTGGAGCATGCCAGCACAGACGAAATCTCCGCACTGCCAATCGTTCCTCTGTTGAGGCCACGAGAAGACCTCAGAATAGAGGATTTCTTGGTCCAAAGCTACTCCAAAGATCGTACATGCCCTTACGGCGACATCCTCGGAGTACCTGATGTTGCGCTTACTATTGAAGTGAAATCCCAGGTGCTCGTCAAGTTGGATTAGTAGCCAGGTCCAATGGGAACCAGAACCAGCATGTACTGCCTCGCTGTCGTTCAGTGGTATCAGAATCGTCGAAAGTGTAGCGAGCTTTGCCTGTAGGGCATCTCGAAGGATCTGGACACCACCTATAACGTCGTTATGGAGCGTGCTCATGAGAGCTGCATGGCTCACAGTAGGGGCAATGACGGCACAGCGGGCTGCGGCTTCTGGGTAGGGTGCGAGAACATCATGTTCGATAAACCTATAGAATGTCAGCGCTGTATCCGAGATGCAAGAGGGAGTTCGTGGAAACCTACGCGCAAATCAAAGTAATATCCTGTTATGATCAGTCGTTGTCTGTCATCCAATGCTGTATCGAAGACTTACAGTGTCGAGCAGCCATGCCTTGCTTCTGATTCTGTCCAAGTCGGCATTCCTGACTGAGAGGGAAAAGGTCAGTTTCGAATAAGCACGACGAGGATATGGTATGTCTATCACTCACCAATGAGACCTCGGACTAGAATAGGTCATTAGTAATTAGTAATTGCAGGTGCTCCTTCCTGATCTAGGCTTTCTTCCTGAGGCTCAACTTACATGTGACATAGATGTCCGTCGGGTCATTTCCACTTCCACCACCGGCACTACTCCCACCATCTCCTCCTCCTCCTCCGCCACCACCACCGCTACTACTCCCACTATCTCCTCCTCCTCCTCCTCCTCCTCTTCCTCCTCTTCCTCCTCCTCCTCCGCCTCCTTCTCCTCCGCCGGAATCACCACTACCACTGCCTTCACCGCCGCCGTCGTCGCCGCCACCTGTCCTTCTATGCCCACTCTTTCTCCTCCTTCCAGCACCATCACCACTCAACTCGAGATCCAGCTGCTCTGCATCCTTCAAAGTCATGCCGATTGCCCCTGACGCCTCACTGTCTGGTTCGAAAAGGGAACTATTCGCAGGGACGGGCCCAGAAAAAAGCTTCGGCATGGAGTAAAGGATATTAGGCACATTTCTTAGCTCCGAGCTCGATGTGGTTGAGGCTTCGCGAGTCCTGGCGTTAGCCATCGCCTCTGTTGGTGACTCTGATCTTTCTTCGGAAGTCGTGGCGTCTTTCGATCCGGTGTCGTTCTTTGACGTGATAGAGACTGATGGTGCTGTGGGTATGCTTGTGTTGTCCGATTGTGCAACAGAATGTATCTTTCGACGAGACTGGGGGGGCGGACGCAAGCCTCCGGCAGGTTTGATTGAGGTCTTCGCTGACGGCAAGCCGCCAGTATGTCTTGCTGATGTCTTCGCGGGCGGCAGATTTCCAGTAGGTTTGTCGGCGGTCTTCGTACGTGGCAAGCCTCCAGCAGCTTTGGCGAAGGGTTTTGCCGGCGGCAAGTCTCTAGTAGGTCTGTCAATAGCTGAGGTTGTCTGGATCAACGGCTTGAGACCAGAAAAGTGTGCCCTTCCGTCATGATGGATGTACAGTATTGGCCTTTGTCGGTCAGGTCGAATCGGCCAGAATGCCCTGTATGTCTGGTCGTCTTTCTCTGAGACGATGGCGATGTTAACCATTCCACCTGACTTCTGCTGGTTGACGAAGCCGGCTGCAGCCAGCTGCGTTGCCGTGTAGAAACTTGGTGCCAACAGATCGATATCGACATTGTTTCTCAAAGCCTCAGCATCCTTGTCGCCAGCTTCCGCAGCCTCTTCTAGGTCTTTGTACAAACGTTTACATCCGTCCAGGACAAGATTGTCCGCAATGCGAGCATCGGCGGGAAATGCGACCTTTTGCGCGGCAGCACTCAACGCCAGCGCTGCTGACCCGCACTTTGCATCTTTTGAAGACGTCTGGAGGATCTCCCATTTTGCTCGATCTTTCTCAAAAGGCGGAATGCTTGGTACTGTGCCGTCTTTCTCGGCCTTTCGTGCCAACGCGGTGTCATAGAGTCTCATCATGTTGAGCGGAGCGGAGACAGTGTACTTGGACGTCTTTGTGATGAAAAGGTTGAGTCGGGGACGATAGTAAAGAGACGGTGCAGGTTGAAGAGTGGGATGTGTAGGTCGATGTGAATCCTGGTGTGCAAACACGCTAGAGCGTTTGTCACCCACAGCTTTTGGATGGTCCCCAACCACGCGACCACTCTTCAACCAATCAGCTTCAGACAACAACAAAGACCTTGTTTCATCGTCATACTCAAGACTAAAGTGAATCTATGCCTACGAACCACTAATCTTGTCCCTGCTCTTGAGTGCCGAATTCTGACTCTGACCATGAAAATGGACTACCTTGACTACTGCTCATATCATCCTCAACACCGCCTCCATTGTCTCGGTCCTCCTCTGCTGCTATTTGCCTACGTTCATCCTGTGCCACCTGCCCAGTTTCGTCTCTATCATCTTCATCGTCGTCACTACTGATTCTTTCATCAGCTTCTTCGTCAATAGTGATGTGATTCCGGCCAGCACCTCGAGCCCGGACTATCTGTGCCTCTTCCTCAATAAGCGCTCCGTTTCGCCAGTCGTCCGCCTCGCGCCACCACCGTAAAAGCTGCTGATATGATGGATCGTCGCTCTCACCGTCAATAACTCGTCTCAACTTGTGTAAATCGTACTGCTCTGAGTAGCAAAGTCCAAGCTCTGACATATCAGACCAGTAACCTTGAATATCATATCCAGTAGCACGATCAAGTGGTTCAGCAGTGAGAAAGTACTGCTTCACGGCAAAGGCAAATCTGACGGTGATGTCGGGCCAGCGTCGAATCATCTCAGGATAAAACGCCTCACGAACAGTGAAACCCTCAACCCCACGAATGAGCACATACACGACAGGTCGTGGGCGAAGACTGTAATTCCTGTCCATCTCATCTATGAATTCCTGCTCAGGAGTCGTGGCGCTGAAAGTGGCACCAATAGTAGGCGGTGTGTACCCTGCGGCATTGACAGTGTGAATACTCCTAATCGAGGCTGGTCGTCGGAATGGACGATGTCGTGGATCCGTCTCGGAAAGCGCACTTTGCACGTTACAGTACTCCTCAGCGACGAGTAAGTTGGCTAGAATACCGCTGCCTTCTAGTACCAGACGATGCTCCGTACCATCGTCACCAGAGTCTCGAGATAATACTATCATCGCCGGGTCCGGGTCACTTTGCAAGAGACTTTCTGTGATACGTAGCAGATGACCGTCAAAGATTGTAAACTCGCCGCGCTCTTCGGGGTCTAGTGTGTCTTGTGAGACACCATGCTCTCGGAGTGACTGTAGAGCCGCGTCGGCACCCGTCGCTGCGGCCACTTTGTGTGGAAACGCTCTGACATTGTTTTGAAATCTTTCCAGCTTGTCTTCATCTTTCTCCGCATTTTCATGTCTGATCCGACCACGCCGAGCACGTCGAAGTCTTTTGTATGCGATCACGAGTAGATCACGGTCGTACGAAGCACTCAATTGAGCATGCACGATGTTGGGTGTGCCCCTGTTACGTTCGATTGCGACTTCAGTGTACGGGGGCGAGGCGAAATTGGCCCATGTCAACTTTGTTTCGAGCCTGCTCCAGGTTTCGTCGGTAGTTCGTGCGCCTGGGAAGCCACAAACGGCGGTCAGCGGTCGTGCTCCAGGTCCATACAAAGCTTGAGCTCCAACTCCACTTACGACGAAAATGACGGTGGTGGGACACTTGTCGACTGTGGTTCGGTATTGGGATGCGTATGCCCTCTTCACCTCGGCTTGAAAGCAGCCCCTCAATGATGTCTCGTGCCTCTGTACCTTCGCATGTCATGATCGCTAGATAGTTGGCTTCAAACGTGATCCCGGAATCAGGCTCGACTGATATATCAGAATCGTAATCGTTTTCCTGGTCATTGCCGGACAAGTTTGACGCTTTTGGCTGGAAAAATCTGCTTGGCACGAAGTCGTGAACTGCTCCAAGCCCTCGAATCAACAGCGCACCTGCCGTGGCCGAAGCCATCACTCGTATGATCTGCAGAAGAGGACTGCAGAGTGTGTTGTTCACTCCACCATGTTCCATATTTATCATGCGCGACCGCACACAACCTCCTTACTGTGGGGCATTCAGCCCTACCAGGCTGATCGAGAGGAGAGAAACTCCGAAGTAGCGCTGCCCACGTCCATCTGACTGTTGCTGCAATGTCTGCACGGCAGCGCGCAGGTGAGATGTCGGAGGGAGCTTCAGACACGGAGCAGTTGGACTATGATGAAGCACCGGTCGATCTAGACGAAGAAGCAGAAGCGACAACTTCTGGCGCGCATGACCGTAACGAAGACAACGACCAAAACATAGCTGCTCAAGGAAGCCCTACTCAACCAGGAGAGGACCCAGAATCATCAAACACTAGTACATCTTCTCAGGATAGCTGGCAAGAGCGAGAATTCCCATCGCCCTTTACGAACCATGATGATGGACGCACGATCACCGTACGTGGCACAGCATCTACACTAGCAGATTTCCAAGACACAGTCGTCACACGCAAGCTTAGGTGCACGCCTACACTTGGGCAGCCCTATACTTCGTCGATCTCCGCAATTGCGACTAGTCTGAACAGTTGTTTGCTCAACGAGAGGACAGTGAAGAACATGAAGCGGAAAAGAGTTGCGATCAGCGAGAAAGATCTACAAGTATGGCGGGAACGAGCATCACCGGCAGCCTTACACATCTGGGGCTCACGGATCGCCAATGATCTCAAAGCCGACGAGCGGTATTCTGCACAAGTCCTTTTACAAATGAGGGTAGCACGCTATCTTGCAAAGAAGGCCAATATGAGTGAACACCAATTTGAGAACCCAAGTCTGGCCACCATCCTCGAACAGGTCAACCTGTCGCGACGTCGGTATTCAGCCCAAATGTCAGCGGACAGTGGAGGTAAGACTTTCTCGATAATACGTTAGGGAGTGCATCGCTAGTGTGAAAAACCGAGTAGTCGCCATTATTGATCTTGCAAAGTCATTGTTCCTTGATGCAGACCCCTTGCCTGACCCACGTCGTATCCGAATCGACTTTGTGGATCCTTCGAACTGTTGGCAGGTGTGGAATAGATGGTCTGGTCATATTACGGAACAACAAGCGCCCCAGGCGAAAGATGATTATCGTAGCCGTGCCGATACAGAAAATCAACGAGCCCATCAAGCAACAGACGATCGTCATAGTCCTACTGAGACTACACCCGTGACTGCTAAGTCATTCAAGCTCCATGGGTTACGATCCCCTCAAAATTCCGAGCAACAACCGCTTCCAGTACACCGATCTCGGTTTTTCCAGCGACCTGGAAAGTCTCAATCACCAATGACCGAGAAGTCATCGTCCTCCGAGCTCGCCTTCTGGCTATATCGTGCCACCCGTGACCGCCCAGAAGTTGCTCAATGGGTAAAAGAGCACGAGATCACATTGGTATGGATCCCGAGAGGTCATGCTTTATATGAGTCACATCGATTCAATCTCGGCTTGAGCGAAATGGGATCACAACTTTTGAGATTTCCATGGCCGCCTCATTGGCCTAGGAGTACGGAGACTTTCGATGAAGACCTGGGAGGTGGAGCAGAGACTCGCACCGAAAAGGCTTTCTTACAAAGACGCGCATCTACACTGATAGATCGAGCTCTCAGAATGATACCTGATGTCCAACTATTCCTCGGATACATACAATTCTTTCCAGATGCACAGACATACGCAACGAATAAAATCCCTGTGGAAGAATGGGATGAGTACAATGGTACTCAACACAAGAAACTACATCTACCTGATCAGATACGACATCGCGCGACAATCTGGCTGGCATATCATCCATATCTCGACGAGGATGGTGAAGCACGATGGCGTTGCTCTGGTTTTCACCTCTCCGAGCCTGAAACCTCAGGACCAACTGAGATTGAGCTCGCAAACGCGCTTAAGAGGAGCAAGGCGATTCGTCCAAAGAAAATGCAGGTACCGCATGGTGCAAGGGACCGTGCCGAAGGATTTGCCGATGATTTCGTCGCTTTGAACGAAGACTTGCATAGCCTAGCACAATACCGCTTGGCTTTTTGCCTACTGGATGAGATGGAGCTTGATGAAGACCAGCTGTATAGTCCTTCCAATATTGACTATTCCCATCCACAAGGAGAAACAACCATTGCCATGGTTTGCAAGGCTATACTCGAAAATCTCACAGACGACGACACGGCTGTCTTGATGGCACTCAGCCAGCAGCACGAAGACGATTTGGTCTTTGACCAGGTTGACATCCTGCTTCGGGATGGAGCCGACCCGCATGGCTACGAAATCGAGACGACAATTCTCCAGTTCATCTTGTCATTGATGGAGAGACCGTCTGTCCGGCTTAGAACGGTGAGAAGTATTGCGCGTTTTGTTCTTCACAATGACCTTGCAATAGAGGCTCTATACTACATTTATCGCATGCTTACAGACTGGAACGGAGATGCGGAAGACTTTGAGGCGCTACAGATTCCACGAAATGACTATGAGATTCGGTATCCAGATTTGCGTGAGCTGAGTGTGCCAAAGGTCAAGCAGTCTGGAGACAATCCTGCCAAACGGGCGCGACAGAGGACGCAGCTAATGTCTGCAAGCTACCGAGCTGCGATGAATATCGAGATCGAAAGGGACAGTGAAAGTGAGCGGGAAGAAGAAGCAAGGCAGAAACGTAAGAATGTTGTTTATATCGTTTGATTCCATGGCTGACTTGAGGTATAGCATTTAAGTGTGTGGTTCTAGACTGTGAAATGAGATTCAAGGACAAACCCAGCCTGGAAACCCACAAGCGATCACACGCCGCTACAGAGGAAGAACGTAAGCCTTTCGTCTGTCAAGTTTGTGATGAGAGATTTGCGAGGACAGCCGGCCTGCGAATGCATAAGCGATCACATGCCGCTACAGATGCAGGGCGTAAGCCTTTCGCTTGCGACTATGAAGGGTGTGACAAGAGATTCAAGGACAAACCCGACCTGGTATCCCACAAGCGATCACACGCCGCCACGGAAGAAGAGCGTAAGCCTTTCGCTTGCGACTATGAAGGGTGTGACAAGAGATATAGGCAGAGAGGCGCCCTGAACGTCCACAAGCGATCACACGCCGCCACGGAAGAAGAGCGTAAGCCTTTCGTTTGCGACAATGAAGGGTGTGGCATGAGATTTGGGAGCGCTGACGGCCTAACAAAACACAAGCGGCACCATGTCGCTATATAGGAAGAGAGAAGCCCTTTCTTGTGTCAGGTTTGTAATAAGAGATTCACGGAGCAACGTTTCCTGGAAAAACACAAGTGTCGGCGGGTGAATCCTCGGGTGTGAGAATCCTGTATCTGGGATCACGGTTAGGCTAGGCTGGTCTGCTTCAGGACACCCCTTCCTCCGCACTAATTGCTTCTGTCCCTGCCTCTGTGAATCAACCTCCCACGCCATTGCCATGCGCGACGCCATTCACGCGCTCCTTATTCGTCTTGAGGTCGTCATCCTCATTCTCAAGCAATTCCATCATCTCAGCGGCCTCTGCCATTTCTGCCTCCTGTATCTCCCTGTCCTGCTCAAGCTTCTTTAAAGCCCACTCCTGAGCCGACTTCACCCAGTGCTCCAGTCGACAATTGTCAATGTAGTTTCTCAGTGTGTTGTCTTCAATGCCCATTTCTCTCACGATCGGCTTGATCAAGTCTGCTTGCTTGAATCGCTCGTGGAAGTCGTCCTCTGAAGTACCAGCACCTAAAACGTCCGCCGGTGCCAGCATGCGAATGGTAGAATTTGGATTCCATAGTCCTATACCAGGGTTAGAGCTTGCTACGGTTTCATGCGTGTCAGGCATATTTGAACGTACCAGCTGCATATCCTTCGTAGATAGTCTTGAACAGGATAGTGGCTTCAAGCTCGCTTGTCGCCTCATGATCAGACTTCCGTGCTGCAGCGTCGAGCACCTTCCAGCCGTCTCTGTTGAAGCATCTCCTCCATATGATCTTGAGGGTCTGCTCATTGAGACCTGATTCTTGGGTCGCGGCCGAACACTTCAACACCTGTAGCGCGAATACGAATTCCAGTCCCGCCATATCGTGAGAACGTTGCTCACTTTGTCGTTGATCCACCAGTGTTAGTGTGTCAATAAGCAAGTCTGTGCCAATTGCAACGTGCTTCGTCAACATGTCAAAGCCTTGCTGAAGAATAGCTTGGAAGGCTAGTTTGCCTTTAACAACATGCCGTCCAAAATGTTCCATCGCTA
>Ga0268246_10000918_pt1 | contig 11429 bp, 13 predicted proteins | sample AgamicOrSfe_FD_200242 | JGI IMG/M metagenome (GOLD analysis project Ga0268246, IMG submission 200242) | Agave microbial communities from Guanajuato, Mexico - Or.Sf.e (v2) (version 2) | ecosystem: Host-associated > Plants > Phyllosphere > Phylloplane/Leaf | place: Guanajuato, Mexico | collected...
AACTCACTCCTTCCAGACTCGTGATGCCGAAGAGTGCTTCTTCACCGAAGATGAGATAGCAGCTTGTGTCGACGAGGGTCATCGGCTTGGAAAGAGGCTTTGCACGCATGCCAGGTGTAAGTGTGTACATTGTAAATGCTCACTGTCCGACTAACCATGTTGGTAGCACGAGATAGTGTCCTTTGGAGTGTTAAGCATGGTGTTGATATTATCTATCATGCTTCTTACATTGATGAAGGTCAAGTGCCCTGTATTTCCAGGTTGAACTTTTCATCGCTTACACTTCTCAGAGGGCATGAATCTGCTGGAGAAGAACAAGCACAAGCATATTGTCGCACCTGGTCTTAACTGGCTCTGGGCGACTCTGTACGAAGCAGAGGCTTTTGGCTATCCAACTAGCAAAGCCGAGTCTGTGGGCTACAAAAAAGAGCTCGAAGTCGCCATTCGAGGTCTTCGCGAGATGCACAAGCGTGGCATCACAGTCTTGCCCGGGGGAGATTATGGCTTTGCCTGGACTCCACATGGTACCTACGCCAGAGACTTGGAGCATTTTGTGAAACTGCTTGAGTTCACGCCAATGGAAGCGATCATCAGTGCAACAGCTGGAGTCGCGACGCTTTTCATGCGCGAAGATGAGCTGGGCTTGGTCAAGCCAGGATACTTTGCTGACTTGATCTTGGTCAATGGCAACCCGCTCAATGACGTCACTGTGCTGCAAGTGAGTGCGCCATTCCCCTCTTACTGTTAGGGCGGGCTTGTGAGGTCGAACCTGTGCTAACCTACTTCAACAGGAGCACGATAAGCTCGACGTGATTATCATCAACGGTAGGGTTCACAAGGCACACTGGAAAGAATTTATACCGCAAGAATCAGCTCCCACACTCCCATTGACGCCGCCAAAGCCCGCCATGCTGGCAAACTTTGTGGCTTACAAAACCCAGGAGGGGCATAGTCGGGTAGGTCATCTCGACCAGGACACAGCACTTATTCAACCTCTTGCTCTACCTTCTGGTGCACCTATACAGAACCTTTTCCAGGTGATTGAGGTTGGCGCGGAGACATTGATTCCAAATAGTGTAGACAAGGTCACACTCGAATCAGTGTCACTACTACCACCTCTAAGTGGTCGTGACATCCTGTGTGTGGGCAAGAACTACGCCGAGCATGCAAAGGAGTTTAACAAGTCAGGCTACGATGCCAGTGACAAGGTCGATCAACCGACACATCCAGTCATTTTCACGAAGGTATGATTATGAGTTCAGCTCTCTAGTACTCTGCTTAGTGCTAATAATGGGGCAGAGGTCAACCTCTATCGTGGCTAGTGGACAAGACATCTTGCCGCTTCCCAATTTCACCGAGACTTTGGACTATGAGGGAGAGATTGGCGTCATTATTGGTACTCCAGGACATCGCATCAGTGAAAAGGATGCCTGGAAGCATGTTTGGGGGTATACTATCATCAACGACGTTACAGGTAAGCTATCCCCACGACCAGCGATAATGATCGCACTGACATCTTCCAGCTCGAGAACGGCAACGAGACCACAAACAGTTCTATCTCGGCAAAAGCCCAGACACCTTCTGTCCGATGGGTCCTATTGCGAAGCCCAAGGAAGAGTTACCTTCAACATTACGTGTCGAGACTTTCGTCAATGGAGAAAAGAGGCAGGATGGCACTACGCAAGACCTCATCTTCTCTATACCAAAACTGATCGAAACGCTTTCCGAAGGCACCACGCTTCGAGCCGGGGATGTCATTGCTACAGGTACACCAGCAGGAGTTGGATTTGGTCTAGATCCACCTCAGTTCCTCAAACCTGGCGATGTTGTGGAAGTCAAGGTTACAGGACTTGGCACGCTTTCGAATCGTGTTGCTTCTGCAGATGCTGCGAACTATGTCACAATGCAGCTCCAAGATACGCATCTCTCGACTTACAACCTCGACATCACTTGTGGTGGCATCGGCCTGCGCACTGTCGACGGCAAGCAGTTGAACGTGGTCGAGACTGGTGATGGAGAGCCTATTACCTACGTCCACGGTCTTGGTGCCACAAGCGAATATTGGCAGCCGCTGATCTCTACGCTGCATCTTGACAGTTCCAACAAGAACATCCTTCTTGATCTCGAAGGTCATGGTCTTTCTCCCACGGCAGCAAACTCAATCGTGACGATTTCAAGCTACGCTGCCGACCTCGCCGCCATCTTTACACGCGGCGTACTAATAGCACATAGCATGGGCTGCCTCGTTGCCTTGTCGTTTGCTATTGCACATCCCGAGCTGGTGACAAAGCTGATATTAGTGGGTCCGCCCCCCAACCCACTACCGCAAGCCGGGTCCGAAAACAGTATCAAGCGGGCATCGGCGGTCAGGGCTCGCGGTCTCCTGCATTCTGGAGTCGTGCAGGCTGTAGCGACTGCTGGTACGAGCAAGAAGACAAAAGAAAGCCGTCCAATCGCATTTAGTGCTGTAAGACAGATGCTACTTTCCCAAGACCCAGAGGGCTATGCAAAAGGCTGTACGGCGCTTGCTGGCGCCTCGCAGACACTTGATATCGAGAAGCTGCAGATGCCAGTTCTTGTGATCACCGGCGAGGAAGATGGAGTGTGTCCGCCGAAGAATGCCGAGTTGTACAAAGCCAGGCTTAAGGACTGCAAGATCGTTGTGTTGCCAGATGTGGGGCACTGGCATGTTACGGAGGATGTTGAGGGAGTATCTGCGGCGATCAAGGCGTTTTTGTGATTTGATTGCATGAATCCATGATGCTCAAAGTATAGCTTTCTGACACGAAACACGTCATCTTATGATGGCTGGCACATGGAGTTCGAGAGGTAGTATTCACCTCAGTATGATAATGTGAACTCGATCTTATGCTGCTTGAGCATCTGCTGCCAAAGCTCCATACGTGCCTCTACAGTCTTTCACAGCCTCGTCATACTCGGCATCGATATCGTCAGTCCAGACCCACTTCATCCTATTGACCACCCGCTTGTGAATCTCCGGCACGCATTCGTCAAACGGCAGATGTTCCATAATGTCAGCCTGCGCTTGGTACACTTCTACAGCTTCTCGAGATGTCCGCTGTACCTTCTGTGCTCGTGGCAGTCGGACGTTTTGATACACGGAGATCCATTTCTCTAGCATGTCAGTGTCTGCCGAGGCCGACTCGAGATAGTCGCTTAAGGCACGAGCTAGGATGTAGCCATCTTCAATCGCCTGACCTGCACCCGCGCCCTGATCTCTTGTTAGCATGACAAGCTCGAGGAAGCTATAAGGAAACAGCGACTAACCTGGTGTGGAGTCATCGCGTGGGCCGCATCCCCCAGCAACACAGCTTTCCCGCTCATGTACACCCATTGATCTAGCGGTTTCCGGTCATTGATCAGCCATTTCGACGGCTTGTCCTCCATCAACTGAATAACTTTCTGAACCCTTTCCTCGAAGCCCTTGAAAGCTTCCACGACTTCTTCTTTCTTACCACTCGCAGTCCAGTTCTCCTTCAGATCACCTAGGTTTTCCTCCTTCTCCGCAACAAAGGCAACGATGTTGAGTGTCTTGTTCTGTGAGATTGGGAAACAAAGGAAATGCCGGTTCTTGCCTAACCATGTCACCGAGTATGTTTCGAACCCCCACCACTCCCTTATGGCCGAGATTGGCACAAGTCCACGATAGGCAATTCTTCCACTATATTCAGCATTATCGCTTGCGAATTGAGCTCGGACAGTAGAGTGTATCCCATCACAGCCAATGACCATGTTTGCCCTGGCCTCTGTTCCATCTTCAAACTCAACCAAGACTTCATCACCTTGTTCCTTTGCGTTCGTTAGTGACTCTCTATGCTCAATTTGCAGCGTGCTCACTGTGATCTTCCGGCATCGTTTATGCGTATGCAACTTTGCCACGTCCTTCTCCTTGACCGTCTTTAACAACAAGTCCAAGAATTCCGCACGATGCACAGGCAATTGCTTTATCTCCATATCCGGCGATGGTACTGTCACAACATCCGAGCCATCGTCGAACTTGCGAAAGCTGATCCAGATCCCATCGCGTTTCCCTGCGATGTTCTGCACAGCCTCACCAATACCGATCTTATATAACAGCTTGGCCGCATTGACGCCAATACCTACGCCTGCACCGATTTCCTTGTACTGCGGTGCTTGCTCATAGACGTCGGTTTGGACGGCAGAACCACAGTGATGATGAATACTGAGTGCGGCGCATAGCCCGCCAATGCCGCCACCGATGATAGCAACACGAAAGGGAGGTCGGTGAGCAGATGACGGCATATTAATGGTTTCTAAGAAAGTCACTCGAACATGTTCTTCTCCTCGTTGGCTTCACAAACAAGAAAACCGAACTTCACTAGGTGCCAACCCCGCTCGTGTAGAGGTGATGGAGCTTCGGAAGCTCGACCGCCGCTTCCTGAAACAGTCACGCTGTAGAGACCCCCGACGCGTTTAGCCGGCGAGGCCGACACCACTTCGATCTCCATTCGGACTTCGAACACCATCCTTTCATCATAAAAAGAGCTCGTGCAAGATGGATTCGAAAGGACAGACCACCACCCTTGAGATTGCTAGGGATTCCGGCAGCGATAGAGCTCCAGTCAACCCGAGTGACTTGACTGATATCGAGATTGCCAACCTCAAGCAGTTACGAGGAGTGAATACCAACGAGCTACATTTACGTCTCGACAAACACGGACTGCCGCTTGTTCCTCAGCCATCGACATACAAGGACGATCCGCTGGTAAGACACGCACCGAGGGTCCGCACCTACGCATGATTTCGTGCTAATATATGCCAGAACTGGTCACCTTTGTGGAAACTGTTCGTTGCACTGCAAATTAGCTGGCTCGCCTTTCTCGGCAACTTCGCCGCTGCTGTCCCAAACCCGGCCTTTGTGAGCATCTCAAAGTCGTTCAAACTCACCGTCGTGCAGGCATCGTACGAGCTGACCGTCTATATCATCTTTGCTGGCATCGGTCCTTTTCTCATCACTCCTGTCGCCAATGTCTATGGACGTCGGCCTGTATATCTTGCAGGCAACTTGCTTGCTGGCCTATGCAACGTTATTGCTGGTTTCGTCGGCTCATGGTCTGGCCTCCTTGTAACCCGTGTGTTCTGTGGTATTGGTAGTGGAGCCGCTGCCTCGATCGGTGCGGCCACGATATGCGACCTGTACTTTATGCATGAGAGGGGTTTTTATATGGGCATCTTCACCTTGTTCCTGACGAATGGAGCACATCTTGCACCCTTGGTCGGTGGCTACATTGCTGAAGATCTGGGCTGGAAATACTGCTTCAGCATTCCAGGGTACATTCAGCTCGCCACTCTTGCGCTCAACCTCGTCTCGCTTCCAGAGACGCTCTACTCGCGTAAAGATCAACTCGATCACAAGGAGCATTCATATCTGGATCTCCTACTCTTCAAAGCGAGCCGACTGACCGATAGAAAGTTGTATTTTGCGGACTTTCTACGACCCTTCTACATGCTGAAATACGCTGCTATTGTCATTCCAGCAATCTACTACATGACGGCATTTGCATATGGTACAGTACTCTTCGCCACAACAGGAAGCAGCATCTTCACCAAGCTCTACCACTTCAACGTCGCACAAACAGGCCTCATGCTGAGCATTCCTTTGACGATTGGCTGTCTCATAGGCGAGGCCAGCGCTGGGTGGGTCACGGATTATATGGTGTATCTTTATGCAAAGCGTCATGAAGGACACCGCAAACCGGAACCAAGATTGAATGCTCTCTTACTGGCTTTGCTGCTGCCTCTTGGCGTAATCATTGACGGGGTGTGTATTCAGCGGCACGCAACGATCCATTGGATTGGTCCAGCTTTTGGCATGGGTATCGCTTGCTTTGGTCTGCAAGTTGCGACCACTGTGACATACTCGTACTGCACTGATGTGAGTGATTGATCCGCTGTGATGGAGGCTGGTGCTAACGCTGCCTTCAGTGTTTCAAGCCTCAAAGTGCAGAGGTGTCAGTTGTGCTGAATGCTTTCCGCCAGATCTTCTCTGCCTTGGTGTCTTTCTATGCGTAAGTGGTTCATGGGTTTCATAATGCTTTCATTTGCTTTCTGACGTTTTCAAAGCCTTCCTTTCGCAGAAGAAGTCTCCTATCAGAATGCTTGGATCACTTTCGCAATGCTCAACCTGATCGCCTTGATACCTATGCTTGTGCTACGTTTCTACGGCTCGACATGGAGGACATCGTCACTGCAAGTACCACCAAAGTTCCATAACGACATCTAGTTTTCAGAAATATCATCACCATTCCAATCAGCAAGGTCACTTTGTGGCTCTCAAGGCAACGGTCAATGTTGTCTCGTTACGGAATTTTTGAACACCTCATGCTGTCATGGGTTGCTGACAGGCGCCGTAGCATTGTTCGGTGAGAATGCTGAAATGAGAAGAGCATATCTAGAAAGCTCGACCAATCATGCTTTGCTTATCATTCGTCGTCGAGTGGTGGCTTGTATACTTTCGACACTTCACCACACGGTTAAACAGCCCAGGCAAGCCCTAGCTCTGCGCTTCAGCTCCTCATTGTCATCACCTACCACGACGCTAACGCCTCTGGAGAGTGGAGAAAGCGGGGAAAGCTTCATTTTAGCCGCTGTCGGGTCAAAGCAGAGCGAGCGACGATAGGCGTTGTAAGTTCTTCTTCCCCTCCTTTCCCTGCGTTCTGTCCCCACATTCTCCTCAATGGAACATTGCACATGCCTTATGGCTGATATGCCTCGACATTCACTCGAAATACACTTGCGGCTAAATCGTTATTAGAAGCAGCCATCGTCTTTCTTATGCTGATATGATCTACTTGGTCTGACCTGATATAGCCATGTCGCAGCGTAGAATGTGGTATAAGAGCCTGGCCCTGCACCTAGACCTGGACCGAAGCTGCTGTCTCCTGCTTACCTGCCTGCTTTTTTCTCCTCTCTTATCCTTTGCTTTGCTCTGCCTGTCTGCCTGACTCCGAATCTTCTACTGTGAAGGCGTTGTCGGGCGAAAGGCAACAAGATCAGAAACCACCGGTCAGCCACAAGATGCCACATTTCAACTTTGGCCAAGGCCTTGCCGCCTTGTTGGCACTTGCCTCTCTGACCGTCGCGTCTCCTGTCACGATTGTCGACGTCGACGTCGATGCAAAAGCCCCGGCTGTGTCCAACACCAAAACCTCGATCACAGAGTTCTTTCAGAACAACTTGAATTATACGGATGATGCTAACCACCTCTCCGCCTTGCTTCTTGATCCCATGGCCTACAATGCGGGTGTTCTAGCTTGTGCCGCACTTGGTGAAACACCATTGCCCAAGGCAACGATTCAGGCGTACAAGTCCGACTTGGTGAATCTGCTGAACTATAATGCTTTTGCTGGGAGAGCTTCGCCAAATCAAGCATACTACATTGATGACGGTATGATGATATTCTTCTCCTCAATGAGTCTCGCGTTGTCTAATACTACTGTTTCAGGTGTTCTGGCTTATCAACAAGGAGCCTCTGGGTTCGACTTTTCAGGTTTTGCTAAGTACGAGGGCCAATCACTTCCAGTCCTTTGCACACAATCCGACCCGACGACCCAGCCAGGAACTTCCGCTGCAACGGCCTCGAATCAGGTCTCCGTCAATGCTGCAGGCAATACCATCATTGGATTTCGAAACAAGAAATCTTTTCGTTTCCTCGGGATTCCATATGCTAACCAGCCCGCTCGCTTTGAGTATTCAACAATCTCAAACGTCACCGGTCAAACACTAAACGCTACTGCATACGGGTCACAATGTCCTCAGTATGGTTCTGGCAGCGAAAACTGCCTGTTCATGAACATCCAGACCCCGTGAGTCAATTCATGTTCTGTCGATTGCCGGCCCCCCCACAACTAACATCAACCCAGCTACTTGCCGAAAGCAGGCACGAAGACGAATCTTCGCCCCGTCCAATTCTGGATCCACGGTGGAGGTTTTGAAGGTGGCTCCGGCTCCGACCCACAGACCGATGGTGGCAACCTTGCATCTCGCGAAGATATCGTCACCGTGACTTTCAACTACCGGATTGGCACACTCGGCTTTCTCGCCGTGCCAGGAACTGATATCAAAGGTAACTTTGGCATTGGCGATCAAGTCAATGCTTTGAACTGGGTGCTGGCCAACATTGCCAGGTTTGGAGGCGGTGAGTAATGTCTCCTTTAGTGATGTTGATAAAGCCTAGTGCAGATCGAACTGACAATCTTTAGACCCTAATCAGATCACCATTACTGGAGAATCAGCTGGAGCAGCATCTGTCCGAGTTCATCTTGGCTCACCACAATCCATTGGCAAATTCGAAGGCGCAATCGCCATGTCTGACCTTGGCGGCGGCATCGATCTGGGCGAACCCAATAACTACGGAACTCAGTTCACAAATTACTATACCATCAGCCAATCCTACAATGTTTCGGGCCAGAACATTTTCCTTGCCATCGGCTGCAATCAAACCACGCTTGCTGCCCAGCTCGCCTGCGCCCGTACCGCCAGCACCGGCGTCGCTATCAATGCCCTTAGGTAAGTCCCCCTCCTCTCTCCTTACGAACAGCGCTCATGTTTCCCAGGCCCGACGCCCGCTACATAGTCCAAGACGGGATCTACGTAACGCGAGAATCGCTCGATCTCCGCAGCGCGTCCTCCCACACCGCACACGTCCCTTACATCGGCGGCAACGTTCTCAACGACGGCGCCTCCTTCACCGGCCTCTCCACAACCTGTACCTCGCTCGCCTCCTGCCTCGTCGCAAACATCCCAACAACTCCCTACTACGCCCAACAGATTATCTCCTCCGGCCTCTTCCCCTACACCAACTCCACTGGAAACCTGCAACAGGACGCCTTCAACGTCTCCCAACGCGTCGTCACGGACAACATGTTCCGCTGTGTCGACCAAGCTACTTCCTATGCCGGCGCCGTCTCCGGTGCCTTCTCGTCTGCATACTACTACCAGATGAACCGTGCCGGCTTCGGCTACAACCCCAACAACGTCCCCGCCGCGGGTCCCGGTCCGCACTATCTCCTCCACGGCAGCGACATGCCCTGGCTTTTTGGCAACCAGATCAGCTATGCAGACCCGAAGGATTTCCTGACGCAGCTGGTCACCGTGACGTACTTTGCGGAGTTCATGCGCTCGGGACAGCCGAATCCTAGTGAGGCGTACCTGATGGCGAGAGAATATAAGGATGCGCTGCAGGTCTATCGGAAGTCGGGACCGTGGAATATGGTCACGGGTGATAGCGGCAAGCAGGTCAAGCAGATGGACTATCCCGCTTACGATAGCAAGTGGATTGACGGTATGTTTGTCTCTCTAACGCTTGGAACTCATGCTGATCGTGTTGCTAGAGCCGCAATGTGCGTGGTTGAATTACTCGATCAGCTATTATTTGACAGGTGGGATTTGATGATGGAATTTGATGGTGGGAGGTGGGAGACATGAGGTATGAGGAGGTGTGAAGTGTACAGTGCGAAGGACACCTAAGGTGCGCCATGATGGGCATATTCCAGATTAAGCGGAGGTAATCGTCACAGTACCTAGTCCCGAATGACGGTGTCTTGTGCAATACACAAAACTCTAAACGCAAATCTGATCTCCAGTTTGGTCGCCAGCCCGTCATATCTAGCATACAAGGCAAGAGCTCGCTTTGTGTCTCATCTGTGTAGGCAGCCGATAGCCTTATACCCCGCGCCTTGCCTCGCGCTAGGCTGTGACAGTGGTGCAGAGGAGGAATATGTGATCAAGCAGGCTGTAGGCTCAACCTTCTCCGCCTCGTAAGGCAAGATGTTTCTCCTCGTGCAATATCGCTTGCTATGAGGGTGCGGCCGCTGAAAGAGTTAGCACTGCCATCGTCACTCGAAACATGCTTGTGGTGATGCGAAAAATGAAGGATCAGAGCTGCAAAGTGCCACGTCTTCTAGACCCTACCGGTGCCACGTGTTCTGCGTTTTCCAGGACTCTTCCTCCAGCTGTATCTGGCTATGTATCTTTTCTTTGCTCTGCAGTAAAGCATCGTCAATCTGCTTAAGAACCATGTCCACCCCCTTGATCATCTTCGCCATGACTGCGAGTGTGGATACGATTTGGAGAATATGCGACGCTGCTACGGGAGCGAGTGCTGGCAGACGGCGTACACCTCGAGGTTTGTCGCGGCGAGGAGGCAAGAGACAGCTCAATCGCTTGTGGTTGTGAGGCTGGCGGGACTGAATGTGCAGAAGGCGTGAGCAGTGCGAAGATCTATTTGCTGGCATGGAAGAGGAAAGTGACCCATCTTCCAGCGTGGTGGGCTGGGTTGTGGGAACGAGGATGTATGTTGGACTGCCGAGCTGTGTTCGGTGTCAAGTTTGATCGTGATTCAGCACTCCTTCTCTCTTCAGACATGACGATCGCGCTGTAAGTCTTGTCGCACTTGATTATTGTGATAGCCTTGAGGCTTGTTGTTCGAAAAAGACCACGTCCGCGATGAGCGGCGAATGCACTTCGGTATTGCTGAGGCAGCTGGCATTTTCGAAACCGACCAGTGTGTATTGAGATCTTCTAAAGGCCGGCTTCGAGACCCGACAGAACTACGACGGCGAAAGTGAGAAGACAAGAGAACAAGGGAAGAAAACAAAGAGACGACGTGGTGAGTAAAGCATGCACACGATTAATGTCGGTGATGGATGATTGCCGCTCACGATAGAATTGTCTTTATCACTTTTTCGGCCGGTGATCATTGCCTTGAACACCATTGTGTGTTGCTGGAACCAGCTAGGCTTGATACGAGAGCTGGAAATGTCGCTCGGACGTGCCCAGAGAGCCACCCCTTGGTTTGTCGAGCTCTATCTGACTGATCCCCTCCTTATTTTTCACCTCGCCCTTCTCGAGTATCGGCATTTCAGGGGTGCCTTTGGCGTCTGCTATTCTGTGTTCCAGCGCTTTCGGATTCCAGGCACAGGCTCCTCTAGGCACGAACGTGGCAATGAAGGTGATTGCCGCAATGATCGTGAACAAGATGCATGCGATGTTCTAAACCACTTCGTGCATGTCGCCTTGTGCCTTGAAGACCTTGTCGGCGTAACGGCCCAAAGTTGGAGAAAAGAGGGCGTACATTGCGATGTAGGTAGTTTGGAGGAAAGTCATGATGGCGCCAAGGTTGTTGTTATCTTTGCCGATGTCGTCTTCGTCTTCTTCGAGTGATTGAATCTATGCGGCGATGGAGATGTCCCCGCCAGCGAAACCGATACCCATGGGTGCAAGAAGACCAGCGATACGCCAGGCCTCTGACTTGTTATCTTTTCGGGGGTCTACGATGAGACGTTAGCATACGGACATGTCTAGATAATAGGTAAAGGCTTACTCTATATTCTAACTATAATCCTACGCCCCCCTATCTACTATCCTACGACTATCTTGCGGTAAGA
>Ga0268246_10000920_pt1 | contig 11415 bp, 13 predicted proteins | sample AgamicOrSfe_FD_200242 | JGI IMG/M metagenome (GOLD analysis project Ga0268246, IMG submission 200242) | Agave microbial communities from Guanajuato, Mexico - Or.Sf.e (v2) (version 2) | ecosystem: Host-associated > Plants > Phyllosphere > Phylloplane/Leaf | place: Guanajuato, Mexico | collected...
GACTTGGGGTTTGGGGTGGGGTTTGCGGTTGGATCTGAGGAATTGAAGGGACGGCTTGGAGATTTGAGGGAGGGCTTGAAGCTTGGGTAGAGAAGGGAGAGAGTCTACTTCATTTGAAGTTGTATATACTGAGCATCATCTCTTGCCATATCGGCGTGCCACGTCCGTCTCCGACCAGAACCTGCCTCGCTCTATCGTCCTCTCTTCGGAGTCTAAGCAGAATTCTCACTGCACTCACCCCAGGATTCTTCCGGACTTTTGATCTAGTCCAGTCCAGTAGACTGCTAATCGCCACTTTCTGGGGTGAACGGTTGACGAGTGCCCATACCGTGGTTCCCATGCCTTGTATGTTCCGCGATCCGTCGTCCATGCATCTGTCCATCTATTCAGCGCTCTTCCATGGCCTCGGACTAGTCTCTGGCTTCGTTTTTGGTCTCTGCGCCCTTTACTCCTCCGAATTGCAAATTGCGTCAACTTGACTCTGTATTTCACAGTGTTCCCTCTCGCTGTTTGCAACCACCTGGAGGATTGACAGCCAGTTGGCACTGGTATCCACGTGGTATCCATTGATCGTTCCTGCTGCTAGTGTAGTCTGCCGCTGTCATCTGTGCCACGGTGACTTGTCATGGATGTGGCCTGGCTCTTTTTCATCGATCATCAATTCATCGCATCTCATGTCGTTTGCTGCACCCCGTTGTAGCAAATATCTGGATGCCTTTCATCGCAACTTTTAGCCACTCGGAAGCTCATCATCTCATCTGCGTGACATATAGATTGGTGTATCCATGGCGCATCTAAGCATGCAGCAGCATATAGCAACCGCAGCTTGATCCGTTGTCGACTTCATCGTCATCATCATTGTCGTCGCATTAAATACCAGCCTCCTCCACTCTTCACTCCAAATCAGGCACCCAGAACACAACCTGCCGATCCGCCGTCGCCACCAGGTTATGTCTCGGATTATACCCGACCACGCTCGCCATCCCGGCATCCTTGCGCTCTTCGCCAATAACATGACTCGGCAGCAGGACCTTTTCTTTCGCATCAAACAACTTCGACCCTGACGTCCCGCTCATAGTGGTATCCTCTTGCTTGATGCCGTTGCCGTTGCTATCGCCACCAGCGCGCGCCGCATCTGCGATGGTGAGATCCCAGACCAACATGCCTGCCTCGCCGGACCCGCCCAGCACGAAGCGCGAATCAGGGCTGAAGCACGCATCGCCTGTCCCCGTGACACCAGCGTTACGGGGCGCTTGGGCGGGTGTTGCGGGTGTTAGTGGTGCAACACGTGAGCGCAAAGCAGGCGAGATGCGATTTGTTGTGCCATTGGTTTTGGGCAGATATGCGATAAGTGGCCCATCATATGCATCAATCACGAAGTGGCCTGGCCCACTAGTCGCAATCAGCAGTTTCTTGCTATCGACGCTGAACTCCAGCTTTGTCCAGTCGCCGGCTGTATGTCGTTCCTGGGCGCCGGCGCGTCCCTGGGTGAATTGTGTTACGTACGGTCCGACCTTGAAGGTGGCGAAGGGGTCAGCATCAACTTGGCGCGCATCGTAGAGCATGACGATCTGGGTGGCCGGGCAGGCGATGGCGAGGACGACGGCGCCGGGATCGTAGGTTGCGAGGTAGGGGCCGGTGATGTTGAGGGTATGCGAGGGGTTAGTGGAGCGGAGGTCCCAAAGTTTGACGGTGTTATCGAGGGAGGCTGAGATAAATTCGTCGCTGCCCGGGGACAGGGAGAGGGTGGTGACGGGGGCGCTATGGCCGCGAAAGTAGCGGATATAGGTGTTGTCGTGAGCGGAGAGGTAGCGGATTGTGTCTTTTGGTGGAATCAGCAATCTAGCTCAGTTCAGCCCTTCATCTAGCATACCATCGATCTTTGTGCTAGCGTATATGATGCTCTGGTTGTGGTGGGTGAATCGTGCCAGATCAACACCATACTTTTGACTCTTCAACTCTTTCGTGTGTTTGCCATCCTTGCAGTTGTAGACTTGGATCGTTTCGTCGTCGCGCGCAACGAGGCATAGTTCGCCGGTGTCATCAAAGTCGATGGATGTCACCGAGAATGGTCTTTCTGCTTCGCGCTGACCAAACCGCTACATGGGGGTCAGCTTTTGTCGAGTCAAGCTGAAAGGTAAAGAACGTGAAACATACTCTTGCTGGCACGAAATGCTGGACAACATCACAGACATTTGCGGTACGAACGCCCCTCTCCCCTCGTCCATGCGCCATGGTCTACGTCGGTGTATAATTTGAGGAGTCGACGTTGCTGGGATGAGTATCTTAGCTAATGTTTGTGTTTGTTTCAATGTTGTCGACAGTTAGAAACTTAAATCCGCTAAGTCCACTGATGCTGAATGACGTAAAGCAGTGATCTCTCGTGCGGTATTTTGCTTTACTATGCAGATAGACTATCGCTGGACACAGAGAAAGGCAAGCGGTAAAGCACTCTGAAAACCCTCCGGCAGGAGTGCCGCAGTGTTTTGCTCTACAAAGTGAAGAAAGAGGGAGACCACAGCATAGCAAAAGCATTTCTGATTGAATAATGAGTCGGCGACAACGACGTGCTGGCCATCAATCTGAAGACCAAGAGACTATAACTCTGCAACAGCCTCCTCTCTCGACACCGGTGGGCAAAACCTTGATCCAGCGCGCTGCCGAGCGTGAAGCTGAACTAGCAGCATCAGCTTCAGCGCCACAGCATGCAGGAAAGCCTAGCTCAAAAGGCGAGACACATCCTTCCAGCTCCTCATCCAGCACAAACTCTACCACACAGGCACCATCACCCTCTCACAACGCTGCATTCCTGACAACGCTTCTGTACGCGCCAACATTAACACTACTGCACTACACCCTCCACATCCTCGTTCTCCACCAGTACTCGCAGCTTGGGTCCTCTTTGACTTCCTCCTCTGAGCCTTCTAGGCTGCTCCTAAGACTGCTTTGGCAGACTTTCAGGCGCTATTTCCTTGTCTACACGGTTCTGGTATATATTGCACATACGCCGGTGCTGCCATTCGCCTGGTATCCACGGGGCCGGCAAGGGGTATTCTTTGCGATTGCAAGCGTGGCAGGCTGTGCGCTGGTGAACATGACGAATCGAGCGCCATATCTGCAGATGGTGGAGAAAGCACCCGCAGTGGGATCGCTTTGGGTGTGGTGTACGCTTGAGCTGGGCGTGGAGTGGGCGGTGGGGATGATGGTTGTGGTGTTGGGGTATACTTGGCAGGGTGGTTTCGGAATAAGGTAGTCAGATAGTCGGATAGTCACCTTTGTTCTTCATGAAACGGTGCTAGATGTGCTTCGGTGGACTGGACGTGCTGAAATGTTCTGGACTTCTAACATGAGGCGAACCAGAGCCGGAGAAAAACGATATGGTTGTGCTTTGTGGATGATTAAGAATGCCAGTAGTTCTGTGCTTACGAACTCCGCCATCACGGTCGAACACTTCCTCGTGCCATTGAAGGTTCATCAGAGGATATTATGCCTGTATCAGCATCAGCAAATGGTTCCATGGAATTTCACGCGACAGAACCTACCTCTTCATTGCCTCCTCCATATTCGTCACCACGTTACAGGTGAATGGAACCTCATCCCTGAGTGGCACGAGATCCGCGAATTTGTTGCCATCCTTGTAGGCAAGTAGCGCTGGCACACCTGCATGCTCAAATTCTGCCTCTTCAAAGTCGAGCGCGATAAATCGCACGTTACTGTACTTCGAGGCTAGCGTGGAGAGATGTGATTGATAGGACTTTGAGACGGGTGACTGTGTAGGAGTGTGTTAGTCGAATCAGTATGCGAACTTAGACCAGCATCCATCGAAAAATGTATAGGCAGGGGAGTTTTGTGGCGAGTCCTCACCTCATCATCAGATATGAATACCACGACTACCACTCCTCTCGGCGACTCCTCAATCGCATCCAGATACCCCAATGCATCCACAATTTCTACCCTTCCGTGTCCTCTCCTCCTGCCATACGCACTAGCACCAATAGTGCCGTTGGCATTCGCAGTCTCCAGCTCACCCATTCTCTTCTGCCGCCATTGCTCCATGAACTCTTCATCCGCGCCATCCTGTTCATCCAGGTCCTCGTCGTTCACATCGTCGTCTTCATGCCATTTCCGCCCAGTCTCTTCCGCATCATGAGTCTGCACGCGTTTCGCGCGCGATGCAGCAATCATAGCACGCTTCCTCTCAAACATCTCTCGCTCTGCTGCTCGGGCGTCTGCAATCACACCCTTCGGTCCTGTGTTGCCATAACGCCCAATATCCCCCTTCGGTATCGTGTATGCTGGTGCTGTCTTCCTGCCTAGACCACTTCCACCGCCGTAGCGCTGATCCCAGTCGTCGTCGTCGTCGTCGTCTTCATTTGGGTCCTCGCCTCCTGCGGCAGCATCGTGTGCATTGGAGCGAATGGAGGGCTTTGCACGGGCGTAGCTGGCGCTTGGGTCGGCTTCTGAGTTGGCATCAGATTCGTCCGAGGCGTCGGCATGATGGCGTGAGAGTTGGTGTCGTTGAGAGGCTGCGAGCGCGTCGAACTCGTCTTGCGCTGGATTAGACATCAGTGAGTGGATGTGCTGAAAGGATCGATTAGTCAACACAACGTGTCGTGTGGTCGCGCTGAGTCGTACAAGCAAGTAATTGAGTTAGACGAACAGGGTGACTATGAAGAACAGACGGGAGTCTTGGTAAACGCGATATCACAAACGGTTATATAGATCGCCTGGAGTTGCCGCCGAAAGTCGATTCAGCGGTAGGCTTTGCTTGGCCAGTTTTGTAATGAGGACATCTAGAAAAGTTGTAGATATTGCCGTGAGGACTCTGCCTGACTTGTGCTCTGTGACAGTATGATTCATGACGGCCATGGAACATCCGATATGAATATTGAATGATATAATTGGAATTAAAAGGTGGCTTTGGGGATATCTAAACAAAAATGTGCACGCTAACCTCTGCCATTCCCCATGTACAGTGGCCAGAGAGGCAACGCTATATCCCCGGAGTACTCCTGACTGCTCGAAATTGACGTTTTGTTCTGCTGGTCCCTCATAGTCGTATGGACAATCCGCGCCCACCATCACTGCTTCAAGCAGCTATTGACGCCTCGCTTCCTCGAACACCAGTATGAATCAACCATTCCAGCCATACCTTTGGACGGCATGGTAGTCAATACCAGAAGAATGCTGCCACAGATTGTATACTGCAGATCGTGGGCCAGAAATCCGTAATTTTGACTGAGCAAGACTGAAGAATAGAATCTTGTCGATATTCGAGCGAAGACCTCCACAACCCAAGCGATGCGTGACAGCCATCAAACTAGTATGACGAAGTGTAATTATGCCCAGATGCGAAGCTACGATAGTGTTAGCCACACAATAAAGGCAGCGGATATGTCTGAAGACTTACTGTTGAATCCCAGGATCCAGTACATAAGCTCACGGCATCGTTGCTGACACCAAGACAACTGACACGGTTTTCGTGTCCTACCAGACTTCCAAGCTTGTCACCTCGAAGGACATCCCAGACCTAGTTCTATCAGCATATATTTTGAAAGCGGGTCGTGAATCAAGCCTACCTTGCATTCGTAATCATCATAGCCGGCAAACAGAAGTCTTCCAGATACCGAGAAGGCTACTGATGTGATTCCACAGACTGGTTCGCCAATCTGGAGGATGAGTTAGCTACCTGCTGGAAACCATGTCTCCTAGTGCCCCAAGAAAAAAAGCCGGAGAAACGTACTGTATAAGACTGCAACTCTCTGTCTGCTCGCAGATCAAATAACCGGCAAGATGAGTCGTCAGATCCAGTTCCTACTGCATTGCCGTTGGGGAAGAATTGCACAGCATTGATGTCGGCGTCATGCGCTGCAAAAGTCTGCGTGCATTTCTGTTGTCTGATGTCCCAAATCTTTGCAAAAGCATCACAAGCCGCTGAAACAAACATGTTGTTGTCGAGTGGATTGATGCTAATGCTCATGACATCGCCTAGATGGTCGGCAAAATCGTGAATCTTCTGACCACTCTCGACATCCCACAAAACGCAAGTCATGTCGCCAGAGGAGGTGAGAATGCGACGATCGTTGAGGAATCTGCAGCAAGACAGGTAACCGCTGTGTCCAGAAAGCTCACGCGCGACCCGAGTGGGTCCTTCCCGAGCTGAGAGGTTGTAGATGGAACATATGTTGTCAAGACCTCCACAAGCAACGTAGTTACCACTTGGCGAGTAAGCGCATGTCATGACCCAGGATGAACGTAGTGGAATTGCGTGGACTTTGTTCGTGGAGTATGCGTCCCAGATGATAAGTTTGCCATCTTGCGAAGCTGAAACCAGATGTCTGCGATCAGTCGACCAGTGCATTGCGTAGATCTTCGCAAGATGTCCTTTGAGAGTTTTCCGTGTCTTCATGTTTGGTCGCGGTAGTGCTTCTGTCCGGCCTCGAGCTACTTCACGCACTGATTGCGGCAGGTTGAGTCAGTTGATTGCATTCAGCTTTAAAGCTTGGCGACGATGTTCCAATCGACTTACGGGTCGTGTCTGCTAGTTCATCCTTCTTCCTCTTGATTCTGTCCTTCAGAGCTTCAGCATCTCGTCTTGCTATCTGTATTCTTTGCTGCATCTGATCGGCGCCATCCGACGACGCATCGCCTGCGCGTGACATTGTGATCAGATTGGACCACTCTGGTCTTCAGCTGGTGCTGCGCACGTCGCGATTTGAAGCTCTCTCGTCGAGGTTGGCGGAAAACGAAGGTTTATGCTTGACAGAACTACAGCTTTCACTTTGCTGGCCTTTTCGTGACCCCAGAGACGTTAGAGAGACCTATCGACAAGGCAGAATGAGCGTAGACGTATGGCAAGTGTTGTGTGAGCGAATGATACTGTCGACGAGCAGAGCGAAACGAGTCGCAGATAGGTGATGGGCGAAAGCAGAGTACCTCCGTAGAGAGATCGAAGAGGCAGTCTCAAGAGGCTACTCGTATTCAAAAGGCCGTTGGCCAGCCCAGCCCTCAATCATGAAAACTGGGGACACCGCCTACGGAATCATCCGCGCCTACATCAATGACACTCCTCTTCTCGTACCTCTCTTAAGCAATAGAAGGCGTGCTGCATTTGCTGCTCTGAATCACTCATAGCGCTTGCACACGAGCAGAGATTCATGTTATATTATGCATGCTCAGCTCGCGATCGAAATCAAGGCCCTTGTCAGCAGCCTCACTACTACCTACTAGGTCACAGTACCAAAAGGGGGCCGATAAGCATCGGAGGGATGTATGTTTAGCCTGCGCGTACACTTGGGCAGGGACAGATCAAGCTTGAGATTCGATCCTTGTCTAGATGCACCTGCATCAAACCAAACTACATCAGTCCTGGAGGTCTCCCAATAATAATCTGGCAGTTTGTACTCAGGATCTGGTGTCGCACGAATTGCCAAAAGTTTGTAGGCCATTTACCGCAATTTGAGCACCTGCACCTGCCTTAGCGTGTCGGGATACATCAGGGGAAATACATTGATGCGAAGCAAAGGCCTTCGTACTAACGTCCCGCCCCTCGTAAGACTACAAGCTACGGTCGAAGCAACCTGAAGCGTCGTATGTAGGGCGAGCTTGATGTAATCAGCTCATTCTTGGTCTCTACGCTGCTGTCAAAGACCGAGACTGTCCAATAATTACACGGCCTGCTAGTGAATTACTGTGGTGACGAGCCCGGTGGTGGCTGGTCCCATTACTTTAGACTTCGATATCCGTGCATCCGTGCTCTCAAGCGACTTGTTACACTCGCCTCGAGTTGCACATCGATGAATTAGCTTTGAGGGTGCCCCTTGGCATATTTGAGCTCGGTGTCGCGCCTAGTCATACACCTCCATGATCTCGGTTTTGGATAACGTCCGAGCCCAGCGATATGAGGTGGTATGCAAAAGTAGCATGAGGCTGTGTCCAGGCTGAGGCTGTGTAATGTGACACACTTACATGCTACCCGTACATAAGAAGAGGAGTTTGTCGACAGAGTGATCTATCAGAAACATACAGAGCCACAAGTTCGAACCTAAAACATCTCAAATACCAAATCATATCATACCATACCACATCCTCATCACGAACTGCAATCAACATGCCCATCGACGATAAACGTGCTGGCACAACTGCTGCCGATAACGCATCCTCTGCTCAACCAGTCAATGAGACAGCGTCCAAGAAGCATCACAATCCGATCAGCAAGCTGTGGAATTCGCTAGGGAGGCCGGTGGAGGAGCCAGGCGTATATCAGAACAGCCACTGGGATACTACTATGCAGTCTCAGACTGAGGGAACTAAGCACGGAGCAAGCCATGGTGGTTCGCACGGTTCTGGCAATTATGCCATATGACGAAGCGTGTCAGAGCTTGGCAGGTTGCAAAAGGACGAGTTATGTTAGTGATAGGCAGGGTGACCACGCATAATTATCTGAGCCATGCATTCTATGAACGCATAAGTGCAGCTCGGATGAGATAACTCGCAGCAGCTGAGCAGCAGAAAGGTCGTGGGTGCTAGTGGTAGGAGTAGAAGAATGGTCTGAGCATTAGGACTTTCTCCAGCCCGGATTTCCTCAAACTTATCTCCGGATCGTCACATGTCATCTTAGCTGCAACATGAAACCATTCTGTGACCGTGCTTTCCATCGCACCTGATCCTCTGCCTTCTTGACCGCACTTTATTCTAATAGCACTGTATCACATCTCTGCGTCACCATGGCGAAAGACAAAGAAAAGTTCAACCCTGTCGCCTCACACGCCAAGTCCTTAAAATCAGCAGTTATCAAGAAGAACAAAGCTGCTGTCGCTGCTCAACGCAATGAGCGTCTCGCGCACCGCAATCCAGATAGACTGCAACGGCAAATCGATGACCTCAAGTCCATGCAAGAAGCTCACGGTGGTGAGCTGAGACCTAAAGACAAGCAGATGCTGGAGCAATGGGAACGAGAGCTCAAAACCATCAAGAAAGCAAGAGAGGGAAAGGACGAGCCTGCAGCGCGAGGGAAGCGCGGGGATGATAGGAGACAAGATGATCGAGGTTCACTGGGAAAGCGCCGGCGAGACGACGAAGGTGCTGAGCAAAGAGGAGCGAGCCGAGATTGGAGGACGCACAATAGGGACCAACACAACAGAGAGCAGTCACCACTAACGGACGAAGACGTAAGGAGGATACCAATGCCTCGAGATACTCCGCCACCTATACCACGACGACAGTACAACAACAATCAGCTGGATGGAGGACCTCCTGTACGAACACTTGCACCAGCGCAGATCAAGTATTCTTCGGCACCACAAGTGCGTAATCTGCAAAAAGAGGCTACAGCCAAGTTTGTGCCTGCAGCTGTGGCTGCAAAGCTGAAGGCTTTGAAGGGTGATGTAGCACCTGGTGGACGATACCTCGAGCCAGAAGAGGTGGATGCGCTGGAGCAGGCTGGTTATGCTAAAGCGCAAGCTACCGCTGCAGACTCTGCAGGCATAGAAAGCACTACAAAAGCGACCCCTGTCGACGATCTTGACGAGCAAGAGCGAGTGTTTCACAGAGAACTGGCGGCTGAGACTATGAAAGATGCGGAAATGGTTGCAGAGGAAGCTGAGAAAGAGGCTGAATTCAGGATGATGGCGCATGAGAGCGGTATCGAGCAAGGCACCATCGCGGAAAAGCAACTTAGACATGTCGAGATGGAGGAAGTTCAGGATGAGGGTGCTTGACACTGAGTATACCTATTCAAGACTACTGCATTTTACCGAATGAATGACAGGACAAAAGTCTGGAGGCCTCTCCGGAAGAGTACCGTAAGGATTCTGTTCAGATTTTACAGTACATCGACAACAGGGGCTTTTGGTATATCGGGACGTTATGACACAAGCACAACCTCATTCTTGATGCGGCAAAATCGGAGAGTGCTAGCACTTCTCCCAGACTAGAGTGTGGCAAGAGATGGCTAGGCTCCTATGAGGCTAAAAAGCCCGTCGTTTGCATCAACATCCTCACTCTCACTCGCCTTGGATCCTTTCGGAACACAGGGAAGACCGTGAGATTCCCAAGTCGCGCTGCTTGAATGCCAAGACTCGTCCCAGCTGTGGTTCGTTAAGGCCAACGCACAGACATACACGCACGGACGATATAAGCAGAGCCTGGTCAAGGGACACAGCATCCTGCCAAGTGCTGGTCAAGTTGAGCAGGCCAGTGCCGATATCCCTATTCCTTCTGCCAAGTCATATCACAAGGGTCGACTCGACACTGACGGCAACCTCTAGTCCCACTAATATCCATGAAGCATTGGTCTGGAGTATTCTTCCCGGGCCCCTCCCTGGACCTTAAGCATACGTATATACTCCGTTCAGTATGGCATGTATGAAATCCCGGACACTCCGGTGTTGAAGAAGAGCATCAGCACATACAGTAATAATGGTAGTCCGAACCCCTGCTCCCCACATATATTCCACAGTGGACAACGGGACGATGCCGAGAAAAATTAGACTCTTCTGCTGTCAGCCCTGCTGGCAATCTCGATCGCCTGGCTCGAGCCGAACCGGACGATGTGATGACCATGGTCATGGTCATGATCATTGGCTATTAAGGCTTTCTGCTTGTGCGATGTCTTTCTCAGCCATGCACTGCGGAGAGCCCCTGCGGAGCGAAGGTGGCAAGGACATCGCTACATCGCTACGTCGCTACATCGCTACGGTACTCCCATGGACAGCTCGGCATGCGAAGGATTTGTTCAATGCAGGGTTCTTGCATGAAGTATACATGTAAGCTTAGTGCGTAGATGTCATTGACAGGCTAGACCAAACAAAGTAGGCGCTTCCGAGTGCGGGGTCCCTGACTTTATTTCTTATGACCTTCTCTTCTTGGCTCTGTCCCTTGGCGCGTGTCTGTACAGTACGAAGTAGTCGCATGATCGATAGCGCACGAGAAACCTCGTGGTATATCCTGAATTCCATGGTATAACACTAGAACGGCACTCCCTACATCGTACGCTTGACTTTGCAGAGTCGCTGACAGAAAACATCACGAGGCATGATATCCTCTTCGAGTATAAAATCATGCCTAGCGAGAACGTGGCCGGGCTAATGTCCGATCCTGACGAATCATCAGATGGCGGGGGGCTCCGTTGAACCCGAGTACGTAAAGCAGGCTTAAAATCGATCTTTGAACTCTTCCAAGACTGCCAACCAGCAAGATTCTTCTATATTTGTTCCGTCTACTACTTCCATTACGTCCTGCAAATTTCGTTCATCGAATCCTGCTGTCCCAGGTAGCTCCGAGTTCGTTGTATCATTGTACCTCAATCACACGATTCACACCGCTTCCTTGGTACTCGACATCGGCCTGTCGTCTGGAGTCCTCCTGCCATACATCCCACCGTTAGAGCTGTCTTTCCCCGCTCGTCGGTGTTAC